>Ga0068871_100002961_pt1 | contig 11654 bp, 7 predicted proteins | sample KBSMisM72_FD_72750 | JGI IMG/M metagenome (GOLD analysis project Ga0068871, IMG submission 72750) | Miscanthus rhizosphere microbial communities from Kellogg Biological Station, Michigan, USA - KBS Miscanthus M7-2 | ecosystem: Host-associated > Plants > Roots > Rhizosphere > Soil ... | reverse complement strand
GCTCCAGTCGTTCGGCCCGCCGAGCGGCCCGCCGCGCGCATCCGTCATGACGACGTACGCGGGCAGGCTCGAGGAGACCGATCCCAGACCGTAGGTGACCCACGATCCGACGCTGGGAAACCCCAGGTTGATCTGTCCGGTCTGCATCTCGTAGGTGCCCTGCACGTGATCGTTCGACCGTCCGTACACCGAGCGCAGGAACGCGATCTCGTCGACCTGACCACGGAGATGCGGAAAGAGCTCGGACACCTCGATCCCGCTCTGGCCGCATTTCGCGAACGTGAACGGGCTGGGCATCAGCGGACCGGGAAATCCCTGCCGTACGATGACGTCGCCCTGCACTTTTCCATCGATCGGTTCCCCGGCGTACTTCGCCAGCGCCGGCTTCGGATCGAAGGTATCCACCTGGCTCCAGCCGCCGCCCATGAAGAGGGAGATCACCGCCGTCGCGCGCGGCTTGAAATGCGGCGGCTTCGCCGCGTACGGGTTCACCCCGACGGCGGCGGCGCTGCAGCCGTCGGTGGCCGGCGGTCCGGTCTGTTCCGCGGCCAACAGGCCTTGCCGGTCCAGGAGATACGCGAGCGCGAGCCCGCTGATGCCGCCGCCAGAGCGGAAGAGGAATTCACGCCGGTCCCAGAAATTCCGGTTACACCGATGCGACATGGGCCCTCACCTGATGTACAGGAACTCGTCGAGGTTCATGACGACGTGCGCGAAGGAGTCCAGCGATTGTCCGGCGATCAACTGCGACCCGATCGCGATCTCTTCCTTCGTCGCCGGCCGCGCCAGGGCGATGCGGTACGCGAGATCGACCTGCGACGCCGGTTCGGTCGCCTGCTGGCGGATGCGCGCGGCGAACAATCCCGCCTCCGACAGGACGAACGGATTGTTCATCAGCGTGAGCGCCTGGGTGGGCACGGTGGACACATGGCGCGCGCCGGCAGTGACGTTCATGTCGGGATGATCGAAGGTATCGAACATCGGGTACGGCAACGAGCGCCGCTGGTAGACGTACACGCCCCGGCGCCAGGCCGCGGGGCCCTCGGGCGTGTTGACCCATTTGCCGCGATACTGGCCGGCCAGCACGTCCTTCGTCATGAACGGAAAAATCGGTTCGCCGCCGACCTGCAGGTTGATGTTGCCTCCCACCGCCAGCATGTTGTCGCGGACGATCTCGGCCTCGAGACGCTGAGGGCGGAAGCGCCACAGATAGCGATTGTCCGGATCGTTGGCCGCGTCGGCGGGCTCGTTGAACGCCGACGCCATCTGGTAGGCCTCGGACATCATCATCAGCTTGGTGATGCGCTTGAGACTCCAGTCCTTCGTGAGGTCGACCGCGATCCAGTCGAGCAGGTCCTGATGGGTGGGCGGCTCGCCCATCTTGCCGAAGTTCTCGAGCGTTGCCACGATGCCGCGGCCGAAATGTTTCTGCCACAGGCGATTGACGATGACGCGGGCGGTCATCGGGTTCTGAGGCGAGGCGATCCACTGCGCCAGCGCCAGGCGGCGGCCCGAGGTGCGGCCGTCGGGGCGCGGCAGTTCGGTCGGCGGGTTGCCGTAGGTGATGACATCGATGAAGCCCGGCGTCATCTGCGATCCGTGGCTTTCCACGTCGCCGCGAATGAGGAAATAAGAAGGCGGCACCTGGTAGCGTCCCGGGCCCTGGTGGAGAAACGGGCCGGCGTTCGGGTCGGGGATGCGGCACTTCGGACAGCTGACCGTGTCGTCGCCTTCGCCGAGCGGCGTCGAGCGGTAGTCGCCGTCGGTGGCAATCTCCGCCATCGGCAGCGGCTTGGGACGCTCGTCCGTGAGCGCGGCAATCTGCGCCGTCAGCGCCTTCTTCCTGGTGCTGTCCTCAGGGGTCAGGACCCGATCGACCTGCGCGGCAGAGACGCTGGCCGCTTTCAGTACCTGGGCGACGAGCAGGGTGTCGCCGGGCGTCCGCTGGTTTTCAGGCTTGGACAACACGCGCACGACGTTCTCGGGAAACCGCCGCTTGATCTGCTCGAGCTGCAGCCGCTCGCGGTAGGGATGTTCGATGCCTTCGATCGCGACTTTCAGCTCGGCGATCCGCGCATCGATCTCCGCATTCCTGGCCAGGTAGGCCTCGGCTTCGGCCTTCGGCGCCAGCGGCACCTCCGTTTCGACGTAGCCGAACAGCGACGCCTCGATCTTGTAGTAGTCCTTCTGCGAAATCGGATCGAACTTGTGGTTGTGGCACCGCGCGCAGTTGACCGTCAGCCCGAGCGTGCCCTTGCCAATCGTGCCGATGATCTCGTCGAGGTAGTCGTAGCGCCGCTCCGGGTTGTCCTTCTCGCGAAACAGGACGCGCGGGCCCATGCGCAGGAACCCGGTCGCGATCAGGCTGTCGTCGGTCTTGCCGTCCATTTCGTCGCCGGCGATCTGCTCGATCAGGAACCGGTCGTAGGGCTTGTCCTCGTTGAACGACTTGATCACGTAGTCGCGGTAGCGCCAGGCGTTGGGCCGGTGGGTGTCGTACTCGAAGCCGGCCGAGTCCGCATACCGCGCGACGTCGAGCCACAGCCGGCCGTACCGCTCGCCGTAGTGCGGCGACGCGAGCAGACCGTCAATGAGGTGCTCCCAGGCCGCCGGCGAGCGATCGCCGACGAACGCCTCGACTTGCGCCGGCGTCGGCGGCAGGCCGAGCAGATCGAGATAGGCGCGGCGGACGAGGGTCCGGCGATCGGCGCGCGGGGCCGCGGTCAGCGCGTGCGCGCGGCGCGCGCTCTCGAGAAAGCGATCGATCGGATTGGTGAATCGCGTGTTGTCAACGACGGGAAGCGGGGCCTGGACCGGCAGCTTGAACGCCCAGTAGCTGCGCTCCGCGGGAGTGATGACCCGGTTCTCCATCGCGGCGAGCGCCGCGGTCGCCGACGGCCTGGCGCTCGACGAGGGAGCCACCGCATCCCACGTCGCGCCCTCGTCGATCCATTGCTTCACCGCCGCCACTTCTGCGGCGCTCAGCGGGGTGCCTTGCGCCGGCATCGATGGCTTTTCGAGCCCGGCGATCCGGCGGTACAGCCGGCTGGCCTCGGCGTTGCCCGGGATGATGTCGGATCCGCGGGTGCCGCCGCGTAAGGCGCTGTCGCGGGTGCTGAGATCCAGCTTGCCCAGCTGCACCGTGTCCCCGTGGCACTGGCGGCAGTCGCGTTCGAGGATCGGCTCGACGTCTTTGGCGAACGACACCGGCGGCGCCGGCGTGGGAAGTGCCGCCTGCGCGCTCAGAAGCACGGCGATCGACCCGACAACGGGGAGGGCGAGTGCGATCGACGTGAAGCGGCTGGGCATCGACGCGCTCCTTGCTGTTTGGGCCGATCCTACAGCGTTTTCGCCCCCGATGGTCCGGCGAAAGGGATCGTGCGGGTTCGTCCTATAGGGGAAAGTCTGAATGGATAGCCTCAGCCTCTCCCGGAGATCGCTCCTGCACGCCCTCGCCGCGGCGATGGCCAGCGCGGCCATACCCCTGACCTGGGCCGAGATCGCGGAGGCCGCGGACTCGGTGCACCTGCCGGCCCAGGCCGGTGCCGGAGCGGCGGGCGCGAAGCTATCGTTCCTCAACCCCGCCGAAGCGGCCGACGTCGAAGCCGTGGCTGCGCAGATCATCCCGACCGACGACTCTCCCGGCGCGCGCGAAGCGGGCGTCGTCTACTTCATCGACCGGGCGCTCGCGACGCTGTTTCCCCAGCTTGCCGGCGACTATCGCGCGCAGCTCGCTGATTTCCAGACGGCGTTTCGCGGACGGCATCCCTCCGCCGCCTCGTTCGCGGCGCTCCCCTCCGATCAGCAGATCGCCTATCTGAAGACGGTTGACCGCACGCCGTTCTTCACGACGACGCGGGTGCTCACGCTGCTCGGGATGTTCTCCCTGCCCGCGTACGGCGGCAATCGCGACGGCGTCGGCTCGAAGCTCATGGGAGTTGTGGACGCCCATTTCTTCCGCGCGCCGTTCGGGTACTACGACCGCGACTACCCCGGTTTCGTCATCGACCCGGTGAAACCCAAATGAGCCCGCAGACCTACAGGGATTCCGAGACCGTCGACTTCGTCATCGTCGGTTCCGGTGCGGCGGGCGGCGTGATCGCGCGCGAGCTGGCGCAGGGTGGACTCAGCGTCGTGGTGATGGAACAGGGCCCCCGGTTCACGCTGCCCAGCTTCAGGCACGATGAGCTGAAGGATTGGTATCTCGGCGGGATCACCAACGATGCCGTCAGGAACCCGCAGACGTTTCGCAACGACGGATCGAAGAAGGCCGAGATCCAGAAACTCAAGCCGCCCCTCTGGTATGGGCGCGGCGTCGGCGGCTCGACGCTCCACTATACGGCCAACTACTGGCGGCTTCACGAGATCGACTTCATCGAGCGCAGCGTGATCGGCGCGATTCCCGGCACCGGCTTCGTCGACTGGCCGATCACCTACGCCGACCTCGAGCCGTACTACACCAAGGTCGAGTGGGAAGTCGGCGTGTCGGGCCTGGCGGGAGCGAGTCCGTTCGATCCGCCGCGCAGCAAGCCCTATCCGATGCCGCCGCTGCCGGTGAAATCGTCCGGCGTGCTCTTCGAGCGCGGCGCGCGCAAGCTGGGTCTGCACCCGATCCCGTCGCCGATGGCGATCAACTCGCAGCAGTACCGCGGTCGTCCCGCGTGCGTGCATTGCGGCTTCTGTCACGGCTTCGCGTGCGAAGTGGGAGCCAAAGCGTCCTCCCTGACGACCGTCATCCCCGAGGCGGAAGCGACGGGGCGGTGCGAGGTGCGGCCCGAAAGCTACGTCTTCCGCATCGACACCAACGACGAGGGGCGCGCGACCGGTGTGGCGTACTACGATCGCGACAGGCGTGAGCATTTTCAACGCGCCCGCGCCGTGGTCGTATCCGCGAACGGCGCCGAGACGCCCCGGCTGCTGCTGATGTCCGCGAACGCGCGCTTTCCGCACGGCCTGGCGAATTCGAGCGGGCTGGTCGGCAAGTACCTGATGTTCAACTACGGCGGCCGGGTGGAGGGCGTCTTCGAGCACGAGCTGAACGAGTACAAGAGCGTTCAGGTCACCCGCATCCTGCACGATTTCTACGATGCCGATCCCAAACGCGGCCACTACGGCGGCGGCGGCCTCGACGCGCGCTTCGGGCCGCAGGCCGCCACGTGGGCGATTCGCAACGTCACCGAAAGCGCGCCGTGGGGCAGCGGCCTCAAGGCGCGGCTGAAAGAATTCCCCCGCAGCATGCAGGTGAGCAGCCACAGCACGTCGCTCGCGCTCGAGTCGAACAACATCACGCTCGATCCTGAGCTGAAGGACGCGTGGGGGCTTCCGGCGATACGCGTCACCTACAAGGATCACCCGGACGATCTCGCCACCGCGCGCTTTCTGCAGGACCGGTGCGCCGAGGTCCTCGAAGCCGCCGGCGCGCAGCGCGTGACGCAGGTGCCGGTGGCCGAGCAGACCTCCTCGGCGCATCTCCTGGGCACCTGCCGCATGGGCAACGACGCGGCGACATCGGTCATCGACCGGTATCACCGCAGCCACGACGTCCCGAATCTCTTTCTCTGCGACGGCAGCAGCCTCGTGACCTCCGGCCGCGGTCAGCCGACCATGACGATACAGGCGCTCGCCTTCCGCGCGGGCGAACACATCGCCAGGTTCGCGAAGCGCGGAGAGATCTAGTCCATCCCCCGATCGGAAAAAACCGCAAAGGTCGCGGAGATCGCTGAGCATGCATCTCTCTGCGGTCTTTGCGTCCTCCGCGGTTTTTTCTTTTACATTTCCAGGTTGTACGCCTCTTCGCCGTGCTCCGTGAGATCCAGGCCTTCGATCTCCTGCGCCTCGTCCGCCCGCACGCCGATCACGAGGTCGGTGATCTTCAGCAGCACGACGGTCCCGACCAGCGCGAAGGACCAGGCGATCACGATCCCCACGAGCTGATAACCGATCTGCGACCCGTTGCCGTCCAGCCAGCCGACCGGCAGCGCCTGCCCCTGCGCGTCGTGAAAGACGGCGTTGACGGTCCGGTTCGCGAACACGCCGGTCAGCAGCGCGCCGATGGTGCCGCCAGCCCCGTGCACGCCGAACGCGTCCAGCGCATCGTCGTACCCGAACAGCCCTTTGACGAAGGTGACCATCAGAAAGCAGCCGATGCCTGCCACCAGGCCGATCAGCAGCGCCGGCATCGGCGTCACGAATCCCGACGCCGGCGTAATCGCCACGAGCCCCGCGACTGCGCCGGAGATTGCGCCTAGCGCGCTCGGCCGTCCGCGGGTCGCCCACTCGGCGCCGAGCCAGCCAAGCGTGGCCGCCGCGGCGGCGAAGTGCGTCGCCACGAACGCGCTCGTCGCGAGACCGTTGGAGGCGAGCGCGCTGCCCGCGTTGAACCCGAACCAGCCGACCCACAACAGGCAGGCGCCGATGAAGCTCAGCACCAGGCTGTGCGGCGGCATCGGCTCCTTCGGATAGCCGGTCCGCTTGCCGAGATACAGCGCGCACACCAGCGCCGACACGCCCGACGTGATGTGGACGACCGTGCCGCCCGCGAAGTCGAGGGTCGGAAACCGGCCGCCGAGCGTGGCGTTCAACAGCCCGCCCTTGCCCCATACCATGTGCGCGAGCGGCGCATAGACGCAGAGGAACCACAGCGTCATGAAGACCAGCGTGCCGCTGAACTTCATCCGCTCCGCGGTGGCGCCGGTGATCAGCGCCGGCGTGATGATGGCGAACATCAACTGGTAGACCATGAACGTCTGCTGCGGGATCGTGGCTCCGTAGTCGGCGTTGGGCTCGGCGCCCACGCCGCGCAGCATCAGGTGGCTGAAGCCGCCGATGAGTGGCGATCCTTCGCCGAAGCAGAGGCTGTAGCCGACGAGGGCCCACAGCACGGTGATGAGCGCCATGAGCCCGAAGCTCTGCATCATGATCGCGAGCGTGTTCTTCTGGCGTACCAGGCCGCCGTAGAAGAGCGCCAGGCCGGGGCCGGTCATCATCAGCACCAGCGCCGAGCTGACCAACATCCATGCGTTGTCGGCCGAGGACTGTGCGGCGGTGACCCGCTGATCGAGCTTCGTCAGATCGGCCTGCGTCACCGCGCCGGCCGCCGGCTGCGCGCGCACCACTGCGAGCGGCAGCAGCAGGCAGATCAGGACCAACGCGAGCCTGATCTTCACATCTCGCTCCGTTCGCCGGTGCGGATGCGATAGCTCTGCTCGACCGGGATGACGAACACCCGGCCGTCGCCGATCTCGCCGGTTCGCGCCGCCTGGATGATCGCGGCCACCGCGTCGTCCACGAGGTTGTCGGGCACGACCACCTCGATCTGCATCTTGGGCAGCAGGCTGACGTCGTATTCCTTGCCGCGGTAGATCGCGGTGTGCCCCTTCTGCTTGCCGTGGCCGCGAACCTCGGTCACCGTCATGCCCGGGAGGCTGACGCGCCCCAGCGCTTCCCTCACATCGTCGACCTTGTTGGGCCGCACGATGGCTTTGATCAGTTTCATCTCATGCCTCCAGCATCGGGTGAAGATCCGCGGTCAATTCGGCGATCGCCGGCTCGGTCAACTTGGCGCCCGCCTTGGTAATGTGAAACACGTCGATCGCCTTCTGCCCCTCGGTCGAGATCAGCACGAGGTCGACGTCGCAGCCATGCCTCGAGATGACGCGGCTCACGCGGTGCAGCAGGCCGAGCGCGTTGTTCGCGACGATGTCGAGGATCGTGTAGCGGCGGGACGAGTGATTGTCGGCGTGGATCGCCGGCGGCATCGTCGTCACGCCGCCGCGGCGGCGGTAGAGGACGCTTTGTTCCCGGAGGCGCAGCCGCTCGGTGACGTCGATCGCGCCTGCGATGATGCTGCCCAGGACGTCGAGGAACGTCTCGTGTCCGGTCGCGTTGAGCTCGAGGAACCGCTCCTGGTCGGTGAACTGCACCACGTCGAGCACGAGGCCGTTCGGATTGGTCATCGCGTGCCCGCGCGTGATGTCCATGCCGAACGACGACAGCGCCCCGCAGATGTTGGAGAACAGGTACTGCTTGTCGAGCGTGACTACGGTCAGCTCCCACCAGGACGCCTTCCGTTCGAGGTTGGCGTGAACATCGTCGGGGCGGATGTCGCGCGAGAGCCGCACGTGGCGGTAGATCGCGTCGTGCGGGAAAAGCTGCAGGTAGCGGCGGGGCAGCCCCTCGGCGAACCGGGTGATCTCGGCTTCCGTCACGTCGGCGGGACGGCCCGCGATCACCGCGTGCAGACCGGCTTCCAGGTGTTCGATGCGCTCGTCGGCGTACTCAAGAGTTAGGTGGTTGTAGGTGTCGACGTACAGGCGCCAGAGGAGCTCTTCGCGCCACGGCGTCAGCGTCTCGGGGTTCACCGCCTCGACGTCCACCAGCGTGAGCAGGCACAGCATCTTCAGCCGCTCTTCGGTGCCCACGAGATCCGCCAGTTGCCGGACGATCTCGGGATCCTCGGTGTCGCGCCGGAAGGCGATCAACGACATCCTGACGTGATGACGAATCAGGAAGTCGACCAGCGCGATCGAGTCCTCCGGGAACTGGAGGCGCTGCATCACCGCCATCGCCATCCGGACGCTTTCCTCGGCGTGGTCGTCGTCGCGCCACTTGCCGACGTCGTGGAAGAGCAGCGACAGCACGAGCAATTCGGGGTGCGCCAGATCGGCGATCAGCGTGCTGAAGCGTTCGCGGCTCTTCACCGCGCGGGTGGTGAGACGCTCCAGATTGCGAATCGTCAGCAGCGTGTGCTCGTCGACCGTGTACTTGTGATAGAAGTCGCGGACCACGCGGCAGAAGATCGCCTGGAACTCGGGGAACATCCGCCCCAGCAATCCGCAGTCGTGCATCTCCGACAACCGTGCATAGAGCCCGGCACGCGGCCGCAGGAATGCGAGCAGGCCGTCCCGTTCCGCGGCGCCGGGGAAGAACGCCTCGGGCGGCCAGCGGTCGACCCGCTGCTGAATCCAGGTGAGCGTGTCGTCGGCGACCGGAGCGCCCATGTCGATCGCCGCCTGAAACAGCGATAGCCAGCTCTCCGGGTGTGCGTCGGCGTCAGCGATGTTCACGAATCGAATGCCGTCACGCGACTGCACCAGGTTGACCGCAACCGGTACGGGCGCGGCCTGCCGGACCCACCGGAGCGTGCGGCTGACGGCCCGCGCGTGGCGGAAGTAGTCGCCCATCAGGCGCTCCACCTGCTGGCGCGGGGCGCCGTCGTAGCCCATCACCGTGGCGACCGGCTCCTGAATCTCGTGATTCAGGTCGTTCTTGTTGCGCTTGTGCTGGACGTGCAGAATCGAACGCAACCGCAGCAGGAATTCCTCGGCATCGTCGAGCCGGGTGCGATCGGCCGGGCCGCGATCGAGCAGCGCCGGGTCGGTCAGCGCGGCGATGGTGCGCGCCGCCCACAGGTCGCGGAGGGCGCCCGGGGCGTCCTTCACGTCGGGCTCGAGCTGGTAGAAGGTGTCGTTGAAGCGCGCGTGCCGCTCGTCGATCAACGACGTCAAGGCGTTCAGGATCCGGGCGTGCGCCGCCGGCGTGCGCACCTGCGCGACGATGCGCTCGAGCAGCGTCGCGTCGCCGGCGACGGCGCGCGCATCGAGCAGCGCGAGCAGGAACTCGGGGTTGTCGATTTCGAGCTCGGCGAAATCGTCGATCTGACGGATCTGATGGCCGACGGAAAAGCGCAGGTCCCACAAAGGATGCAGGATCGAGCGCACGCGCCCTTCCTCTGTGGCGCCGATGGGACCGTCGAACAGCAGCAGGACGTCGATGTCCGAATGCAGGCACAGCTGCCGCCGTCCGTAGCCGCCGAGCGCGACGATGAGGCTGGGATTGGTGGTGGCGGGAGCCTCGGCGAAGAGGCGCCGCAGCAGATCGTCGACGCAGTCCGAGAACCGACGGAGCGCGGCGCGGCCGCCTTCGCCGCGCGCACCCAGCGCACACAACTCCGCACGCGCAGCGTCCACGCTGGAAGGGGAGGTCGGCATGGGCTAGAGTCCTGCGCGTGACGCTTCTTGGCACCGCTCGTCCTGAGCTTGTCGAAGGACGAGCCACGAACAGGGTTCATGGTTCGACGGGCTCACCATGAGCGTGTATGGATTAGCGGACTCACCACACTATGCCACGGGCGCCGGCAGCGAGGAGCTGCCCATGAGATACGCGTCGACGCCGCGCGCACAGCTCCGGCCGTCCGCGATCGCCCAGACGATCAGCGATTGGCCGCGCTGCATGTCGCCGGTCGCGAAGACGCCTGGCACGCTGGTCATCCAGTTCCGATCGCGGGCGACCGTGCCGCGCTCGGTCAGCGCAATCCCCAGGCCGTCGATCATCCCGTTGCGCTCAGGCCCGACAAATCCCATCGCGAGCAGCACGAGATCGGCGTCGAACTCGACCGGGGCCCTGGTGTCCACCTCGGTGGCGTGCAGCCGCGCGACGCGGCCGTCCACGGTGCCCGAAAAGCGATCGGTCCCCACGGCGAAATGGCGCTCGCCGCCTTCTTCATGAGCCGACGACACCCGGAAGATGTTGGGCCAGGTCGGCCACGGGTTCTGCGGCGCGCGCCGGTCGGGCGGGCGCTGCAGCAATTCGAGCTGCCGCACGCTGCGCGCGCCCTGGCGGTGCGCGGTGCCGAGGCAGTCGGCGCCGGTGTCGCCGCCGCCGATGATGATCACGTGCTTGTCGCGCGCGCTGATCACGTCGACCGCATCGCCCTCGGTGGCGCGGTTCTGAAGCGTCAGGTACTCCATCGCGAAATGAATACCGGCGAGCTCGCGCCCGGGCACGCGCAGATCGCGCGGCACCGTGGACCCCCCCGCCATGACGATGGCGTCGAAGTCGCGCGTCAGCTCTTTCGGGTCCAGGTTCACGCCGACGTGGCAACCGGTGCGGAAGACGATGCCTTCTTCAACCAGCAGGGCGAGGCGGCGCTCCAGCCAACGCTTCTCCAGCTTGAATGCCGGAATGCCGTAGCGGAGCAACCCGCCGATGCGATCGGCGCGTTCGAGCACCGTGACCGAGTGCCCGGCGCGATTCAGCTGGTCGGCCGTCGCCAGGCCCGCCGGTCCAGAGCCGACGACGGCCACGCGCTTGCCCGTGCGCGCGGCGGGCGACGGCGGCTGCGCGACGATCCAGCCTTCGGTGAACGCGCGCTCGATGATCGCGTTCTCCGCGGCCTTGATCGTCACCGGCGCGTCGTTGATCCCCAGCACGCACGACCCCTCGCACGGAGCGGGGCAGAGCCGGCCGGTGAACTCGGGAAAATTGTTGGTCGCGTGCAGCCGATCGATTGCGGTGCGCCAGCGGTCGCGATAGACGAGATCGTTCCAGTCCGGAATCAGGTTACCGAGCGGACAGCCTTGATGACAGAATGGGATGCCGCAATCCATGCAGCGCGCGGTCTGGTCCTTCAGCACCGCGGCGTCGTAGGGCAGCGGCACCTCGCGCCAGTCGTGCAGCCGCTCGGCAATCGGCCGCGACGGCGGCTTCTGACGCTGGATCTCGAGAAAACCGGTGACCTTACCCATGGGCCACCTCGAGGCTGTCCAGCATCGGCAGCGGCTTACGGACGATGGCCGCGGCGAGCGCCCGTTTGTAGTCGCGCGGCATCACCTTCGTCAGCTGCAGGGACGTCGTCGGCCACACCGACAGGAGGT
>Ga0068871_100002953_pt1 | contig 11667 bp, 7 predicted proteins | sample KBSMisM72_FD_72750 | JGI IMG/M metagenome (GOLD analysis project Ga0068871, IMG submission 72750) | Miscanthus rhizosphere microbial communities from Kellogg Biological Station, Michigan, USA - KBS Miscanthus M7-2 | ecosystem: Host-associated > Plants > Roots > Rhizosphere > Soil ... | reverse complement strand
CAGTTCAACCTCGAGGGCATCCCGCCCGCGCCGCGCGGCATGCCGCAGATCGAGGTGGCGTTCGACATCGACGCGAACGGCATCATGCACGTGTCGGCGAGGGACAAGGCGACGGGCAAGGAGAACAAGATCACGATCAAGGCGAGCTCCGGGCTCACCGAGGACGAGATCCAGCGCATGGTGAAGGACGCCGAAGCCCACGCCGAGGACGACCGCAAGCAGGTCGAGGTCGTGCAGTCGCGGAACGCGCTCGACGCGCTCGTGCACAGCGTGAGAAAGTCCGTCGGCGAGTACGGCGAAAAGGTCGGCGCCGACGAGAAGGCGAAGATCGAGGCCGCGCTCAAGGAAGCCGACGATCTGCTGAAGAACAAGGACGCCACGAAGGAAGCGATGGAGCAGCAGGCCGAATCGCTCGGCAAGGCGGCGCAGAAGTTGGGCGAGATCATGTATGCCGAGTCGCAGGCGAAGGCGCAGCCGGCCGAAGGCGGTGGTGGCGGTGGCGGCGGTGGGGAGCAGAAGAAGGACGAGAAGGTCGTGGACGCCGAGTACACGGAGGTCAACGACAAGAAGTGACGTTCCCGCCCCCGGCGCTCTTTGCCGGGCGACGGAATGTCCGGCCGGATCGCGGCGCGCGCCTTTGAGGCGGCGCTCGGTCCGGCCGCTTGCGTTCAAAGAGCGAGGCGCGAAAGGGAGCGATGGCAAAGCGCGACTACTACACGGTGTTGGGGCTCAATCGCGACGCGTCCGAGGAAGCGATCAAGAAGGCCTATCGCAAGCTCGCGATGAAGCACCATCCGGACCGCAATCCGGACGACAAGGCATCCGAAGACAGATTCAAGGAAGCGAAGGAAGCCTACGAGGTCCTCACCGACGGTCGAAAACGCCAGGCGTACGACCAGTTCGGGCACGCCGGTGTCGATCCGTCGGCGGGCTTCGGCGCCGGCGCTCGCGGGGCCGAAGGATTCGGCGGCTTCTCCGACGCGTTCGGCGACATTTTCGGCGAGATCTTCGGCGCGCAGCGGGGCGGCCGCGGCAACGGCGTCTATCGCGGCGCCGATCTTCGCTACAACCTGGAACTCGGCCTCGAGGAAGCGGCGCGCGGCACCGAAGCGAAGATTCGCATCCCGACGCTCGAGGAATGCGCGACCTGCCACGGCAGCGGCGCAAAGCCGGGGACGCAGCCCAAGCAGTGCCACTCGTGTCACGGGCGCGGCGAGGTGCGCGTGTCGCAGGGCTTCTTCTCGATCCAGCAGACGTGCCCGACGTGTCACGGCACCGGCAAGTTCGTGGCGGATCCGTGCGGCACGTGCCAGGGCGCGGGACGGCTCAAGAAGCACAAGACACTGTCGGTGAAGATTCCCGCCGGCGTCGACCAGGACGACCGCATCCGGCTGTCCGGCGAAGGCGAGGCCGGGATGAACGGCGGGCCTTCCGGTGATCTCTACGTCGTCGTCAACCTGAAGCCGCATGCGGTCTTCCAGCGCGAAGGCGCGGACCTGCACTGTGAAATGCCGATCAGCTTCGCCATCGCCGCGCTCGGTGGCGAAATCGAAATCCCGACGCTCGACGGGCACGCGAAGATCAAGATCCCGTCGGAAACGCAAAGCGGGCAGGTGTTCCGCCTGCGCAACAAGGGAATCCGGCCCGTTCGCGGCTCGGTCACCGGCGATCTCTTCTGTCACGTGGCGATCGAGACGCCCGTGAAGCTCACTTCGCGGCAGAAGGAGCTGCTGCGCGAATTCGAGGCGATCAACGAAGACGATCCCGGCGCGCACAATCCGCGCGCCAAGTCGTTCATGGACAAGGTGCGGGATTTCTTCGGCCCGTGAACGCGCGGAGAGCTTGAACGATTACGACGCCGTCGTGATTGGCGCCGGCGCCGCCGGGATGATGTGCGCGGCGCAAGCGGGGCAGCGGGGCCGCCGCGTGCTCTTGATCGAGCACTATCACACGGTCGGCGAAAAGATCCGCATCTCCGGCGGCGGGCGCTGCAACTTCACGAACACCGGCGCGAGCCCGGCAGGCTACCTCTCGGAAAATCCCGATTTCTGCCGCTCCGCGCTCGCGCGCTACACGCCTCGCGATTTCATTGCGCTCGTCGAGCAGCACGGGATCGCGTACCACGAGAAGAAGCTCGGGCAGCTGTTCTGCGATCACAAGGCACAGGACATCATCGCCATGCTCAAGGCCGAATGCGACCGCGGGCACGTCGATTGGCGGATGCCGTGCGCCGTCGCGGGCGTGGACCACGTCGACGGAGCCTTCGTGCTCTCGACGTCGGAAGGGACGGTCCGCGCGACCTCGCTCGTCGTCGCCACAGGAGGCCTCACCGTGCCGAAGATCGGCGCGACGCCGTTCGGCTACAAGGTGGCTGCGCAGTTCGGCCTCAACGTCGTGCCGCCGCGACCCGCGCTCGTGCCCCTCGCCTTCGCTCCCGAATGGCTGGCGCATTACGGAGATCTCGCGGGCGTCGCGCTCGACGTCGAGGTAACGTGCAATGGCGGTCGCTTTCGCGAGAATCTTCTCTTCACCCACCGCGGGCTCTCGGGCCCGGCCATCCTGCAGATCTCGTCGTACTGGGACGGCAAGGCGCCGCTTGCGGTCGACCTCTTGCCGGATGCGGGCGACGCGGCGTGCTTCCGCGAGCAGCGCGCGTCGGCCGCGCAGATCGACAACGTCCTGTCGCAGCGGCTGCCGCGGCGGTTCGCCGAAGCGTGGTGCGCGGCGCACGACGCCACCGGCCCGATGGCGCGCCTGTCGGAAAGTCGCTTCGCGGCTATCGAGGGCACTCTGCATCAGTGGATGGTTCAACCCGGGGGCACTCTCGGCTACAACAAGGCCGAGGTCACCGCGGGCGGCGTCGATACCCGCGAGCTCTCGTCGAAAACGATGGCCGCGACGCGCGTGCCGGGACTCTATTTCATCGGCGAGGTCGTCGACGTGACCGGATGGCTCGGCGGCTACAACTTCCAGTGGGCGTGGGCGTCGGGTCACGCCGCGGCGACGTTCGTCTGAGCGCACTGCCGACTGTCACCTGCGGCTCCGGGGGAAGAGTAGACTCGGCTCCCCATATGAGGCGCAGGTTAGCGCCAGCGCCGGGGTATTGAATTCCACACCGGGAGATTCCGTCATGAGCACGTTCCCACGCATCACGCTATTCGCCGCCGCCGTCGGGTTGGCCGCCGCCGTTTCCGCGTCGCAGCTTCTCGCGCAGGAGGTCGTCAAGATCGGGTTCGCTTCGCCGCTGACCGGCGGCCAGGCGAGCTACGGCAAGGACAACCAGAACGGCGCGCTTATGGCGATCGGCGAGTTGAACGCGCAGAACCTCAAGATCGGCGGCAAGGACGTCAAGTTCGAGTTGATGGCCGAAGACGACCAGGCCGATCCGAAAATGGGGCCCCTCGTCGCGCAGAAGTTCGTCGACGCCAAAGTGAACGGTGTCGTAGGGCACTTCAATTCCGGCGTCACGATTCCCGCGTCGTCCGTCTACTCGACTGCCGGCATTCCCCAGCTCTCGGTATCGACCAACGTCAAGTACACGCAGCAGGGCTACAAGACCGCGTTCCGGCTGATGGCCGACGACGGCAAGCAAGGCAAGGCGCTCGGTGAGTACGCGGTGAAGACGCTCAAGTTGAAGCGCCTCGCCGTGATCGACGACGCGACCGCATACGGGCAGGGTCTCGCCGATGAGTTTGCGAAGGCCGTGAAAGCCGCCGGTGGAACGGTGACGAAACACGAGCACACCAACGACAAGGCTGTCGACTTCGCTTCCGTGCTCACCTCGATCAAGGCCACGAATCCCGAGGCGATCTTCTTCGGCGGCTATGACCAGCAGGCGGGGCCGATGGCGAAGCAGATGAAGCAGCTCGGGATGGACAAGATAAAGCTGATGGGGGGTGAGACGATGAACTCGGCGAAGTTCATCGAGCTCGCGGGTCCCGCCGCGGAGGGCGCCATTGCCTCGACGCCGGGCGCCGACCTCGCCGCAAGGCCCGGCGGCAAGGCGTTCGCCGACAAGTACAAGGCGCGCTTCGGTACGGACGTCGGCTTGTACTCGCCTTACTTCTACGACGGCGTGATGCTGATCGCCGCGGCGATGAAAGCGGCGAATTCGACGGATCCGGCGAAGTATCTGCCCGCACTGGCGAAGATCAACTACAAAGGCGTAACGGCCGACATCGCCTTCGACGCGCACGGCGATCTGACGCACGGTCTCCTGACAATCTTCCAGGTGAAGGACGGCAAATGGGAGGTCGTGAAGACGTGATGCCGTATGCCCGAGCCTCCGCATCCCGCCGGCGCGGATGAGCGCGGAGCCGGCGCGCCGCATTGTCGGCATCCTTTTGGCGGCGGGGCGCGGCGCGCGGTTCGGGGGCGACAAGCTCCTTGCGCGGACGCGTTCCGATCCGCACTCGCGCACCAGCGCAGGTGCGGGCAGTGAAGGCACGGTTGCGCCGTTCGAAGCCATCGGCGTGCTCGCGTTTCGCAAGCTGCAGACCGTAGTTCCGGAGGTTGTCGCCGTGGTCCGGCCTGACGACGCCGCGCTGGCGGCTTCGCTTTCCGCGGCTGGCGCCCGCATCGTCCACTGCGCGAATGCGGACGACGGCATGGGCGCGAGTCTCGCGTGCGGCGTCCGGTCGACGAAGGACGCCGCAGGCTGGATCGTCGCGCTCGGCGACATGCCGTGGATCGAATCATCGACGATTGCGTGCGTTGTGGCGGCGATTTCCGGCGGCGCGGTTGTGGCTGCGCCGTTTTACGCGGGCCGGCGTGGGCACCCGGTGGGATTCGGCGCCGCCTGCTTCGAAGAGCTTGCCGCGCTCAAGGCCGACGACGGCGCCAAATCCGTCGTCGCGTCGTGCGGGGACAGTCTCGTGCGCATCGACGTCGACGACGCCGGCACGCTGCGAGACGTCGACCGGCGATCGGACCTGGAGTAGCCGACTTGGAGTGAAAGAGGGGTGGCAGCTTCGAGCTTCATACCCCAGGCGCTCGCAGCTGCCACCCCTCTTTCCCCCCATCCGGAATCGGTCAGTCGCTGCCCTCCGGCTGCCACATATCGGGCTGGAGCTCTACGCCGCGGGTTTCCTCCTCCTGCGCCTTCCACCACGCGAGAAATTCCTTTTCTTCGAGCGGGCGGCCGATGAGGAACCCCTGCGCGGCCTCGCAGCCGTGATTCTTGAGGAACGCGAACTGGGCCTTCGTCTCGACGCCTTCGGCGATCACGCGCAGGCCGAGCGAATGCGACAGCGCGATGATCGCCTGCGTGATGGCCACGTCGTTGCTGTTGTGCTCGAGGCCGTGGACGAAGCGCTGGTCGATCTTGAGCGCCTCGATCGGCAGCCGCGCGAGGTACGAGAGGCTCGAGTAACCGGTGCCGAAATCGTCCACGGTGATGGAGATGCCGCGCTCCTTCAGCTTCACGAGCGTGGCGACGGCTTTCTCCGGGTGCGTGATGATCAGGCTTTCGGTGATCTCGAGGTCGAGATATTGCGGCGCCAGGCCGCTCGCGCGCAGCGCCTCTTCGACAACGGCAAGGCAGCTGTCGTGCTGGAGCTGCTGCACCGAGAGATTGACGGAAAGCCGCAGCATCATGCCGATCCGATGCCATGCGACGAGCTGCCGGCACGCGTCGCGCAGCACGCGCGCGCCGAGCGCATGGATCATCCCCGATTCCTCGGCGATCGGAATGAACTCCGTCGGCGGAATCACGCCGCGCGCAGGGTCGCGCCAGCGCAGCAGCGCCTCGACTGCGCCCGCGCGCCCGGTCTGCAGATCGACCTGCGGCTGGTACACGAGGAAGAATTCGTTCTGCAGCAATCCGCGCCGCATGTCGGTCTCGAGCTGCAGCCGCGCCTGCACCCGCGCATTCATGTCGGCGGTGTAGAACCGGTAGGCGTTGCGCCCGACTTCCTTCGCCGCGTACATCGCGGTGTCCGCCTGCTTGATGAGCGTCACGGTGTCATTGGCATCGAGCGGGAACATCGAGACGCCGATCGAGCAGGTCAACGTCGGCGTCTGGTCGGCGAGCCGGAACGGCGTCAGGAACGACTCGCGGATGCGCGCCAGCACCGTCATGGTCTCGAAGGTCGCATGCGCCGGGTCGAGTCCCGGCAGGATCACGACGAACTCGTCGCCTCCGAGCCGCGCCACCGTGTCCGACTCGCGCACCGCCGTCGTGAGGCGTTGCGACACCGCCTGCAGCAACTGGTCGCCGGAATCGTGGCCGAGCGTATCGTTGATGCGCTTGAAGTGATCGAAGTCGAGGAAGAGGCACGCGACGTGCGTGCCGTTGCGGCCCGACTGCGCGAGGATCTGCTTCAAGCGCTGGTTGAGCAGCGCCCGGTTCGGAAGGCCGGTGAGAATGTCGTGCTGCGCGAGCTTGTAGGCGTGCGCCGTCGCGATCTCGAGTTCGTGGGTGCGCTGGGCGACCTTCTCCTCGAGCGTGCGCTGGTAATTCTCCACTTCCGCCTGCGATTCGGACAGCCGCTGCGTCATGTGGTTGAACGTGTGCGTGAGCGCCCCGAGCTCGTCCGACGACCGCGCAGGGACGAACACGTCGAGCTTGCCGGCGCCCACCGCGCGCGCCGCCCGCATCAGCCGATGCATCGGCGCGACAAGGGCGCGCGTGAGAAGGAACGTGGCGCCGATGGTGAGCCCGATGAGGAGCGCGATGACGGAAAGGGCGCCGACGAAGTGCTTCCTGAATTGCTGCTGCTGCCGCTCGAAGGTCAATCCGAGGCGAACGTAGCCTAACGGCGTCGCGGCCGCGGGAGCGGCAGGTGCGGCGGCGGTTGCATCGACGGCGGGCTCGGGCGGCCCCTGATCGAGACCCATCGCGGTCGCGATCTTGGTGCTGCTTACAGGGGCAATGAATTCGACATACCGCCGGCCCCGAATGGTCACTTCGGCGGTGGTCGTGGTACCGGCCACCGGCAGCGGCGCGTCAGCCGGCGCCGGCGGAGGGCCCGCGGGTCCGATCGTGTCGGCGATCCGGCGCGTGGCGACTGCGTCGCCCTGGCGATCGACGATGACGGCGTAAGCGATATCTCCCTCGGCGGACAAGTTCTCGAGGATCGCCTGGAGGTACGTGCGGTTGCCGGTGTAGAGGCCGAACTCCGACAACTCGGCGAGCATCATGAGCGCCGATGCGCTCCGCTGGCGGAGGTCGGTCGTTTCGTCGCGCCACTGCTGCCAGACGTAGAAGCCCGTGGTGGCGATCGCCGTGAGAAAGATGAGCCCGATGGTCAGCAGGTTGAGCTTCGTCAGGAGTCCCATCCGCACCCGCGGCAGGTTGAACGCGGATGCGGTGTCGGCCGGTTGACGCGCCGGACGCCTGCGGAACAGCCTCATGCGCCCGTCGTCCTCACGCGACGCTGAGGGGTATCTTGCCGATGCGCTGTTGCCACTCGCGCGGTCCGGTTTCGTGGACGGACGTGCCGTTGGCGTCGACGGCGACGGTGACGGGCATGTCCTTCACTTCGAACTCGTAGATCGCCTCCATGCCGAGGTCGCCGAAGGCAACGACACGAGAGCTGCGGATCGCCTTCGCCACGAGATACGCAGCACCGCCGACCGCCATCAGGTACGCGGCGCGGTGCTTGCGGATTGCTGCAATCGCCGTCGGGCCGCGTTCGGCCTTGCCGATCATCGCGACGAGCCCGGTCTTCGCGAGCATCATTTCCGTGAACTTGTCCATCCGCGTGGCGGTGGTCGGGCCCGCGGGCCCCACGACTTCGTCACCCACCGGGTCCACGGGGCCGACGTAGTAGATCACGCGATTGGTGAAATCGACACCCTTCGGCAGCGGTTCGTTCTTCGCGAAGAGGTCGGCGATGCGCTTGTGCGCGGCGTCGCGGCCGGTGAGGAGCCTGCCCGACAGCAGCAGCGTCTCGCCCGGCTTCCACTGCGCGACCTCCTCCTTGGTGAGCGTGTCGAGATCGACGCGCCGCGCCGTGGGGGAAGGCGCCCATTCGACGTCGGGCCACCGGTCGAGGTCCGGCGCCTCGAGCTTCGCCGGACCCGAGCCATCGAGCGTGAAATGCGCATGGCGCGTCGCGGCGCAGTTCGGAATCATGGCGACGGGCTTGGACGCCGCGTGCGTCGGATAGTCGAGGATCTTGACGTCGAGCACCGTCGAGAGTCCACCGAGGCCCTGCGCACCGATCCCAAGCGCATTGACCTTGTCGAAGAGCTCGAGCCGCAATTCCTCCGTCGCGCTCTTCGCGCCGCGGCGCCGAAGCTCGTGGATGTCGATCGGATCGAGCAGCGCCTCTTTCGCGAGGACCATCGCCTTCTCGGCGGTCCCGCCGATGCCGATGCCGAGCATTCCCGGCGGACACCAGCCCGCGCCCATCCCCGGAAGGGTCTCCAGCACCCAGTCGACGATCGAGTCGGAGGGATTCAGCATGACCATCGTCGCCTTGTTCTCCGAGCCGCCGCCCTTCGCGGCGATCTTCACCTCGACGGTCTCGCCGGGCACGACGTCGAAGTGAACGACGGCCGGCGTGTTGTCGCGGGTGTTCTTTCTCGCGCCGGCCGGATCGGCGACGATCGACGCGCGCAGCGTGTTCGAGGGGTCGAGATACGCACGGCGCACGCCCTCGTCCACCATCTCGGCGATCGACATCGTGAGGCCGTCCCAGCGCACGTTCATTCCGAGCTTGACGAACGCGACGACGATGCCTGTGTCCTGGCAGATCGGGCGGCGGCCTTCGGCGCACATCCGCGAGTTGGTGAGGATCTGGGCGATGGCGTCCTTTGCAGCAGGCGACTGCTCGGCTCGGTACGCCTCGCCGAGCGCCTCGATGTAATCCTGAGGGTGGTAGTACGACATGAACTGCAGCGCGTCGGCGATGCTCGTGATGAAGTCGTCCTGCCGGATGGTGGCCATGGTCATTCCCTCGGGATCAGTAGGTTCGTTCGAGGCATCGTGGGAAGGCCGCTAAAGCTCTGAACGGGCATGCAAGTTTATCATCGCCGTCTGCGCGGATTGCGGCCTCTCCATCCGTTTGGTTAGACTGCGACAGGTTGGGCAACAACGAGCGGAACTGCGTGGCGGAAGGACCTCTGGAGGAGATAAAAGCATGTCAACGATCGAATCGGTATCGCACGAAAATCGGATCTTCGAGCCGCCGCGCGAGTTCGTCGCCCGGGCGAACGTGAAAAAGGCCGATTTCGACGCGCTCAACGCTGCCGCGGCCAGCGATTTCCCGGGATTCTGGGCAAAGCTCGCCCGGGAAGAAGTCCTGTGGAAGAAGCCGTTCACGAAGTCGCTCGACGACTCGAACGCCCCCTTCTACAAGTGGTTCGAGGACGGGGAGCTCAATGTCTCCTACAACTGCCTCGACCGGAACATCGCGAACGGCAATGCCGCGAAGGTCGCGATCATCTTCGAGGCCGACGACGGCGCCGTTACCAAGGTCACGTACCGCGAACTGCTCCAGCGGGTCTGCCGCCTCGCGAACGGCCTGCGCTCGCTCGGGATCAAGAAGGGCGACCGCGTGCTCGTCTACATGCCGATGTCCATCGAGGGCGTGGTCGCGATGCAGGCCTGCGCGCGCATCGGCGCGACGCATTCGGTCGTGTTCGGCGGCTTTTCGGCGAAGTCGCTGCAGGAACGCATCATCGACGCCGGCGCCGTGGCGGTGATCACCGCCGACGAGCAGCAGCGGGGCGGAAAGGCGCTGCCGCTCAAGGCGATCGTCGACGAAGGGCTGGCGATGGGCGGGTGCGAAGGCATCCGCAACGTCATCGTCTACCGGCGAACCGGCGGCAACGTCGCGTTTTCGAAGCCGCGCGATCTGTGGCTGCACGAGCTCGTCGAGAAGCAAGCGGATACCTGCGAGCCCGAATGGGTCGGCGCCGAGCACCCGTTGTTCATTCTGTACACGTCGGGTTCGACCGGCAAGCCCAAAGGTGTACAGCACAGCTCGGGCGGTTACCTGCTGTGGGCGATGCTGACGATGCGCTGGACCTTCGACATCAAGGCGGAAGACATCTACTGGTGCACGGCCGATATCGGCTGGGTCACCGGGCACACGTACATCGCTTACGGACCGCTTGCCGTCGGCGCGACCGAGGTGGTGTTCGAAGGCGTGCCCACCTTCCCCGACGCGGGGCGGTTCTGGCAGACGATCGCGAAGCACAAAGTCAGCATCTTCTACACGGCGCCTACCGCGATCCGCGCGTTGGTGAAGGCCTCCGGCGTCACGCCTTCGACCGCGCCGACGAATTACGACCTGTCGAGCCTGCGCCTCCTCGGGACGGTCGGCGAACCGATCAATCCGGAAGCGTGGATGTGGTACCACGAGAACGTGGGCGGCGGCCGCTGCCCGATCGTCGACACCTGGTGGCAGACGGAGACGGGCGGTCACATGATCACCCCGCTCCCCGGGGTCACCGCGACCGTTCCGGGTTCCTGCACGCTCCCGCTCCCCGGAATCATGGCGGCGATCGTCGACGAGACCGGGCACGATGTCGAGAACGGGCACGGCGGCCTCCTCGTCATCAAGCGGCCGTGGCCGGCGATGATCCGCACGATCTGGGGCGACCCCGAGCGCTACAAGAAATCGTATTTCCCGGAGGAGCTCGGCGGGAAGCTCTATCTCGCCGGCGACGGCGCGGTGCGCGACAAGACGACGACGAACTTCATGATCATGGGCCGCATCGACGACGTGCTCAACGTCTCGGGCCACCGGCTGGGGACGATGGAGATCGAGTCGGCGCTCGTCGCGAACCCGATCGTTGCGGAGGCGGCTGTAGTCGGGCGCCCGGACGACATGACGGGCGAAGCGGTCTGCGCGTTCGTCGTGCTGAAGCAGGCGCGGCCGTCGGGCGCCGAGGGCGAGAAAATCGCGAAAGAGCTCCGCGATTGGGTGAGCAAGGAAATAGGCCCGATCGCGAAGCCCAAGGACATCCGCTTCGGCGACAATCTCCCGAAGACCCGCTCCGGCAAGATCATGCGGCGGCTCTTGCGCTCGATCGCGAAGGGCGAGGCGATCACCCAGGACGTGTCGACCCTGGAGAATCCCGCGATCCTCGATCAGCTGAAGCAGGCGCTGTAAGTACTCGCCGGATTTCGGCGAAGGGCATCCGGCGCCGGCGGCGAGGCGCCGGCCTCGTCTCGCGACGAAGGCCGTGGGAGGTACTCTTGGAGATCGCTCTTCTTGCCGACGTTCACGGCAACCTCGAGGCGTTGGAGGCATGCCTGCGGCACGCGCGCGAGTCGGGGGCGGAGCGCTACGCGTTCCTGGGCGACTTCGTCGGCTACGGCGCGGACCCCGCGGAGGTGGTCACGATCATCGCGCGCTTCGCGGTGGACGGGGCCCTCGTCGTCAAGGGCAACCACGACGAGGCCGTCGAGAAGCGCTCCGGCTACATGAACGAGTCGTCGCGACATTCGATCGCGTGGACGCGTGCGGCGCTGTCACCGGAAGCGAAGGCGTTCCTCGAGGGACTGCCGCTCATCGTCCATGAAGATGCGATGTGCTTCGTCCACGCATCGGCCAGGAATCCCGCACGTTGGGACTATGTCGATACGCCGGCGACGGCGCGGCACAGCGCCGAGGCAGCCGGGTCCACTTACACGTTCTCCGGCCACGTGCACGACCAGTCCCTGTACTTCGAGTCTGCGGGAGGCCGGTGGTCGTTCTTCCGCCCGATCCC
>Ga0068871_100002947_pt1 | contig 11674 bp, 9 predicted proteins | sample KBSMisM72_FD_72750 | JGI IMG/M metagenome (GOLD analysis project Ga0068871, IMG submission 72750) | Miscanthus rhizosphere microbial communities from Kellogg Biological Station, Michigan, USA - KBS Miscanthus M7-2 | ecosystem: Host-associated > Plants > Roots > Rhizosphere > Soil ... | reverse complement strand
GCTGATCGAAATACTTTTCTCCGAAGGCCGCAGCGTGAAGGTCAAGAAGAAGATCGTCGCCGATATTCTCGCCGCGCTCACCGCCGAACCGCTGAAACTCGTCGCCGACAACGTCATGATCGTGTTCAAGGAAACACGCTGGGAAAACTGGGTGTTCGGCGGCGGACGTTTCATCCACACGTAGGGCGGGCCTTGGCCCACCATCTTTTCGTTGACGTCGAAAAGAAGAGCGGTGGGCCAAGGCCCACCCTACAGCGACTCCGCCAGTCGCTGCGCCGCTGCGCGGTAGCGCGCGGCAATGCGTTCCTCGTCAGCGTGGTGAAAATCACGGACGCGCCACTGGCCGCTGACCATGACGTTCCTCACGAGGTTTGTGTTCCCGGCGAACAGGAATGTGTCGAGCGCACTCTCCGCGCTCCGGCCAGCAAGCACCGGGGAGTCGTGATCGAGCACGAGCAGGTCGGCGCGCTGACTTATTTCGGGCGAAGCGGGATCGCTGCCTTCGATTTCGCCGACGAGCACACCCGACGCCTGCGCTCCACCGAACGAGGCGTCGCCCCACAGCGTTTCGCCGACACTGTTGCTCGATTCCGATACCACGATATTGCGATGCCGCGTGCTGAGCCGCTGCCCGTATTCTAGCCAGCGCAACTCTTCCACCGGCGAGACCGAAATGTGGCTGTCAGAACCGATGCCCAGCGTCCCACCGGCATCGAGATAGGCTTTCAACGGGAAAAGACCGTCGCCAAGATTCGCCTCGGTCGTCGGACACAGGCCCGCGACCGCGCCGGACTCGGCGACGCGGCGCGTCTCGTCCGCCGTCATGTGCGTGGCATGCACGAGGCACCAGCGCGGGTCGACCGGCGCGTGATCGAGCAGCCACTCGACCGGCCGAGCGTTGCGCAGCGCCAGGCAGTCCTGCACTTCGCCGATCTGCTCGGCGATATGGATATGGATCGGCGCGGCATCGACCAGGCCCGATTCGAGCACCGCGCGCATCGCGTCCTCCGGAACGGCGCGCAGGCTGTGCAAGGCGACGCCGATGCGCAATGTGGAATCTTCCATTTTGCGTAATTGTTCCACCAAGCGCAGGTACCCGTCGACGTCGTGGTGGAATCGCCGCTGCCGTTCGGACAACGGACGCTTGTCGAAGCCGCCGGTCATGTACAACGCGGGCAGCAGGGTCAGGCCGATTCCGGCCTCGCGCGCCGCTTCGATCAATGCAAGCGACATCGCCGCCGGGTCGGCGTATGGGGTGCCGTCGGGCTGATGGTGCAGATAGTGGAATTCGCAGACATGCGTGTAGCCGGCCTTGAGCATCTCGACGTAAAGCTGGGCGGCGATCGCGCGCATGGCATCCGGATCGACGCGGCCGGCGAACGCGTACATCGTTTCACGCCACGTCCAGAAGCTGTCCTCGGCTTGTTGAGAAGTGCGGCCAGGGATGGCCGCTTTTTGACCTTCGCGTTCATGGATGAACGCAAAACTACGCCGTTCTGCAAGACCCGCCATCGCGCGCTGGAATGCGTGCGAGTGCAGATTCGGCATGCCTGGCAGGACGTAGCGGCCGAGCGGCTGCGCGTCGCCGCGGTCCACGACGTCTTCGACTGTCGACAGACTTCCGTGATCGTCCACAACGATGCGCACGCTGCTCGCCCAGCCGTGCGGCAACCAGGCCGTGTCGGTAAAGTACGCTGTCATCGAATCGGGTCCATTCGGCGCTATGCCAAATTATGCCAGCCTCGCGTCGAGGATGCTCTTGTCCGCCAATGGGGGACCGCGGGATCGTGCAGAAATCATTCTGGATCATCAGCATGTTCACCGTGTGGCCGGCAAGCGTGTTGCTGTTTGCCGGCGCAATCGCGGGGTGCCTTCCCCGTTTTCAGCTTGCTGCGGCCATGATTGCCGGCAAACGCGTCACTGAAAACCATTGATGAAAATATCACCGGCGTCGTACTCGTACGCACCGATGTCGCAGCTGGCACCCGAGATCCGCGGCCTGCCGCGCTGGTCAGTAGTCAGCAAGTAGCTGTTCTGGTCGATGCAACCAAGGACCGTGTCCGCCTTGTCGATCACGTCGGTGTTGAATAGGGAACTCAGCGCAATGGTCCTGGTCGGCCCGCCGTTGTCTTTCAACGTCCCCAGCTCGAGCAATGAAACCAGTCCGTTGTGATTTCCCGTGCCGATTTGAACGACCGTGCACTGGGCGGTGGATCCGCCCAGTCCGGCCAGGAATCGATTGACGCCGTACGAGTTCAGCGTGCCCTGGCAATCGTCGTAGAAGCCCTGAGCCGGGCTGTAGTTGGCCGCAACGATCGAGTTGAGCACGTTGAACGTGCCGGTGTTCGCCACACCACCGCCGTACCCGGCCAGGCCGCTACCGAAGCCCGCCGTATTGTAGGCAATGGTCGAGTTGTAGACATTCATGGCGCCCTCGTTACCGATGCCGCCGCCAAATGTGGTACTCGTGTTCTGGCTGATCGTGGTATTCAACACCCACATTCCTCCGGAGTTGTAGATACCGGCGCCCTTCAGCGCCTTGCCACCCATAATCGTGCTGCGGTCGATTTCCAGCGCGCTGCCACCGCTGTTATAGAGGCCGCCACCCTCGTCCACGGCTTCGTTACCGCTCAACGTGCTGTCGGCGATGGTCAGCTGGGCGCCGTTGTAGACTCCGCCCCCGTAACCGGTCGCCTTGTTGGTGCTCAGGGTGACGTGGCTCAGGTTCGCGACGGCGCTGCTGAAATTTGCCAGGCCCGCACCGGTGTCCGCATTGTTCGAATCGAAGCTGCTTTCCTCTATCGTGAGGGTGGCGAAGTTGTAGATGCCACCACCACCGTAGGTCGCCGCGTTGCGCGTGAACGCAACGCGCGTGACGGATGCGATGCCGTTGTTGAAGAGGCCGCCGCCAAAACCCGCCGAATTGGAAAGCATTGTCACGTCGACCAGCGCGAGCGTGCCGAGGTTGTAGATGGCGCCTCCGGACGAGAACGTCTCGCCCTTGCGCAAGGTGACGCCGGATATGGACACCGTGCGGTCGGTTTCGATGTAGAACACTCTGTCTGTCAGATTGCCGTCGATGATCGTGGTCGCTGCACCGGCGCCGACAATGTAGACGTTCGGACTGTTGAGCACTGAGACGAGATTGAGGTCGCCCGTGTCGTCGCCGTTGCTGCCGCTCGGTGCGCTCAAGGTGTAAACACCCGCAGGCAGATTGATCTGCACGCTGGAGGCAGAGTGATTGGCAGCCATCACGGCAGCGCGCAGCGTGCAGGTTCCATTCACCGTGAGGCAAAGGCCATCACCGGCGTTCAAATCCACGGTATCGCGGTTGTCGTTGACATTGAACGTGACCGGTTGCAGGTTGGCCCATGCGCATGACGCAAGCAGGATGTTCGACGCCACCAGCAATTGTGTGGCACGAATGAGCGCGGTCGATGAAGCCCGCCGTACTGCGAAACTCAATGCCGCATGTCGCAACGCTGAGTTGCAATCGCACCCGGCAAGCGACCGTCCCATGGCTCCCGTTGCGGTCGAATTCCGCAGACCTTCGTCTTGCTCAGGTTTCATGTGCCCCCGTTCGATCGTGGATTGGTGCGAACCCAGGCGATTCCGGAAATCAGTCTGTTCCTCTTGACTACGTGAAAGACCCTGGGCAGGCGACATCGCAGGCCAGGCCAATCATCACCCGCGACTTGCCGCGAAAGGGACGATACCGCCGACATCAGACTGAATCGACGATTCCGCTTCAATCGATACGAAGGTAGAGCCGCCGCCACGCCTGGCGCAGTTCACCCAGAGTGCGCCGTCACTCGCGGCGTTCACGGCCACGGTATCGCGGTTGTCGTTGACGTTGAAAGTGACCGGCGTCAGGTTGGCCCGTGCGTATGACGCAAGCAGCGCTCCAGCCGTGCAAACGAAAAATATCCCGATCAGGACGTTTCGGTGGCCGCTGCTCGGGGAACGTCGAATCGCCGGGTTGTTGGATTGCATGATGCTGCTCATCGGTGCCAGCCGACGCATGTATTCCGACTGGATCGGTTGCGGGGAATCTCTAGAAACTCGAATCGAAGCCGTCGTGGAAGACGAGATCATTGAATTCGAACGCGCCAATGTCGCAGCCCAGTCCGATCATCACGCGAGTACTGCCGCGCTGGTCGACGGTGAGTGGATTGCTATTCGAATCGATGCAGGCGCCGGCGCCGTCGATCATGGTGCTGGGTGGCACCAGCGCGTGCGTCCTGGTCGCACCGCCGTTGTCTCGCAGCTCGCCAAGTTCGAAGCGGGAGCCGAGTCGCGTGATTGTTCCAGGGCTGCCGGCAGCAGCAGGACAATTGGAGAATGAGGGCGAGTATCTGTTGTTGCCATACATGCCGATAGCACCGGTGCAATCGTCGTAGGATGACGGTTGACCGGAGACATAGTTTCTCGCAACAACCGTGTCGATGATATTGAAGGTACCTTCAGGCTGGTTGTAGATGCCGCCGCCCGTGCCGATCATGTCTACGTCGGCATCAGCCTGATTGAACGCGATCGTCGAGTTGTAGACGTTGATCGGTCCGCCGTTGTATATCCCGCCGCCGTCGCGGCTGGCATAGTTTCCGCTGACGGTGCTGTTGATCATCACCGCGACCGTTGCGTTGTACAACCCGCCGCCGAAACGCGCATAGTTGTGGTCGATCGTGCTGCTCACGATCGTCACGCCGGACGGGATATTTTCGTTGCATATGCCGCCGCCGTTGTTGTTCGCAGTTACGTTCGCAGTAATCGTGCTGCTGTAGATGCCAAGCTGGTTGTCGTTGAAGATGCCACCCCCGCAGCCGTCAAAACTGATGTTGTCTCGAACGACGACATTGCTCAACGTCAATACGCCATGGTTTTGCACACCGCCGCCGAAACCCGTGCCGGCTCCATGACGCAGAGTAAGGTTGGAAATGTTGGCCGTGCGTCCCGAGTCGACCGTCAACAAGCGGTAGGTTCCGTTTCCGTCGATGTTCGTCAGCGCCGGACCCGCGCCGGTGATCGTGATGACCGGATTGAAGATGATCGAAGGTGGCGTGCTGAGGTTCAGCTCTCCGCCAAGGAGAACATAGGCGCCGGCCGGCACCGTGATCGTGACGCTGCCGCCGAACCGGTTCGCCTGCATTACCGCGGCGCGCAGCGTGCAGGTTCCGGGAGGGGCAGGAGGAGCGATCTCGCATTTGCCATCAGTGAGGTCTGCGTCGACGCCATCGCCGGTGGTGTTCACGATCAAGGAGACATCCGCCCACGCACTGGCCGCCAGCAGCAGACTGCACGCAATCGAGATTCCGACGACGCGAATCCTGCGAACCCAGCCAAGCAGGAACATGCTTGGTTTCACGACTTTCCCCTTATGCCACACGAGGTGCTCGTAACCTCCAATACGAGATGCGCGTGAGCAAAACGACATCGCTACGGCAAAACTCCCGGATTTGCCCCGGCGTCGCCTATACTCGGAGCCTCAATGGGGGCAATAGACGAGTCGTGGCGGGCAGTGACGTAACGGCATTGATCCAGGCCGCAGGCAGCGGGGATGCAGCAGCTCTGCAGGCCCTGTTCGGCCGCGTCTATGGCGAATTGAAGCAAATGGCGCATTTTCAGCTGGTCGCGTCCGGCGGGCACACGCTGAACACGACCGGGCTAGTGCACGAGGTCTACCTGAAACTGGCCCAGCCGGCCGAGTATGACCTGCACGGCCGCGCGCACTTCTTCGCGCTCGCTGCCAAAGCAATGCGCCAGGTCGTGATCGATCACGCGCGCGCGCGAATGACCGACAAGCGCGGCGCCGGCCAGAACGTCGTCACGCTCGATGCCGCAGCGGATGTGGCCGACACCGAACTTGGACCCGAGGAGTTGTTGCGACTCGACCTGGCGCTGACCAAGCTCGCGAACGAGGAGCCGCGCCTGGCCGAACTGGTCGAACATCGTTTCTTTGCCGGATTGAGTGTCAGCGAAATCGCCGTGATGCATTCGGTCAGCGAACGCACTCTGAATCGCGACTGGCGGCGGGCAAAGGCCTACCTGCACGCGACCCTGTACCCACAGGTCTGAAGCGCTGCGATGAATCGACAGCGCCTGGCCGAGTTGTTCGAGCACGCCATCGATCTGCCGGACGCCGAGCGCGCCGCGTGGCTCGAGGGCGCCTGCGGCAGCGACGCAGCCCTGCGCGCCGAACTCGAGCGGCTGCTGCAAGCCGATGCGCGCGCGGCCAATTTCATGGAGCGTCCGCCGGCGCTCATTTCCGCAGCAATCGACGCGTCCGTCACCGCAACTCACGCCCTGCCCCAGTTCGGCCCGTGGCGCGCACTGCGGCGCATCGGCGCCGGCGGCATGGGCGAGGTCTGGCTCGCCGAACGCAGCGATGGCCAGTTCGAACAACGCGCGGCGGTCAAGCAACTGGCCTGGCCGACGCCCGGCTTGCTGCAGCGGTTTCGCCAGGAGCGGCAGATCCTTGCACGTCTGCAGCATCCAGACATCGCGCACCTGATCGACGGGGGCGTCGACGAGCGCGGCGCACCGTACCTCGTGATGGAATACGTCGAAGGCGTGCCGATCACGCAGTACGTAGGCGATCACGCGCTCGATCTGCGCTCGCGCTTGCGGCTGTTCCTGCGCATCTGCGGTGCCGTGCAGTACGCACACCAGAACCTCGTCGTGCATCGCGATCTGAAACCGTCGAACATTCTCGTCGGCGTCGACGGCTCGCTGAAACTGCTCGACTTCGGCATCGCCAAGGTGCTGGCGACAACCGATGCGGCGGCGCAGACGCAGACCGCTGCCCGGCTGCTAACGCCGGACTACGCCGCGCCGGAGCAATTCAGCGGCGACGCGATCACGACCGCCACCGATGTCTACGCACTCGGTGTCGTGCTGTACGAACTGCTGGCCGACGCGCGGCCGCCGCGGCGCGTGCTGACCGGTTCACCCGCCGACATCGATGCGCCACCGCCACCGAGTGCCGCTGGCGACCGCACAGGCGGCGTTGCATGGCACCGCGCGCTGCGCGGCGATCTCGACCGCATCGCGCTGACCGCACTTGAAGCGGATCCGCAGCGGCGCTATGCGTCGGCTGAGGCCTTGTCGGGCGATGTGCAGCGCTATCTCGATGGCCTGCCGATCGGCGTGCGCCGCGCCAGCCGCTGGTACAGGTTCCGCAAGTTCGCACGGCGCAATCGATACGCACTGGCGGCTGGCGTTTTCGTCGGTGCGGTATGCGTTGCCGCTGCGGCGATCAGCCTGCGCCAGGCGAATCTCGCGCGCGCGCAGGCACGCCATGCGGCGGCGGTGCAGCAGTTCATGTCCGGCGTGTTCGCGCAGGCAAATCCCGACGAGAACAAGGGCCAGCCGATCAGCGCGCAGCAGTTGCTGCAGAAAGGCGAGGAGCAGCTGGCACGAATGGGCGACTCGCAGTCGGCACTGCAAATCGATGTGACCGCGATGCTCGGCGGCTTGTACAGCGACATCGGGGATACCGAGCGTGCCGAAAACCTGCTCAAGCGCGCGTTGGCCGGAGTCGACGCCAACCTTCCCGATGACGTGCGCGGCCGCGTGCTGGTCGGCGTCGCAACAATGGAAGCCGAAAACAAGGACAGCTACGACACCGCATTGGCACACGCCACCGAAGGCCTGTCGGCACTCGAGCGCACGGCCGAGAAGGACTGGAACGAAATCGCAAAGGCCAATCGTATTGTCGCGCTGTGTCACGTCCGCCGGCGCGAGCCCGAGGAAGCGATTGCCTTGTTGCAGCGCGTGACTCCGGTCCACGCGTCGATGCTCGGCGGGTTTCCCAGCGAGGCGCTGGCCAACGAATACGTCGTGCTCGGCGTTGCGCTCAGCGACATGTCGCGCTTCGACGAGGCCGAGGCGGCGTTCGAACGCGGTGCCGCGATGCTGCGCGCATTCGCCGGCAACGACAGCCGCCGTGTCGCCTACGCGCTGAACGAAGAAGCGATCATGCACTATCAGCGAGGCGACCTCGCGCGCGCCGAGACGCTGCACCGCGAAGTTCTCAACATCAATCGCGAACGGCTGGGGCCGGACAACATCAACACGCTGACGGCCACTTCGAATCTGCTCGGCGACGTTGAAGGCCAGGGACGCATCGCCGAAGCATTGCCACAGCGGCTCGCCCTGCTCGATCTTGCAATGGCTTCCACTACCCTTAGCCCGGTGCGCAAGGCGCACCACATCGATGCCGTAGCCAACGACTATCGCGAACTCGGCCGCTTCGCCGAATCCGAGGCCATGACGCGCAAGGCACTGGCGATGATCGTAGAAGCGCAGGGACCGCGCGCGCGCGCTTCGGTGCTCATGCTGCGCCATCTCGGCGTGATCCTGGGCCTTGAAGGCCGCTACAGAGAAGCCGAAGAGCTGTTCCGCGACGCGCTGGCGATCCAGCTGGAAGGTGCAGCGCCGACCTCGTTTTCCGCCTGCGGCCTGCGCCGCGACATCGGCAAAGTGCTGGCGCAACAGCATCGTTATGCCGACGCCATCGCACAGCTGCAGGCCCTGACGACGGACGCGTGCATGGTCGGTCTGGCCGACAACGACGCGTGGCGCCCACAGGCGCTGGCTGATTTGAGCCACGCGCAACTCGACAACGGCGACAGCGAAGGCGCGTACTCGACGGCGACCCAGGCGCTCGACTATGGCAAAAAGGCCCTGCGCGGCAGCTATCTGTTTGCGGATCCACAGTTTGCGCTGGCGCGTGTGCTGCTGGCGCGCGCACGACCCGCCGAAGCCGAGCCGCTTCTGCGCGAAGCACTCGCATTGCGCAGCGCGCTGCACCCAGCGGACGATCCGCGCATCCTCGAAGTCAAGGTTGCACTGATCAACACGCTCAGGGCGCTCGAGAAATTCGACGATGCCGCGGTCTTGGCTGCTGAGGTCGAGCCCCTGCTGATCGCATCGACCTCGCCGCAAGCCGCCGAGCTGCGCGAGCGCCTGACATCACACTGAAGTGCGTGCAGCATCGTTCGCGCCGCGTGCCATGGGCCACCTATTGCGTTTCGGATTTTTGTCCCAGATGTTAGCCACGCGAACTTTCCGCGCGCAAACGTAGCCGGCTACTGAAATCCGCTGGCAAAAATGTCGCCGGCGTCATACTCGAATGCGCCGATGTCACAATGGGCGCCAACAATGCGCGGCCGGCCGCGCTGATCGGTCGTGAGGATGTCGCTGCCGCCATTCTGTCCGACGCAGGGCGCGGCGCCCTCGATCATGCCGCTCGGGGGCACCAACGCAACGGTCTTGGTCGGGCCACCGTTGTCGCGCAGAAGACCCAATTCGTCGATCGATTCGAGAGACGTGGCGGTCCCCGGGCTGCCGGGAGCGACGATGCAACCGACCCCGGGGGAAAACTTGTTGTTGCCATACATTCCCACATCCCCCACGCAGTCGTGATACTCCTGGAAACCGGAAAGGAAGTTGCCGGCCACGACGTTGTTGCGAATGTTCAATGTGGCGCCTACTGCATTGAACAGGCCACCGCCATCCGAGCCGCCGATGCCGCTCGAGTCCGCCTGATTGCGCACGATGGTCGAGTTGTACATGTTGACACTGCCGCTGTTCCAGATTCCTCCGCCGTCCTGCAAGGCCGAATTGGAGGCGATCGTGCTGCTTGTCACGAAAAGCGTGCTGGAATTCACGATCCCGCCACCAATGCCGCTTTGAGCGATATTTGAGGAGATGGTACTTTGGCGCACGTTGACCGTGCCCGTACCGCGATTTTCGATGCCGCCGCCAGCGGCGGCGAAGTTGCCGTCTGCCGTGCTCTGAGTGAGCGTCAACTCACCTTGACTGTTGCGGATCGCGCCGCCATTTTGTGCCGCAATGTTCCCTTTCAGCGTGGTAAAGGCAACCATCGCATTGTCGCTCCAATTATCGATAGCTCCGCCCGAGTCGCTTGCCTGATTGCCCGTCAACGTGCAGTGATCCAGGCTGAGATTGTCGAAAGCGAGTATTGCGCCGCCCGATCCGGCCTGGTTGTTGCTGAAAGTCACGCGGGTCGCCACCACCGAATCGCCGCCGTGATAGATGCCGCCGCCGAGCAAGCCGGCGTTGTTGCTGATGACGCAGTCGACGAGCGTCAATGCGCTTCCCGCGCCGTCATTGCTGATTCCACCGCCGTAAGTAGTGTAATCGGCAGCCGGCAGGTTATGGTCGATGACGCAGTTGGCAAGACTGAGCACGCCAGCATTCAAGATGCCGGCGCCGTTGCCGAATGTTTTTCCATTGCGGATGGTCACGCCGTTGATGTTCACCCGTCGCCCGACCGCAATGCTGAACACGCGATCAGTCAGATTTCCGTCGATGATCGTCGTGGCGGCGCCGGTGCCGGTGATCGTGGTGAGCGGACTGCCGCCGATCGGGGTCGGGAGGTTGAGGTCGCCCGATTCCTCGCCGTCGGCATCTACTCCCGGCCCGAGGACAAAGACACCGGCCGGCAGCATTATCGTGATATCTGCATTGCCTATGTGGTTCGCCTGCATCACGGCAGCGCGCAACGTGCACGTGCCCGAAGCGGTGTGACAACTTGCGACCGCCGTGTTGTCATCGACCTCGTCCGCGACGCTGTCGACCGTAAACAGAACCTGGGCCGGAAGCGTGGTCGGCAGGAACGTATTGATCGCCATGGCAGCAGCGACCATCCAAAGCCGTCGAGCGCGGCCTGTCGCAAGGTTGCCGCTCGCACCGCGGAGCGGCGCGCGGGATTTCTCGGGCCCACGTTCGACTATCATTCACCCCCCTGCGACGTATTGCCGGAAGACCTACTGCGTCCGGCACTGATGCGCACATGGCGTACCGTCCGAGCGGACCCGTGCCGCGCGGAACAGTTCACTCGCGTTTTGCGCGTGCGACCCCTGAAGCTCCCCGTCTGCAGCGTACTCTCTTTTTTGCCCGCATGGACTCCTTGCAGCAGTCTGCAGGGTGGCCTTTGCAGTACAGCGGGAACGTGCTGATCGCGCAACACGCGCCCGATCATGCGCTTGATCTGCGGGCCCATGGCGCCTGCTTGCGGTCTGCGGTGCCATGCGTTACGCCTCCAGAGCTTCAACGGAAGGCTCGACGTGGCTCTCACGGCGCCGTTTCAAATCCGTTCGCGAACAGTTCGTTGAATTCGAACGCACCGATATCGCAGGCGCTGCCGGGCGGCGGGCGCGGATTGCCGCGCTGGTCACTGTTGAAGTGGCCGCCGGGGCCGGCGCATTCGGCAGCGATGCCGCCGCCGATCAAGCCGCTCGAAGAAATTAGCCCAATCGTCTCGGTAGGACCGCCATTGTCCTTCAGGATCCCCAATTCGCTCGCGGAGTCGACCTGCGTGGGAATCCCCGGACTGTCGAAGCGACCGAAGCAAGAAACACCACCTTCGTAGCCGTTGACGCCGTACAGTCCGATCAAGCCGACGCAGTCGGCATAAAAGTTTTGGGGGACCAGGAGATTTCCGGCCAGTATGCTGTTGTGCAGATCGAATGTGCTGCTGGAAGTGACCTGAATGCCCGCGCCACCGTCTTCGCCGCTATTGCTGGCGGCCGTACTTATCTGATTGTAGGCAATGGTCGAATTGTAGATGCTCGTAGTGCTGACACTGTAGATGCCACCGCCGCCCACAGTCCCATGGTTCTGGCTGATCGTGCTGTTCGTTACGACGAGC
>Ga0068871_100002945_pt1 | contig 11682 bp, 8 predicted proteins | sample KBSMisM72_FD_72750 | JGI IMG/M metagenome (GOLD analysis project Ga0068871, IMG submission 72750) | Miscanthus rhizosphere microbial communities from Kellogg Biological Station, Michigan, USA - KBS Miscanthus M7-2 | ecosystem: Host-associated > Plants > Roots > Rhizosphere > Soil ... | reverse complement strand
AGATCATCTGCGTCAGCGTCCTGCTGGGGATGCGCAGGCGGTTCGGCGCCGCGGGCGCAATGGGCACCGGCGGGGCATTGGTGGGAGCGGCGAGCTTGATCGTCGCCGCTTCGAATACAGGGCGTTGAGCGGATGCCGCCTCTTGAGGGTTTGCGGCGGCAGAGGCCGTGACGATCGAAATGGCCGCGACGGCAGCGAGCATTCTGTCGGTCATCATCGTTTCGCCCTTGGTGTGCAGTCGGCGATGATTCCCGGTCCTGACGCCGGGCAATCGCCTGGACGGAAGAACGTGAGCAGCCTGCCGCATACAATCACGCCAATCCACAGGCTGAGCGAGATCACGGCCGCGAGCTTTGCGGCCTTCGGCGCATCCGGAATCGCGTTGTCGGCTGTCGCGCGTCCCCACGACGTCTTGTAGAACATCAGCGCGTTGATGCCGGCGATCGTGATGAAGAGCACCTTGAACTGGAACGACGGGTTGTAGATGTACTGATCCGGCTCCGTCAACAGGAACAGCGAGCCGCTCGTCACGTTGATCGCAAATCCCAGCAGACCAAACGGAATCAGCTTGTGCAGCGCGGCGATCGGAATCCGCTTCGCCATGCCCAGCAGACGCAGGTCGAACAGCCCGACGCAGCCGACGAGCATCGACAGGCCGAGAAAGTGGATGCTCTCCGCCATCGGCCAGCCCCACTTCGATCGCATGAACGCCGCAATCGGCGGCGCCGCATGCGCGAGCCAGTGGACGAGCCAGACTTGAAAGTTCGCCATTAGCCTCGATCCGCGCTTTTTGGTTTTTCGATCGACGGTGAATCACGAAGGCACGGGCAAGCACGAAGGCCACGAACGGTTTCTTGTACAAAACGTGCTTCGTGCACTTGGTGTCTCCTTCGTGTCTTCGTGATGTGCAAGCGCCTCGATCTACTCACATTCCCGCAAGCAGGTGACGATAGGTGTAGGCCAGCAGCCGCCCCGAGGTGATCGCGCCGCCCCAGCAAATCAGCGACCAGACCGCAAGCTTCTTTGGGAACTCCTCCAGCCGCTCGCGGATGCGTCCCACGAGCCACACGCCGGCCGCAATCAGCGCGAGCTTCAGATAGAAATCGGGATTCGTCAGCGCCTTCGTCGGGTACCCAAGCAGCAGGCCGATGCCGGAAAAGAAGTTCAGCCAGAAGCCGAACCACATCGCCGGCAGAAACCGCCGCATCTCTCCGATTGGAACGTTCGGCGCGACGCCGAGAATCCTGAAGGCAATCGCCGCGTTGATGCCGGCGGCCAGTCCCATGCCGACGGTGTGACAGGAAAGGATTCCCGGGAAGGCGAAGAGCGACGGCGAACCACGAACCCATTCGCTTGCTGCCGTCGACTCCAGCCAGGCTAGGAAGGCCATCATCGATCCGTTCGGCGATTCGGCGATTTGGTGATGTCAATTCTTCGATTGACGGAGACTGAGATCACGAAATCACCAATTCGCCGAATGACCCGATTCATCGTCGTCTAGGGCAGCGCGAACACGAAGATGTTCGGCGCGTTGGCCGGGGTGTACTCCGGCGTCTGCCGCTCGTCGGTCTGCGCCGCGAGCGACGGTCCGGTGATGATCGCCACGTACTGCTTCCCGCCGACGGAGTATGTGATCGGATAGCCGCTCGACGCGGATCCGACGATCGTTTCCCACAGCACCTGGCCCGTCTTGTCGTCGTACGCCTTGAAGCGGCCGTTCGCGTCGCCGCCGAACACGAGGCCGCCGCCGGTCGCGACGAGCGACAGCGTGCCCGCCCGCTGCTCGTGTTTCCACAGCGTCTTGCCGGTGTCGGCGGCGATCGCCCACACCGTGCCGACCTTGTCCGCGCCGATGGCGAACTCCGACTTCATGTTGATGCCGTACACCTTCGACGGGTCGCGCTGGTCGGTCGTCGTCGTCGCCGTCATGCATAGATTCTGCAACGGCATATACATAACGTTTGTAAGTGGGCTGTATGCACCCGCCGGCCAGTTCTTTCCGCCGTTGCTTCCGGGGCAGACGAAGCGCTCGTCGTTCAGCTTCGTGAACACGACCTCCGGGTTGACGATCACTTTTCCCGTCGATGGATCGATGTTGCTGATCACGTTCTGCGCGACGGTCGGACGCGCCCAGAGAAACTCGCCAGTCTGTCGATCGAGCGTATAGACGACGCCAGTTTTTCCCGGAATGCCAGTGACGACCTTGCGGCGCTCGCCAGCACGGACCTTCGGGTTGATCCAGCGGACCTCGGACGCGCTCGGCGCGACGACGGTGTCGACGAGCAGCCGCTCGAATGGATGATCGAGATCCCAATGGTCGACGATGTGCTGGTAGTACCACACGAGCTTGCCGGTGTCGGCGTTGATCGCCAGCGTGCAGTTGTGAAAGAGGTACTGCTTGTCGGCGCCGGCGAGCGTGAACTTCGGCGCTGGAATCGTGACCGACGTTCCGATGATGACGAGGTTCAGCTCCGGATCGTAGCTCGGCACCATCCACGTGCCGACGTGCCAGCGCTGCTCCATCGGGATGCCGCCCCAGGACTCGTCGCCCGGTTCGCCGGGACCGGGAATCGTGTGGAAGCGCCACAGCTCCTTGCCGGTCTTCACGTCATGCGCCGTGATGACGCACGAGTCGCGAGTCGCGTCCGGCTGACACTGGCGTCCCGTGATGACCTTGCCGTTGGCGATGATCGGACCACCGCTTGTCGGCGCGCGCATCTTCGGGCTGAGCACCGGCGTTTCCCACACCAGCTTGCCGCTCGACATGTCGAGCGCGTAGATGAAGTTGTCGCTGCTCGAGTTGATGAGCGTCGTGCCCCACATCGCGATCGCGCGGTTCGTCTTGCCGCGAACGCCTTCCGGCAGCTTGCGCTTGTATTCCCAGATCAAGTCGCCGGTTTTCGCGTCGACGGCCATGATGTCGTCGCCGGGATTCGGAATGAACATCACGCCGTTGTGCACGAGCGGCGTGCCCTCCTGAATGCCGGCCGTCAGCCCGCGCGTCCACGCCATGCGCAGGTCTTTCACGTTCGACTTCTTGATCTGATCGAGCGGGCTGAAGCCCCAGCCGTTGAGCGTCCGGCGCCACATCAGCCATTCGTTCGGATCGGGATTCTGCAGCATCGCGTCGGAGACGGGCGTAATTGCCGGCACACGCGCGGGATTGGCAGGCGGCGCAGGCTGCTGCGCTTGCACTCCGAACACAGCGACGGCAAACAAAGCAGTGGCGAGTATCAGCTTCTTCATGGGTTCTCCTTACGGGCGCGCGTATCTTCGCATAAAGCGTTGATTGCGGCGAACGACGATGCTACCGTCGTCGTCCCCGGCATCTTCCTCGCAGGGCGAGGTCGCGAGGAGGACCAGCCGTGGATACGAAGTCGAATGAGATGCAGGATTTAAGTGGACTGACGCAGCGTGTGACGTCGCTCGAAGTGCAAGTAGTGCAACTTCGGGACGAAATGCGCGCTGAATTTTCTGTCACGCGTGCGGAGCTTCGCAAAGAGATACGCGACGGCGATGACGAAACGCGGCACACGCTCCAAGAGGAGATTCGCGCCAACGATGAGGAAACCCGGCGCGTCGTTCGAGAAGAGATTCGAGCCGGAGACGAGGAAACCCGCACGCTTATGCGCGTCTTGCATGAAGATCTCGTCGCTCGAATCGCGCTGATTCAACGCGCTTGATCAGTGCCCGAGCCGCTCGAGGTCCGCAGACGCCGACTCGACGAGCGTGGTCAATCGCGTGAGCGCGCGGCCAACTCTGGTCACTTCGAACTCAGCATCCGCGTAGCGGCCATCTTCGATCCCTTCCCGAACTCCGGGTATCGTCTTCACGCCATATCCCGTGTAATACCCCGGGGCGTACACAAGGTGGCGGTACCACGGCCGGCGGAACAGCCCATCGCTGTCGATCAGCTGAATTTCGGCTTGCCGGAGCTTCGCGTTGAGCGCGACCAGCGCGGTTCGATCCGACGTCACAGCGGATCGAGCGGCTGAAAGGCTCTTGTCGTAGCGGCGAGCCGCGTCGGTTAGCGCGGTGACGGCGTTGTCGAGCGGTGCGAAGTTGATGGCCGGCGGAACGGTCTCCGTCTTCGGAATCGGCGCCGGCTTGCGCGGATCCCGCATCGCGGCAAAGACGCCGTCGGCAATCTGTCGATTCCGCTCACGGACGTCGTCCTGCTTCTTGCTCAGCAGATCCTTGAGCTCGCGGCTGTATTTCTGCATCGTGTCCGCAAGGCCCGTGAACTCGATTGGAACGACGTCCGCGTCGGCGAGGCGAATGACAGCTGTGCCAATCGTCTGCGCGAGCGCGCGGCCGTACGCGAAATCGGTGTCGAGAAAGTGCGTGTAGAAATAGAAGTCGTCGTAGATCGAGTGGTAGATGCCGTCGTCGTCTTCGTCGCCGAAGCTGATGTTGATCGACGCGATGCCGGCGTGCTGGATGAACGGCGTGTAATCCGATCCCGAGCCGAGGGCGCCGATGCGAAGGTCGGCCCGTTCGCGCGCGTCTTTCCGTTCGTCGCCTTGATTTTTCGACACCGCGTAGGCTTGACGCCGCTTCAGCACGCTGACGTTCGTTTCGGGATCGTTGATGTCGCGCGCGACGCCGTTCAGGAAGCGCTCGAGCGTGTGCGTACCCTGCATGTTGATGAAGCCGCGGCCGTTCCCGTCGCTGTTGATGTAGGCGACGACGCGTTGGCGCAGCTCTTTTTCATGCTGCTCGACCCATTCGGTCGACCCGAGCAAGCCGGGCTCTTCGCCGTCCCACGACGCGTAGACGATCGTCCGCTTCGGCTGCCAGCCCTGCTTGCGCAGTTCGCCCAGCGCGCGCGCCTCTTCGAGCTCAGGAGCCATTCCACTCACCGGATCGTTCGCGCCGTTCACCCAGCCGTCATGGTGATTCCCGCGGACGATCCATTCATCGGGAAAGGTCGATCCGGGAATCTTCGCGATGACGTCCCACAGCGGTTTCTGATCCCAGTTGAAGGCGACTTTGAGATGGACCTTCGGCCCGTGCTGTAGGGCGACTCTTTCAGGGTCACCGGTGTGATACGGGATCGGCAGCGCGCCACGCCAGTCGACAGGCGCCATCGGGCCGCCGAGTGCGGCCAGCAGAGGCTGCGCGTCGCCGTACGAAATCGGCAGCACGGGAATCTTCGTGATCAGCGGCGACTCGCGGACCGACAGCCGCGGCGCGCCTGGGACGCTTCCGTAGCCCGGCGTCAGCGGATCTCCCGAACCGGTGGCAAGGTCTTCGACCGATCCTCGCTGCACGCCGTCGCTCGGGCGCATGGGTCCGTTGGGAAACACCGCGCCGCTGAAGTACCCATCGTCGCGCGGATCCGAGTAGATGAGGCAGCCCACCGCGCCGTGCTCGCTCGCGATCTTTACTTTCACGCCCCGGAAAATCTGTCCGTAACGAACGACGACGATGGCGCCGCGCGCCGAGATGCCGAGGCGTTCGAGCTGGTCGTAGTCTTCGACGCGGCCGTAGTTGACGTACACGAGCGGCGCCGTCACGTCGCCGTCGATCGAGTACGCGTTGTACGAGGGCAGCTGCTCGGTTTTCTGTCCGCTTGTCGGGTCGACGGCAACGACAGGTTCGTCGAGCTTCGCGACGAACCGGGTCGGCTCGATCATCTCGAGCATTCGCTCTTTAGGCGTCGGAAACAGGACGTCGAACCGTTCGATTTGCGCGTCCCAGCCCCACGCCTTGAACTGCGCCAGCATCCACTCCGCGTTGTCTTTACTGTAGGGGGAGCCGACATGATGCGGACGCGCCGCGAGCCGCTGCATGTTCGAGCGGATGTTGTCCGCCTTCGTCAGCGCGCGGAACTTCTCGTCCCAGGACGGTTGCTGTGCGCGCAACGCCGCTGCGGACCCGAGCGCCAACACGAACGCGATGACAAATAGCTTGCGCATTCAAGCCTCTCCTCGCCTCGGCATGGCCGCAGGCGCTGTCTAGTCACTCCGATCCAAGTTGTCAGTCAGTCGGTCTTGAAACTTCTTCAGATCAATTCGGTGTACCGATCCCCCGTCAGCCAGATCGAGCGCGTGCGCAGCGGCTGCCCCCATGGCGATGCACGGTCCCATGACGCGAATGGCCGACAGCGCGTAGACGTCGCCGTCGACGGCGCGCCCGGCGGCGACGATGTTGTCGGCGTCCTTGGGCGTCATGCAGCTGAGCGGGATGTAATACACGTGGTCCGGAGGGAATTGCTCCCAGTGGACCAGATCCTTCGCGTCGTGCAGCTCGACCCACCATGCGCAGCGTGCTGCGGCGTCTGCCGGTCGGTCGCTTTTCTTGATGTCGTCGAGCGTGAGTTGACGGCGGCTGACAATCCACCGCGTCTGCCGGATTCCGGGAGTGCCATAGGTGCGGACGTTGGCGTTCGCGAAGATCTGCGGAAACTCGGCGCGCAGAAAGCGAATGACGTTGTCGGCTTGCGTGCGTCCGTCGACGACCATGCGTCCCGTCGCCAGCGGATCGAGCGGCGTCTCGAAATGCGTGACGTTCGCAAGCATGAAGTTCTTGCCGGGGAAGTGCATGAGGAACCCGTCGTGTCGCACCAGCCCGTACTTGGCGCCGGCCTCGGCGAGACGCGCATGCACGTCCTTGATGTTCATCGCTTCAGCCGCGGCTGTGTCGTAGCCCTCGATGAGAAAGTTCATCGACCCGTAGATCGGCGCGTCCGGCTGGCGCACTTCGCAGCCCGCTTCGTACGTGAGGGTGGCGTCGCCTGACGCGTCGACGTATCCCTTTGCCGTGATACGCACCGACCCGAATCGTGTCGCGAAGTCAACATGCTGAACGCGCCTGTCGTCGAAGGCGACGCCCGTGAGCACGGCGCCGACGATCGACGTCACGCCGGCCTTGTCGATATGCGACTCCATCCATCGTCCCAGCCGCACTTCGTCGTACAAGAACGTGACCGTATTCGTCATCGACTTGCGCCGATACAGCGAGCCTTCCGCGTCGAGGTCGCGGATCAACTCGTCCGCGACCAGATGCGTGATCTGGTACGGCGCCGGCCCATGCGTATAGAGCCCGATGATGGTGCCGATGATCGATCCGATGGCCTGACCGCCGAGCGCCGGCGCCGCGTCGACGATGACGACTTTGCGTCCGAGCCTTGCGGCTTCGAGCGCGGCCGCGACGCCGGAGATGCCGGCGCCGACGACGCAGATGTCGCACGAGAGCTGCGTCGGCTCGCGCGCCGCTGGACGGCGAGTCGATCGCGTCGAGAGGCCTGACGCCATGAAGTGGAAAGTTTAACTACAATTCACGGATTGTGCCTGCGCCCAGGGTCCGCTTCGCGCCGTCGCCCACTGGATATCTTCACATCGGCGGCGCCCGCACCGCGCTCTTCAACTGGCTGTTCGCCCGCCGTCACGGCGGCGTGTTCGTGCTCCGCATCGAGGACACCGACGTCGAGCGATCGTCGGAGGCCATGGTCGGCGGCATTCTCGACGGCCTGCGGTGGCTGGGCCTCGATTGGGACGAAGGGCCGATGGTCGCCGGTCCGCACGCGCCGTACTTCCAGTCGCAGCGTCAGGCCAAGTACCTCGCCGCGGCCGAGACGCTCGTGGCTCGCGGCCACGCGTATTACTGTTACTGCACGCCGGAGGAGCTGAAGGCCCGTCGTGAAGGCAATCCTGAATACAAGTACGAGCGGACCTGTCTACGGCTATCTCCCGACGAAGTTCGTGCACGCGAGAAGGCGGGCATGCCGCGTGCGGTCCGCTTCAAGGTGCCGAGTGGCACAATCCGAGTCGACGACGTCGTCAAGGGGCCGATCGACTTCGACGCGTCGCTGATTGAAGACTTCGTCATCCTGCGCTCGGACGGACATCCGACCTATCACCTGTCAGTGGTGTCGGACGACGTCGAGATGAAGATCACCCATGTGGTGCGAGGCGACGATCACATCTCGAACACGCCGAAGCAGATGCTCCTGTATCAGGCGCTCGGCGCGCCCCTCCCGAAATTCGCGCACGTTCCGCTGATTCTCGGCGCCGACAAAAAGCGGCTGAGCAAGCGCCACGGCGCGACGTCGGTGATGGAATACGCGAACCAGGGCTACCTTCCAGAGGCGATGGTAAATTTCCTGGCGCTGCTCGGCTGGTCGCCGGGCAAAGGCGATCGAGAAGTGTTCACGCGTGACGAGCTGGCCGGCATTTTCGATCTCCAAGGGATCAGCGGCGGGAACGCGGTGTTCAACCCAGAGAAGCTCGAGTGGTTCAACCAGCAGCATCTCGCGCGACTTGCGCCGCAGGAGCTCGCCGCCCGGCTGAAGCCGTCGTTCGAGGCGGCCGGTCTATGGTCAGACGATCTGCTGACGACGAGGCATGCGTGGTTTTTCGCCGTGCTCGCGCTGCTCGTGCCGCGGGCGAAGCGGCTGTCAGATTTCGCGGCGCAGAGCGCGTATTTTTTCCGCGCGCCGCAGTACGACGCGGCCGCGGTCGGGAAACATCTGCGTGCCGATGGGATGGCGTCGCATCTGTCGACGCTCGCCGATGCGTTTTCGACGCTGCCGGAGTTCGACGCCGTGTCGACCGAGGCGGTGCTGCGTCAGGTTGCCGATGCGCTCGGTCTCAAAGCCGGGACGTTGATCCACGCGGTCCGCGTCGCCGTCACCGGGACGACGGTGAGTCCGGGGCTGTTCGAGGTGCTGGCGCTCGTCGGGCGCGCGAAGGTGCGCGAACGGCTGCTCGCGAACTATAATTAGGGTTTCCATCCCGTCGCGGTTCCCGCACTGGGAGGTCGTCCAACGGTAGGACACGTGGCTCTGGACCACGGTATCGGGGTTCGAATCCCTGCCTCCCAGCCAAACCCTAATACCTCGCTGTTGAACAACTTACGCGGCAGGGTGATTTCACTTTAGAACTTTTGTTCTCGATCTCCTCGCTTAGTTCCCTTCGCTCGCGGGCTCCAAGCGCGCTGTAGCCGTGAAACGCCTTCGCGCAGCGCGCGCTCGGTGATGGCGGTGAACCCCATCACGTACTCGTTGGCGGGCGCGTTGGAAAAGTAATACTTCGACGCGCTGGTCAGCCGAACGCCGTCGCGACCAGGATCAGGTTCCCGCTCGACGTTCCTGAACCTCACGAGGATGTGCATGCCCGCTTGATCGCCGAGGATCTCTGCCGCCTGTCCAAAGTGGTGGTCGAGCGCAGAGACCAGCGCCATCCGGCGTTGCTGATAGAGCCGCCGCATTCGCCGAACATGCCGATCGAGAAGGCCCGCCTCTATGAAGTCCGCGAGCGCCATCTGCTCCAGCAGTGACGTGTGACGGTCCATCATCAACTTCGCTGCTGCAAACCGATGCGCCAGAGTCGCTGAGGTGATGAGGTAACCGAGGCGGATGCCCGGGTACATCACTTTGGAGAACGTACCGATGTACACGACCGGCACATCGCTGGCGAGACCATAGAGGGCTGGAAGAGGAGCCCGGTGGTACCGGTATTCGCTGTCGTAGTCGTCTTCGATCACAATCGAATCATGTTGCCGCGCCCAGTCGATCAGTTGCATGCGGCGGGCGAGCGACATCGACGCGCCAGTCGGAAACTGGTGTGAAGGCGTGACGTATATAACACGCGTTCCCGCCTTCAGCTGCCGTACGACGATGCCGTCCTGGTCAACGGGCACGGTGTGCACGCGCGCGCCATGTGCTCGAAACACGCCGTGGCTGCCTGGATAACCAGGATTCTCGATGTCGACAGAATCCCCCTGATTGATCAGCACGCGAGCGCACAGGTCCAGCGCCTGTTGCGAACCGCTGACGATCAGCACCTGCGCCGACGTGCACTGGATCGCGCGTGATTTCGCCGCGTACGCCGCGATGGCCTGGCGCAGAGGCTCATATCCGTAGGCGTCGCCCGCGTACTGAAACAGGAGTTTCCCGCTGCGGCGAAGCCGACGACCGAGCGTTCGCCGCCATTCGGCCATCGGAAAGCCCTCGTAATCAGGGGCAAAACAGGAGAGGTCAATCGCTCCCGCCGGCACCTGGCGGCGCGCGGGCTCCTCCAGCAATCTATCTGCGTACTTCGACAGGCGAATGCGTGCCTGGGACACCGTCCCCGGCGGGGTGCGATGGCGCGTCTCACCGAGGGCGTCGGGAATCTGTGAGGAGACAAACGTACCCGAACCACGCCGTGCGTGAAGATAGCCTTCGGCCGTCAACTGGTCATATGTCAGCGATACGGTCACGCGAGAGACATCGAGCATCTCCGCCAGCTCGCGGCTGGCGGGAAGGCGATCGCCCGGTCGCAGCCCTCCTGTCAACACCATTTGCCGAATGGCGTCGTACATCTGGCGCTGCAGTGGGACGCGGTTTCCACGGTCCAAGAAAATGGGCAGCTGCATGTGGACTGATTAACAGTATCAAAAGTGGATCTAGGATGATGCCAACCAAGGGATTAGCCTCGTGCCATGAGTTACTCCACACGCGTCCGGTGCGCGACGCTATGACGGCTGAAGAGTCCGACGACGCGGTTACAAAGGCCATCGAGCGCCGGCGTCGCGCCATCGAAGCAGCGTGGACTGAGCTCGGTGCGGTTGTCCTCATCGGTGCCGGCGATCCAATTCCGATCCCTGGACGTGCCGATCGTGTCTACCCGTTCCTGGCTCACAGCGAGTTCTTCTACTTGACCGATCACCAGCGCCCAGGCGCCATTCTCACCTATGACCCAGAGGAAGGATGGAGCGAGTTCGTGCCGGTCATTGGTGCGGATGAACGGTTGTGGAGCGGAGATGTCAGCGACGAGGCGGGGACGCCCGTTTCGGAGCTTGGACCGTGGCTGGAAAGACGTCGGGGTTGCCGACTCGCACAACTCGGCGCGCCAGTCGCGAACGTCGCGTCAGATGGCGCAGTCGCGAGTGAGTTGCGGACACGAATGGATCGCGTGCGCAGACGCAAAGACGCTCTCGAACTGGTACGCATGCGTCGGGCGGCCGACGCCACGCGTGCAGGATTCGCGGGTGCCGTGCCGTTCATCGCGCCCGGCATCTCCGAACGGGCGCTGCAGATTGAGATCGAGGCTGGCTTCTTTCGTCACGGGGCGGACACTGTCGCGTACGACTCGATCATCGCTTCTGGCCCGAACGCGGCGGCGCTTCATCACCTTCCGACGCAACGCCTGTTAGGCGCCGGCGAGCTCGTGTTGATTGATGCCGGGGCGGAGTGCCGTGGCTACGACTGCGACGTGACGCGAACATATCCAGTGTCCGGAGATTTCAGTGCGGAACAGGCTGACGTGTACGCGCTCGTGCTACAGGCGCAACGAGCGGCCATCGGGCGATGCCGCGCCGGAGTGGAATACCGAGACATCCATCTTGCAGCGGCCCTCGACGTTGCCCAGGGACTTGTTGACGCTGGGTTCCTGCGCGGCAATGCCGCCGATCTCGTCGAACAAGGCGCCGCCGCCTTGTTTTTTCCGCACGGCATCGGACACATGGTGGGCCTCGGTGTCCGCGACGCAGGTGGGTATTTGCCTGGGCGCTCACGCTCCGAGGCACCCGCTCTCCGGTTCCTGCGAATCGATTTGCCGCTGGAGCCTCGGCACGTCGTCACCATTGAGCCAGGGATCTACTTTCCTTCGCACGTGCTCGAGGATCCGGAGATTCGCCGCCAACACCGCGATACCGTCGTCTGGAACCGCGTCGACAAGCTGCGCGGCTTCGGGG
>Ga0068871_100002943_pt1 | contig 11683 bp, 9 predicted proteins | sample KBSMisM72_FD_72750 | JGI IMG/M metagenome (GOLD analysis project Ga0068871, IMG submission 72750) | Miscanthus rhizosphere microbial communities from Kellogg Biological Station, Michigan, USA - KBS Miscanthus M7-2 | ecosystem: Host-associated > Plants > Roots > Rhizosphere > Soil ... | reverse complement strand
GTGATCACATTATCGCCATGCATAGATGTACCTGCATGAAATACTTTTGATTCATGAACATTTTCCGTCCCGCTGATCACCTTATTTCTTAAATATTCACCCGGATACCCGCCTGCCACGCAAACTACAGTAGCAGCGGTTTTGTTGGAAATAACCAGTTCTTTCTCGTTCAATTTGCCTTCAGCTACACCTTGCAGCAAGTCAACAAAGTCTGATTCAATCCTTAGTATTACACTTTCCGTCTCCGGGTCTCCCATGCGGCAATTATATTCGATTACATAGGGTTCGCCATTGCAGTTCATCAGGCCAATGAAGATGAAGCCTTTGTAAGGAATTTTTTCCTTTTTCAGCCCATTGACGGTTGGCTCGATTACTTTATCGTGCACTTTTTTCATAAAGGCAGCATCAGCAAACGGAACGGGGGAAACTGAGCCCATACCGCCTGTATTCAAACCGGTATCGCCTTCGCCAATGCGTTTATAATCTTTAGCTTCGGGTAGTACCTTATAATGTTCGCCATCGGTCATTACAAAAACTGAAAGCTCAATACCCGTCAAAAATTGCTCCACCACTACTTTCGAGCTGGCATCGCCAAATTTGGCTTCGGTCAGCATGCTGATCAGTTCGCGCTCTGCTTCTTTCAAAGTTTCGCAGATCAATACCCCTTTACCAGCAGCTAATCCGTCAGCTTTTAAAACAATCGGCAAGCTTTGGGTTGATAAATAGGCAAACCCTTCGTGCAAAGTTTCGCGGGTAAAGGTTTTCGATGCCGCGGTAGGAATATTATTCCTGAACATGAAATCTTTTGAGAAATCCTTACTGCCCTCTAACTGTGCCCCTTCTTTTTGGGGACCGATAACAGGGATATTTTTTAGCTGCTCATCAGCCAGGAAAAAATCATGAATGCCTTTTACCAGCGGTTCTTCAGGGCCCACCAACACCAAGTCAATTTTATTGTCTGTTGCAAAACGGCCTATGCTGTCAAAGTCGGTTGCTTTAATATTAACGTTTTTGCCATATTGAGAAGTTCCCGCGTTGCCAGGGGCAATAAAAAGCTGTTTGCATTTGGGGCTTTGTGAGATTTTCCAGGCGAAGGCACTTTCCCTTCCGCCCGAACCGAGGAGCAGGATATTCATGCGGCAAATATAAGGCAAATGTCCAGATGTGAGTATGCGAGGATGGCAAATGTTTTGCGGGCCACACATGTACATGTCTGCACATTTGCTCATCTGCACATTTGCAAATTGACATACTCATAGTTCAGACAAATAATTCAAACAATTTCAAAGGCTAAAGATTAATTTTACAGTATGTCAAAGCGATTGGATAAGTACCGTAAACTGCCGATCTTCCAGAAATCGGAAGAGATATTGGAATTGGCCGAAGTGATAGCTGAAACGCTGAAAGAAGATAGCAAGAAGGAACATCTTGCTACTGAAATACTGAGCAACGCCATGATCATGCAGGTTAAAATTGCCGGTGCAGAAGGAGGGGGTCTGTATTCATTAAAAATGCAGAATGCTGTAGTGATCAAAATTGCAGCACATGATATGCTGAATGCAGTTATATTTTCGGCAATGGTCAATATCAATGAAGAAGACTATGTGCAGTTGATGCGCGATAAGGTTGAGGAATTCAGACTTGAGTTTTTAAACTGGATACGCGGGTTTGATAAAAGCTATGATATACCAGACAATTGGGGCATTCGTTACGATTCAAGTACGCCGGAGCAAGAGAAACTGGAAGAACTGATGTTTGATGAAGATAAGTTCTGGGACGACTTTGACGAAAATAGCCTGGATGACGATGACGAGGATTGGAGCGATGACGATGAAGAGGATAAATGATGTGCGGATGCGAGGATATGCAGATGTGCGAATTGATTTATTGTTGCGGGAATTAACAGAGGATCTAGTGTAAAATTGATCAGCCGATTTATTTAATCTGCACATCTACTCATTTGCATATCCGCACATCAACTAATCTGCATATTTCCACATCTGCACATTCGCACATTCACCTCAAAAACGTACCTTTGCCTGCCATTATGACTACATAAATTGCTATGGCGCAATTGTTGACACCGTAGCATTATTATCGAAATACGTATGTTAGAATTTATAAGCAAGCTTTTTGGAAGCAAATCGGAAAGAGACGTAAAAGGGATACAGCCAATAGTGGAGAAAATCAAAGAACAATTTTCGAAACTGGAAGGTATCAGCCATGACGATCTCCGTGCTAAAACCATAGCTTTTAAAGAGACAATAAAACAGGGCCTTGCCGAAATAGATGCTGAATTGCAGGAACTGAAAGACAGGATTGAAAATAACCCTGATCTGGATGTGAGCGAGAAGGTTGAGCTTTATACCCAGGTAGATAAGCTGGAAAAAGACCGCAACAAGGAACTGGAAGTAATATTGATGGATATCCTGCCGGAGGCTTTTGCCGTGGTGAAAGAAACTGCCCGCAGGCTTAAAGAAAATAAAACCATTGAAGTTACGGCTATGCAATTCGACCGTGATCTGGCAGCGCGCAAGAGCAATGTCGTGATCAAAGGTGACAAAGCCATACATCACAATACCTGGATCGCAGCCGGCAACGAAGTGACCTGGGATATGGTGCATTATGATGTACAGCTGATTGGCGGTACTGTATTGCACCAGGGAAAGATATCGGAAATGGCGACGGGTGAAGGTAAAACGCTTGTAGCTACTTTACCTGCTTACCTGAATGCGTTGGCTGGACAGGGTGTTCATATCGTGACGGTTAACGATTACCTGGCACGTCGTGACTCGGAGTGGATGGGACCGCTGTATGAGTTCCATGGGTTGTCTGTTGATTGTATTGACAAGCACGAACCAAACTCAGAAGCGCGCCGTGCAGCTTATATGGCCGATATTACCTTCGGTACCAACAACGAGTTCGGTTTTGACTACCTGCGTGACAATATGACACGCTCGCCTGAAGAACTGGTACAACGTAAATTACACTATGCAATGGTGGATGAGGTTGACTCGGTACTGATCGATGATGCCCGTACGCCTTTGATCATTTCAGGCCCGATCCCACGCGGCGATGAGCACGAGTTTTATGAATTAAAACCGCGTATCGAGCGTTTGGTAAATACTCAAAAAGCTTATATCAACACCGTATTAAACGAGGCAAAAAAAGCCATTACAGATGGCAAGACAGGAACTGATGAAGGTGGTTTGGCTTTGTTGCGTGCACATCGTGGTTTGCCAAAAAATAAAGCGCTGATCAAATTCCTGAGTGAAGGTGCTCATAAACAGGTTTTATTAAAGACCGAAAACTATTACATGCAGGATCAGAGCAAGGAAATGCCGAAGGTTGATGCGGAACTGTATTTTGTAATAGACGAAAAAAATAACCAGGTTGAGCTAACGGAAAAGGGTATCGAGCTGATCACTGCATCAGGTGAAGATCCGCATTTTTTCGTGATGCCTGATGTAGGTTCTGAAATTGCAGAAATCGAAAAATCTCATGCAAGCAATGAAGAAAAGGTAGCTCAAAAAGATACCCTGATGCGCGATTTCTCCGTGAAATCAGAGCGTATCCATTCGGTTAATCAATTGCTGAAAGCTTACACCCTGTTTGAAAAAGATACTGAATATATTATTGACGAGGGTAAAGTAAAGATCGTTGACGAGCAGACCGGTCGTATTTTGGATGGCCGTCGTTATTCAGACGGTTTGCACCAGGCTATTGAAGCAAAAGAAAATGTAAAGGTGGAAGATGCTACCCAGACTTTCGCGACCATCACACTGCAAAACTATTTCAGGATGTACCACAAGCTTTGCGGTATGACCGGTACGGCCGTTACCGAAGCAGGTGAGTTCTGGGAAATATACAAATTGGATGTGGTGGAAATCCCAACCAATACCAACATCATCCGCGATGACCGCCAGGATTTGGTATACCGCACCATCCGCGAAAAATATAACGCCGTAGCCGATGAGATCGTTAATCTAACCCAGGCCGGCAGACCGGTTCTGGTGGGTACAACATCTGTTGATATATCTGAATTATTGAGCCGCATGCTGAAATTGCGCGGCATCAAACATAACGTACTGAATGCTAAACTGCACCAGAAAGAAGCGGACATTGTTGCTGAAGCCGGCAAGACCAGCACCGTGACCATCGCTACCAACATGGCCGGTCGTGGTACCGACATTAAGCTTGGTCCGGGTGTAAAGGATGCAGGCGGGTTGGCCATCGTAGGTACTGAACGTCACGAATCGCGCCGTGTAGACAGACAGTTGCGCGGTCGTTCAGGACGCCAGGGCGACCCGGGCTCTACTCAGTTCTTCGTGTCGCTGGAAGATAACCTGATGCGTTTATTCGGTTCAGAGCGTATATCCAACCTGATGGTACGTATGGGTATTGAAGAGGGCGAAGTGATTCAGCATTCGATGATCACTAAGTCTATCGAACGTGCACAGAAGAAAGTTGAAGAAAACAACTTCGGTATTCGTAAGCGTTTGCTGGAATACGACGACGTGATGAACTCACAGCGTACGGTTATCTATTCTAAACGTAAAAATGCACTGTTTGGCGAACGTTTGGAAGTGGATATTAACAACACCATTTTTGATGTTGCTGCCGATGTTGTTACCCAATATAAAGAAGAAAACAACTACGAAGGGTTCCAGTTGGAGATGATTCGTGTGTTCTCTGTTGATACCGAGGTTAATGAGGATGAGTTTGCTTCAACTCATATCAACCAGCTTACGGATAAGATATTCCACGAAGTAACGGCTTTCTACAAACGTAAGGCTGAAGCTATTGCGCAACAAGCATTCCCTGTGTTGAAGGATGTATTTACCACCCGCGGCGAGTATATAGAAAATATTGTGGTTCCGTTTACTGATGGTATCCATGGCATACAGGTTTCGGTTCCGCTTAAGAAAGCTGTTGAGAATAAAGGAGCCGAAGTATTCAAATCGTTTGAAAAGAACGTGGTGCTTTACCTGATAGATGATGCATGGAAAGAGCACCTGCGCGAAATGGACGAATTGAAGCAATCGGTACAAAATGCTGTTTACGAACAAAAAGATCCATTGCTGGTTTATAAGTTCGAAGCGTTTGAACTGTTCCGCCAGATGCTGGCTACTGTGAATAAGGAAATGGTAAGCTTCCTGTTCAGGGGCGGTATACCTGTTCAACAGGAGCCGGAAGAGGTAAGAGAAGCTAAACCGCAGCCGAAAACAGATATGAGGCAAATGCGTACCTCAAAACCTGAGTTGGTGGCAGAGTCAAGCGGTGTACCAATGAATGATTTCAGCGACATACCGCCGCCGAAAGCTACTCCGGTAAGAGTGGAGCAAAAAATTGGACGAAATGATCCTTGTCCTTGCGGCAGCGGAAAGAAATACAAAAACTGCCACGGAGTAGGGCAGGCGTAAATCGATTTTAGTCCGCCAGTTGGCGGATACGATTTCGGATTTAGAATTTCGAAATTAGATTTTAGAATTTATGAATAAAGCAGTATCACGTTTTAAAGCTATTTTGCAGATAAGCGGGTGCTGCTTTTTTATTTTCTGGGCTTTTGCTGCCGGTGCGCAAACTCGTGGTAAGGTAGAAGTGATAAAAGACGCGCGGATAGATACTTTCGCTGCTCACAGACTCGAACTGAATAAGGGCGCAGATGCCATGACGGTTAATGGTTTCCGGGTGCAGATATTTACTGGTGAGAACAGAAAAGATGCCTACAATGCGCAGTCTAAATTCCTGGAGCAGTTCCCGGATGTAAAGAGCTATATTATTTATAATGAACCAAATTTTAAAGTCCGCGTAGGCGATTTCAGGACCCGTTTGGATGCTGAAAAACTACAAAACGACTTAAAGAAACTATTCACCGGGATGTTTATCATCCAGGAAAAGATCACCCCGCCGAAACAGGATACCGATGACTAAAGAACACATACAACAGCTTTCCCAGAACATCTTTAACGAGGTAGTTGCCAACCGCCGCCATTTACACGCCAACCCTGAGCTTTCTTTTCATGAAGTAGAGACTTCTGCTTTTGTGGCGAAGAAACTGGAAGATATGGGTCTGGAATATCACAAGATGGCAAACACGGGTTTGGTGGCCTTGATAAAAGGTGATAAGCCATCTGATCAGGTGGTGGCTTTGCGTGCAGATATGGATGCACTACCTATTCTGGAAGCAAATGATGTTCCTTACAAATCACAAAATAATGGGGTGATGCATGCCTGCGGACACGATGCACATACATCGTCGCTATTGGGTACTGCCAGAATATTAACGGAGCTTAAAAGCGAGTTTGCCGGAACGGTGAAGCTGATCTTTCAACCAGCAGAAGAAAAACTGCCCGGTGGTGCAAGCTTAATGATACAGGAAGGAGTGCTTGAAAACCCAAAACCGCAAGCAGTACTTGGTCAACACGTAATGCCCTGGATAGACGCCGGTAAGGTGGGTTTCCGTGCCGGGAAATACATGGCCTCAACTGACGAAATCTATGTAACCGTAAAAGGCAGAGGTGGTCATGGGGCACAGCCACAAGCTAATATTGATCCGGTGATCATTACTGCACATATCCTCACTGCACTGCAAACGATCATTAGTCGTTATAATGATCCTAAAAGCCCGTCGGTGCTTTCATTTGGTAAGGTGATTGCCAATGGTGCCACCAATGTGATCCCGAATGAAGTTTACCTGGAAGGAACTTTCCGCACCATGGATGAAGCATGGCGCGCCGATGCTCATAAAAAGATGAAAAAGATGGCCGAAGGCATTGCCGAAAGCATGGGTGGAAGCTGCGATTTCAATATCATGAAGGGATATCCATTCCTGATCAACGAAGAAAAGCTGACGGCTGCCGTGCGCGGTTATGCCGAAGATTATTTAGGAAAAGAAAACGTCCTCGACCTGGATATTTGGATGGCCGCTGAAGATTTTGCTTATTATACTCAGGTAGCTGATTCCTGCTTTTACCGTTTGGGAACCCGTAACGAAAGCCGCGGTATTACTTCGTCTGTACATACACCAACTTTTGATGTGGAAGAAGATGCATTTAAAGTAAGCACAGGCTTGATGGCTTATCTGGCGCTGAAGCAGTTGGGGAATTGATTGATGATTATACTATTTTTGCATTTCTGAAATTGAAATTCGCGAATATTTTTTGCAATATTTAATGTTGATTTCGACCTTAATCACATAGCGTTTTAATAAAGATGCCTTCAATAATAAGTCAGCGCTCATCAAAATTCTATTTGTCAATAACTTTTGGTGTTCTCTTTTGCTTAGTAATGGCACTTTTTACAGGTAGCCTTCATGGTCAGGCGACTTCAAAAGTTGGAGAAGTCATAATGATACTCATGTCAGCCGGATTGGTGTTCGGCGCTTTTTATATTCCGATCAGATTTTATAAAAACGCCCCCAGGATTACTATTGACAAGGAGTCCATTTCATTTAATAATTCCACATACTATTGGAATGAACTGGAAAACATTGGAATGACGGGAAAGAGACCATTTAAATTCATTGGTGAGCGAAAAGAAGGCGTTTCACTTAAGTTCAAATATCAGGATGAGAAATACATTTTTGATGATATGTATTCAAATTCGCCTCAAATCAAAAACTTTATACAACAAGTGGTAATTAATAAAGCTCCTTTTGGTGAATATCAAAAAATGGAGATTGATCCGAGGGAGTTAACATTTGAAAAATTCAATTATTATAAAGGATATCAGTTGTTATCTTTTGAAGGAATAATCCTTTGGGGGCTTAATTTATTTTTAATATATATCTGCACAGTAGATTATTTAAGGCATCATCATAGTCTTTCTATTTGCATGCCTATTATATTCTGTTCTCTTATATTGATTATCTTTTCGAGACGAATGTATTATTTTGGAATTTCAAACAAGTTTTTGGTTATACGCAATCAGAATTTCTTTTGGATAAAAAGAGCTTTTCAACTTTCGGACATTAAAGAAATAGTATTTGAACAAAGACATAAAATGCCCGTCACGTTAAGAGTCATAAACGAAGATTTTACCTATGAATCATATCCAGCCAGCACATTATGGAATAAAAGGTGGAGGCAATTAAAAGTGGATTTGGAAAACAAGGGAATAAAAGTTAGGAACGAGTGTATTCCTGACTATGAGCCATTTGAATTTAAGTTTTTTAATGATTAGACTCCGCTACCTCTTTTATAATCCTATTCCTCTCTTCCAAAAGATTTGTCATATATCGGGTCAAGATCAGCGTATTAAATATCTTACCGAGGACACCTAATGGCGATTCAAACTCAAAGATGTCCTTCATAATCGTTTTATTATCTGAAGTTGTAAAATAATGTTCATGCCGAAAGCTCTTGAAAGCTCCGCTTACCATTTCATCAACAAATAAATTTGGACTAGTAAATTTAGTGATCTTAGAAGTTAGCGTTTGCCAGATACCGAAATGCTTAGCCCGCCACGTGACGGTTTCGCCTAATTCGATCAATCCGCTTGTTTTACCTGCAATGGCTTTCTCCCCGGTTTGTTTGGTTGATTCCATGTGCAGGTCGATGCTTCTTGACAGGTCGAACACCTTTTCAATGGGCGCATTAATCTCCGTTAATAGTTCAATTTTTGGCATAAAAAAGCCCTCTGAATAAGAGGGTAATATAGTAATCGATGTAATCTTAATCTAATAATCTCCAGATCGAATGGTTTATCTATCTACAAAATCCGCCTTGTGTTTTCTGATATAATGAACCAATATTGCATCTAAGTTTTCTTTTTTTTCAAAAGCGTAAAATTCTTTATCAAATTTATTCAAAGGATTATTCTCATACGATTTACTGAAACCCTCCAATGTACCGTCCTGATTTTTTTTGATTTTTTTATTTTCGGTTTCAAACGCTTTATTAGCCTTCGTGACCAATTCGGCAAATCGGTCGGCACCTACAAGTTTTAATGCATCGGGAGTAAACTTGGCAAATTGACCGCTAGAGTTATAATAATACTGGTTAAAACCACCGTTATCTACTTCGCCTTGTAATACCACTATCACATAAATAGCTTGCTGCGATTTATTAAAGTTCATCACAACCGGGTACTCGTTAGAGGCGTCTTTAGCCATTTTTGAGATCAGATCGTCAAAAATAACCTGTGTTAGTGTATCGTCCCTAGTCTGGTCGATAATGGCAGATGTAAGCTTTCCGTTCTCAGTTTTTAGGCTCGGCTGCGACTGCTCAAACCCGCACGATATGTTGATTGATGATATTAATAAAATTAAAATCAGGAACAGGTTTAATCCTTTCATATTGGATTTATCTTTAGAATTCCGCATTCTTCGGGAACCTCGGGAAAGGAATCACATCCCTGATATTACCCATACCTGTAACAAACTGCACCATACGTTCAAAGCCTAAACCAAAGCCGGCATGCGGACAGGCACCGAAGCGACGGGTATCCAAATACCACCATAACTCTTCGGTTGGGATGCCCATTTCGCCCATGCGCTGCTCCAGTTTTTCCAGGCGCTCTTCACGCTGTGATCCCCCTACCATTTCGCCAATTCCCGGGAACAGGATGTCCATTGCTCTTACAGTTTTACCATCGTCATTCTGACGCATGTAGAATGCTTTGATCTCCTTTGGGTAATCGGTAAGGATCACCGGTTTTTTGAAATGTTTCTCAACCAAATAGCGTTCGTGTTCGGATTGCAGATCGGTTCCCCAGCCCTCAACCGGGTAGGTGAACTTTTTCTTTTTATTCGGCGTTGATTCTTTTAATATTTCAATAGCCTCAGTATAAGTAAGGCGCTGAAAGTCATTATCCAAACAGAACTGTAGTTTTTCGATTAGTGTCGTTTCTGAACGTTCGTTTTGTGGTTTTTGCTTTTCTTCTTCTGTCAAACGCTGGCTCAGGAATTCGATGTCCTCAGCGTTATTCTTCAACACATATCCGATGAGGTATTTTAAGAATGCCTCAGCCAGGTCCATGTTATCTTCCAGGTCATAGAAAGCAACCTCAGGCTCTATCATCCAGAATTCAGCCAGGTGACGTGTTGTGTTGGAGTTTTCGGCACGGAAAGTCGGTCCGAAAGTATAGATTTCGCTCAATGCCATTGCTCCCAGCTCGCCTTCCAATTGACCGGATACGGTCAAGTTGGTAGCGCGACCGAAGAAATCCTGTTTATAATCAACATCTCCGTTTTCTTGTCTTGGGGGATTTGCCAGGTCGAAGTTGGTCACGTGGAAAGTCTCACCTGCGCCCTCAGCATCAGAAGCGGTAATGATCGGCGTATGCAGATAAACAAAGCCGCGCTCATGAAAAAAGGTATGCACGGCATATGACAAACTATTGCGCACGCGGAACACCGCGCCAAAAGTATTGGTACGGAAACGCAGGTGTGCAATTTCGCGCAAAAACTCCAGGCTATGCTTTTTAGGCTGAAGCGGGTATTTCTCAGGGTCGCTGTCGCCCAATATTTCAATCTCTTTTGCTTTAACTTCTACCTTCTGGCCTTTACCTAACGATGCTACTAATTCGCCCACCACGCTGATGGCGGCCCCGGTTGTGATACGTTTCAGCAGGTTCGGGTCAGTATTTTCAAAATCAACCACGATCTGGATATTGCTGTTGGTCGAGCCATCATTTAAAGCAATAAACTGATTATTACGAAAGGTACGTACCCATCCTTTAACCGTTACTTCAATGTTGGTTTGCTCGCTCTCAAGCAATGCTTTGATCTTTGTGCGCTGACTCATAATAAAAATATTTTGAGGCGCAAAACTACGATTATTTGCCTATAAGATAAGCGTTTTGTTTAAGTTTGCTCACAATGAATCCTAAGGCCAGTCTCATTATCGGCATTATCTGCATTTCCTTCTCGCCGATATTTGTCAAGCTTTCAGTTGCGCCTGCCATTACCTCCGGTTTTTACCGCATTTTTTTTGCCTGGATATTCCTGGCGCCGTATTGCATCGTCAAGGGTAATCTAAAAATCGAACGAAAAGATTTGTTGGTCGCCTTATTGGGCGGTGTGGTATTTGGGGCCGACATTGCCGTTTGGAACCTTTCGCTGATGAAAATCAGCGCGACCATCTCTACATTAATTGCTAACCTCGCACCGCTTTGGGTTGGATTGCTGAGCTTTTTGATCCTTCGTAAAAAATCAGGGGCATCATTTTGGATAGGTACCTGGATAGCCATTTTCGGTATGGTGATTTTGGTAGGATATCAGCAAATTTTTCATCTGCAATTCAATATCGGGTTGATCCTTGCTTTGGTCGCCAGTTTGTTTTATGCTATTTATATCATGATAACCAAAGGTATCCTGCAAAGAATAACTACGGTCACTTTCATGTTCTACAATATGCTGGGTGCGTCGGTATTCCTTTTTCTGATCTCCCTGTTTCAACATAATACCATGCTCGGCTTCCCAACTTCAACATGGCTATATCTATTAGGAATGGGACTGATTTGCCAGTTAGCCGGATGGATCACCATCAATTATTCATTGAATTATTTGGATGCGACAAAAGTTTCTGTTGCGCTACTTAGTCAAACTGTAATTGCAGGCCTATGGGCGATGATCTTTCTGGACGAGAAGCTTGAATTCAAGGAAATTGCAGGCAGCGTTATCGTGCTGACAGGCATCGCCATTACTTTTTTGAAACGAAGGCAAGCAAATATTTCATAA
>Ga0068871_100002942_pt1 | contig 11684 bp, 12 predicted proteins | sample KBSMisM72_FD_72750 | JGI IMG/M metagenome (GOLD analysis project Ga0068871, IMG submission 72750) | Miscanthus rhizosphere microbial communities from Kellogg Biological Station, Michigan, USA - KBS Miscanthus M7-2 | ecosystem: Host-associated > Plants > Roots > Rhizosphere > Soil ... | reverse complement strand
GAGCGGCCCGTGCCCACTGGCGACGTCCCTGGAGAATGGTATTCGCCCACGCAGCCATTTCCGTTGAAGCCTCTCCCGCTGGTGCGCAATAGCTGGAAGCCGGGAGAACTCACCGCCTTTACCCCCGAGCACAAGAAATATTGCGAGGATCTTTTCAAGAATGCGCATAACGAAGGGCCGTTTTCACCTGTTCGCCTCACGGATACGGTGATATTTCCGGGCCCGGATGGCGGTTTCAATTGGGGCGGGGGCAGTTTCGATCCCAAGCTGGGATACTTCTTTATCAATTCGCACGACCAAGGCGAGGTCACAAAAATGGTAGCGCGGGGATCGCAAGAAGACACGCAGAAGGCAGCGGTTGTCGGTGACGTCGCACGGCCCCCTTACGTTCGCAAGAATGCGGGCAATCCGGTAAATCCGGCGACCGGCTGGCCCTGTCAATCGCCACCATGGGGCGAGCTTTTCGCCATCAACATCCACACTGGCGAAGTAGCATGGCGAATTCCCTTCGGCCGCATCGAATCACTGGAAGCGCTGGGTTTCAGCGGCACAGGTTCCTATAACATTGGCGGTTCGGTAGCCACAGCCGGTGGATTGTTGTTCATCGGCGCAACCCCTGATAAACGCTTTCACGCTTACGATTCGAAGACCGGGAAATTACTCTGGGAGGCCATGCTACCTGATCACGGGTACGCGAATCCCATCACCTACTTGGGAAAGAACCACAAACAATATGTGGTGATCGATTCCACCGATACCGTGATCGCGTTTGCACTTCCGTAACTGCCGATTTGGCCGCATCTCCAAATTTCACGGTATCGCTCATCCACCGCCCGTTGCCCCCTTTCAAGTGCCTAAGGTAACAGGCGCTCGCAGAGTGAACGTCACGCGCGATTCCACGGGCAGACTCACATTTCGTTTTCCAGTAAACGCAGCGCCCACTGTACCCGCTGCAGCTCCAGCTCCAGCCCCGATCAGCGCTCCGGCCCCACCGCTGGCCACCGCTCCAATCGCGGCGCCCGCGCCAGACCCGCCCCCTATCCATAGCCAGTTGCGTTTCTTGTGGCCCTTGCTGACACTGGTGGCCCGATTCGTGTCAACGTTATAGGTGGCGCCATTCAACGCGAACGAATCCAGACTTAGGGCCAGCGCTGCGCGGCCTTTGAAACGTCCCGACTCGTTGGAAACCACTACGTGACCTTCAAAACGGGTCCCTCTGGGTACAACTACGCGATCTCCCACCACTAGCGGTTCGTCTAGCGTAGCGCTGAAGCGGTCTCCCGCACGGTTACGCTTGGTGTCTATGGTTTCTTGCAACCTGACTCTCACTGTCGTTCCGGGTGCCAGGACCTCTGTCCGCCCAGAACGGACTGTCGCGCGACCGCTGGCATCCTGTGAGATCTGCTCTGCTGCATTGGAAACGTTACCGGACGCGGCGGCTTCGACCGATGGCACTTGGCCGCGGTTGCAGCCCGCCAAGGCCAGCGCTAGAACACTTAGTACACGAATCGGCATTTTGTTCACGATGAATGTCCCTTTCCGAATCTCCTTCGAACGATTCAGCCTTTGAGCTAGAAACTGCAAACGGATTGCCAGATCTTGAGATCCTTTGGAGGATCACACACTTGAAGGCAAATTCGCTTTTTGATCGCTTCGATCCAAAGCAGAAGTATTTTTCCGGTCCAGTAAAAACGCCCTAAAAAATCCCGGATCACGTTGGATGGGAAGTTAACGCTTCATGCAGCTCTTCGTTGAGACCTATTGCTTACGCACGGGCAAAGTCGGCTCCCAATCGTGGTTAAGCTGTTGTCCGACAACGTCCAGCATCAAGCTGACCATGTAGTAGTTACCCATGAGTCCAGCTATTTCAACGGCGCCTTGCCTACCGAATATTTTCACCGCCCGGCCGAACGTCGCCGTGCTGACTTTCTTGTCGCGGAACAGTTCGCGGCCAAAATTGACGATTGTGGCCTCCTTGTCGCCCAGGCTGGAAACGTCCTGATCATACTTGACGACATCGACGACCGACTGCGGTACGCCTTCTTGCAGCGCCTGCGGCGAATGCGCTGCCCATTCGAACTGGTGATTCATCTCGCGTCCAGCCACGATGATCGTCAACTCAATTAAAGGGCGGCCTAAAATGCTTTGCTTGCGGAGATATTCATTTAGGTAGTGCATCTGTTCAGCGATACCGGGGCTGTAAAACGAGATTCCAACCGGTCCGATGGGTGGGACCTTCCTATCGCGGCCCACAACCAGATCCCAGATTCTCTTTCCGTTGTCATCGAGATCCTCCCGCTTGATTTCCGGAAGCCGGCAGAGCGAGTCCGCATAGACATCGGAGGGGAGCTTGGCAGGCTTCGCGGCCGGCTCGGTGAACTGGCCAGGCCTGCCAATTTGCGGGCCCACGCCGGCGAGCGGCGGCAAATTGGATGGCCGGCCTGGAGGTACCTGCTGGTCCACCGCCTGGAGCATGATACCGACCATCGCGTAGTCTCCCATCAGGGTGGCTAACTCGAAGGTTCCTTGTCTGCCGAACTGCGCCACCGCGTGAGCGAAAATCTCGCTATCGACCCGCCGTTGCCGGAACAATTGCCGGCCGAGCCGCACGATCGTCGCGTCTTTATCCGCCAGACTTGCGTAGTCTTTGTTGTAACGGATCACGTCGATGACAGCGGGCTCTACGCCCACTCGCAGAGCCGCCGGTTCATGGCCGCCCCATTCATAACGCTGATCGATCTCCCGGGCTGCAACCAGAATGGCGAGTTCGGTAAGGCGCGGTCCCAGCACCCCGTTCCTCCGCAGCCAGCGGTTCAACGACTCGATCGGCTCAGCCATCTGCGGGCTATACAGGGCAAGCGCCGCCGGACCCGACATCCGCCCCTCCGGTCCTGCGCTTGAGTCAAAGACTTTTTTGCCGGCCTCGTCCAAATCGCCGCGCTTCACCAGCGGAAGTCGCGAGAGCGAGTCAGGAATGATATCGGAAGGAACTGGGGCGAGAGCCGCCGCTGCTCCGTCTTTGGACTGCCCACTCCCATTCACGGCGACAACGATGAGAATTCCCATCATGGCGGTGAGTGATCGCATTGTCTCTCCTGATTCTGTCGATATCGACTCTGCAAATCTTATGGGTGAACTTCCAGACCCTTCGCTTTGAGCAGCGGAGCTATCTTCGGTCCGGACATAAACGCGATGAACTTCTTGGCCGCGTCCATGTTCTGGGCGCCGGAGCTGGCAGCCGCAGTGAAATTCACATACGTCGCATACTCCCCAGGAAGAGGGCCGAGTACCTCGATCCCCTTCACCGGTACGATTTCGCTGAACAGCGTGATCACGAGCTCCGCTTTGCCGGTAGCAACGTTCTCCGTGGACGCGCCCGAGCTCGGCGCCAGCATGATCTTCGGTTTGACCTGCGCGGCAACGCCCAGCTTCTCAAACATGTTGTCGATGAAGCCCCGCGTCGCGCCATCCTGCGGGTACGTGATGGATTTGGCATCCAGCAGCGCCTGCTTAAACGCGGCCACCGTGCCGATGTCCGGCTTGCGCGCCCCCGTGCGAATCCCGATGCCCAGCGGGGAGCGGCCTAGATGCGCGCTTGATCCCTCGGCCAGCTTGCCTTGCTTGGTCAGCGCGGTAACACCCTCGGATGTGATGACGGTGGCGTCGAAAACTTCACCCGCCTCAATCACTTTCCGCAACGCAAAGGTGGAGCTGTACTGGATTGCCAGCGGAGCACCAACCGCCTTCTCGCACTGCGGCGCGAGCTCTTCCATCACGCCTTTCATGCCATTGGAGATCAGAAGCTTCACGGGTTTACCCTGCGCACATAGCACGACCGACGCGGCGGCGAACGTCGTAAGTAACCTGATGGAGCGGTTCATCATGGATTTATTGTATGGCAAGTGAGCCTAAACGCCACCAGCGTTCCGGAGTCGTCTTCAGGAACGTCGACGGCGGTCCGTTCTATCACACCTGGCTGGATCAGCAGCACGCGGCCGTACGCGCGGCACACTTTTGGAACACCTTGGCGAGTTCTGGCGCCGACGCATTCACTATAATGAAGCTCATGGGGCAAGCATCATGAGCGTTTCGCGGAAGTACGTGCACCCATCGGCCGATGCGATGAAGGCGGCGATCCGCGGGATGAGCGAGTCAGTAGTCCCCAAAGATTCCACCAAAGTGGTTAGAATTGCAAAGCGCGCTGCGGCTGCAAATGATTGATTAAAAATCCATGCCCGGGTGGCGAAATCGGCAGACGCAAGGGACTTAAAGTCCGATCGCGTGAGTCGTTGTTTCGTGTTACGTTTGAAACTGTGCGGGCGTGGCGAAATGGCATACGCACCGGACTTAGGCGCAAACTTGAGTGCTCGCCGGGAAATCGGCGATGCAGAACTGCTCAAATTCGGGGAACCCTGTAACATGGCGATCCCGAGCCAAGCCCGGCTGAAACTGGCCGGGAAGGTGTAGAGACTAGACGGGCAGCACCTGAAAACCGGAAAGGTGTCCGGGCCGTGGTGAAGGGATAGTCCAGACCCCAAACCCCACTGCGAAAGCGGTGGGCGGCGGCGAAAGCCGTAGCTGGGTATGAAAATCCGTTGGACCGCAAGGTCCGTGAGGGTTCAAGTCCCTCCGCCCGCACCATACGCTACATTCCCCTCGTTTTGAAGTCGCAAGGACTGCGAGTCATCATGATCCCGCTTAAGTTGAAGGAACAGGATTCGGAGACTTCGATGCGCGAGTAGGAACGGTCATCGGGTTCAGCCGTAGGCCGAGCATGAATGGCGGCTAGCTCTCTCACTTGTATACTCACATTGAAGCGTGGCTGAGGCTGCTACCGCGCGCGGTCGGACCTCACTCCCCATCAAGGCGTGAAACTTATCCGGCTCCTCCGCGGCGGGTTCGTGCGCCGAATCTTCGAACCACACCCAGTGCTTCTGCGGCGCATCGAGCATTTCGAAATAGGCCATGCTTGTGCGCGGATCGACCACGCGATCATGCCTGCCGATAAAGAAGAAGACCGGTACTTTCAATACCGGCGCGAGCTTATGCAGATTGAGTCGCGAAACCTCGTCCCACATCGCATTCGTTGAAAACCGCGTGCCCCGAAGCATGTTCGGCAGGTCAAACAGCGAGGACTCCGGCCGCCTGAGCATGATCCGCACTGCCTTCCATAGCGATGTTCCGCGGAGGATCCCGACCCAGCGGGTGAACCACGTGCGTTGCCGCATCATTGTTTGAACATTGTGTGGCGGCGTCCCCATAGCCCTAAGTTCCTGAAGAGCTTTGTTGGTGTGCCGCCGCTCGGCTTCGGCCAGCGTGAATTCGTAGCACAGCTTTTCGCTCGCGGGCCAATCGCCGATCTGCCCGGTGCCCACATACACAGAAACCTTTTCTGGATGACGCGCGGAGTACAGAACGCCGAGTATCGATCCCCAGGAGTGCCCGTAGATGGCCACCTTTTGCTTACCGAAGCGCTTCAGCATGGTGTCCACCAGTTGGTCGAGGTCGGAAAGGAACTGCTCGACGGTCATCGACTCGAGGGGGATCTCACGATCAAACGATTTATCCGTACCGCGCTGCTCCCAATAGACGCAGGTAAAGCTTTTTTCCAGGTTGCCGTTGAAGTGGCGAAAGAGTTGCATCTCCGGAAAACCTGGGCCTCCGTGCAACAGGACAAGCACAGGATTCGCAATATCTTCCCCGCGAATCATCACCCACTGGTCTAGATCACCAAGGCGAAGATATCCGACCTCGGCGACACTGCGTGATATCACGCGGCCATCCGGCAGACGGAAGGGTGCCGTAGCCCCTACCATAAATCACTCTCCCTGATCCGTATACTTGCAATCGGGGGACCGCTTCGAATCTAACGTCTGGTGTTCTGGCGAGCACGCGTTAGTCCTGAGCGATCTTGGTTCTCCAGGGCAAGGGAGACGCTCCCAAGAACCGTTGACGATGCGCTTGTGGCACTGAAAATGCTGCTTTACTCAGAAGCAGACGCGCATGCACCACAAGCGAGTCATCGTCGCTCGTTACGGCGGCCCGGAAGTGATCACCCTCATCGAAGAGGATGTCCCTGTTCCGACGGATCGCGAGGTGCGGGTAAAGGTGTCGGCCGCAGGGGTCAGTCTGCCCGACGTTCTGGCGCGAGAAGGCATCCATCCCGAAACGCCGCGCGTACCCTGCACGCCGGGCTGGGATCTTGTTGGAACCGTCGATCAAGTCGGCGCTCGCGTGAGGGGCTTCGAGCTGGGTCAGACGGTCGCCGCGATGCCTATCCACGGATGCTACGCGCAGTACGTGTGCCTGCCCTGGCGCAAGCTCGTCTCTGTGCCTGCGGGATTACACGCGACGGAGGCAGTCGCGGTGGTGTTGAATTACATCACGGCGTATCAGATGCTGCACCACTCGGCAAAGGCCCGGCCTGGGCAGCGTATGTTGATCCACGGTGCCTCGGGTGGCGTGGGCACGGCGATGTTGCAATTGGCGAAGTTGGCAGGGGTGGAGATGTATGGGACGTGCTCGGCAGAGGGGGCTGCAGTGGTCCGGGAACTCGGCGGCATTCCCATCGACTACAAGAACGCGGACTTTGTGAAGGAGATACATCGTCTCACCGGAGACGGCGTCGATGCCGTGTTCGACGGAATCGGTGGAGAGAATCTGTGGCGGTCCCGCAATGCGCTGCGCGAGGGTGGCCGCGTGGTGACTTACGGATTCCAATCAAAAATGCGCGGCGGACGTGTGGTTTCACGTTCCGAGGGGCGTCATCCCTTTCGTGAAGCCACTGAATTGGGTTGGTTCATTGTGCGTAACTGGTTCAGACCCGGGCGAAAAAGCATGGTGCCGTACAGCATCCAGTGGTTGATGCGTCTTAAGCCGGCGTGTTTCCGCCATGACCTGCGAACGCTGTTGGAGCTGCTCAGCCAAGGCAAAATCAAGCCACTAATCGCGCAACGGTTGCCTCTCGAAGAGGCACGCCGCGCGCACGAGATGCTGGGCCACGGCGGAGTGCTCGGTAAAATTGTGCTGGTGCCGAACGGCTAGCCAACTTCCCGTCGGCCTCGTGTTCTACTTCCGCGAACGCATTCTTAGTTCCGCGAAGTCCGCAAGCGTAGAGTGTTTAGCCGAGTGACGCGCAAGCCGGAAGCATGGCCGCCTGGTAAGGTGCAGATGTGGCGAGAGATCCTGAGCTGCGGAACTTACACAGTTACTTGCACAGTTTCACACGTTTAGACTATTAACTGCCGTTTGTGCATATACTTACAGATATCCAGAAAAGACTTGAAATCCCTTTTTCCGTAAAAAAGAGTGTGGGTTCCAAGTCCCACCCCGGGCACCCAATTTACCGCCTTCTATACTGGGAAGTTAAGGAATCTGAACTCCATTGGCCTCACTGATTGATGCGATCAATATAAAACGCCGGACCGTCTTTGAGCACGAAAACGCTCCGTTTTACTGCCTGGAGGCAGAGATCAGCACGCCCACCGCGCGCGGCGGGCAGACGCTGGTGCGCCTGAAAGTCCGCAACCTGCTCAGCGGGGCCGTGTTGGATAAGACCTTCAAGGCCGGTGAGAAGTTCAAGGAAGCGGATATGCAACTGGTTCCGGTCAGCTACCTATACAGTGACGGCGACGGTTCCTATTTCCTGGACCAGGACAACTTCGAGACCTTGAACCTTCCCGCCACTGTGATTGGGGATGCGTTGGACCTGCTGGTGGAGGGTGCACTGATCCATGCGCACAAGTACAACGGCAATCCAATCGGTGTGCAATTGCCGATGTTTGTGGAGTTGGAGGTTACCGAAACCGAACCCGGGGTGCGGGGCGATACGGCCAGCGGGGGCGGCACCAAGATCGCCAAGTTGGAGACCGGCCTTGAGATCCGTGTTCCGCTTTTTATCAAGCAAGGAGAAAAGGTGAAAGTCGCCACTGAAACCCGGGAGTTTTCCGGCCGCGCGTGAGGTGACTGCGAGGCGGCGTGGTGGCGCGTCACTTGCTGCAGCAATCTCGTGGAGGCCCGTCATGCTCGAAGTCATCACCAATCATCTCGGCGCGGTTCAATTCGAAATCACTGCCCGCAAGCATAAGATTTACAGCGATCAGCCGGTCGAGCACGGAGGCTTCGACGAGGGCATGACGCCGCCGGAATTGATGCTGGCGTCGTTGGGCGCGTGTGCGGCATATTACGCAGTTGATTACTGCAAGCGCTCGCAGCTCGCGGCGGATGGGGTGCGGGTGCGCACTACGGCGGAGAAGGTGCTGGGGCCGCCACGGCTCGACGAGATTCATATCGAGCTCGAATGTTCCACCGTGCTTACGGAGCCACAACAAAAGGGCTTGCTGGAAGCTGTTCGCCGATGCCTGATCCACAATACGCTGCTGCATACGCCGAACATCCGTGTAGATTTTGTGGATCGCACAATGCGGCGGGCCGCTTAGAGTTCACTCCATGCGGCGCGCGCGCACGATGAACCTCTGGGGCGCGGGCCCCACGTAGGTGAAGGGATAGCAGGTGACCAGTGTGAGAACCGCCGACTGGGAGGGGCCCAGCACGGCGACATCATCCGGCGCCACGACGCGCGTCCATTCGACGGAATAGCGGTAGGAACCGACAGGTGTCGTCAGCGTGATCAGGTCGTCTCTGTGGATTTCGCTTAGTTTGCGAAAAAACGTATCACGATGGCCGGCAATGCCGACATTCCCAGGCTCGTCCGGGAAAGCGGTGCCGGGAATGTGGCCGGCTGCGCGCGCCAAGGTGTGCGGCCGGATGCCCTCGGACACCATCAGCGAAAGCTCCAGGCGCGGAATCGCCATACGGCTTAGCGGAGAACCCTCCGCGGCGAGAACTCTGAGTGCGGGTGGCGGTGTGAGCGTCGCCGCGCTTCCCAAGGAGGGTAAAAAGCGGTCGAATCGCCAGTTGGTGTAAGCCTGATAGAATTCAGCGTCCAGATACACAAGAGCACAGAATCCCAACGCCAGGCATCCGGCCACGAAAAGAACCTGCGATGTCCAACCCAGGATTCTGTGCTTCTGCCAACCGCGCCAGTGAATGGTGACTGTCATAAAGACTTATCCGGCGTGGCCGCCCACGCCGGATCGTTACTGCGAACTACGAAACGCGTTTGAAACTGTATCTCAGCGCTCCTGCGAGCGCCAGCGAGAGCAAGCCTCCCAGGGCGAGGTAGGGAAGCGGGCTGGCGGTCTTGGGAAGTTCCGCAGGCGCGGCTGTTACGGCGGCGGGTTCGCGGACTTGCGCGACCACTGCCGGAGCCGGTGCCGGCGGAGAGATCTCGATGGCTTGCGCGACTTCCACTTCGGTTTTTTGCGGAGTCATCGCCGCCACTGGAGCCTTCGCCAACTCCGCTGGTTGCTCGGTGGGGGTCACATCCGCGAACGGAACCGCTTGATGCGTTGCTTCCGCTAATTCCGTCGCGCGCGCCTTCGAGTACACGAATTCGTGACCGAAGAGCCTTCCTGGATAGAACCATCCGCGGATCGCTTCAGGCCGGCCAGCCGGCCGCTCCGCAAAATGGACCACTGTATCCGCGGTGGGCTTCAGGCGATAATCGGGGATGGCCAAGATGGTTGCAAAGACCTTGGTCTCTTCGGCATTAGACACCTGCACCACATGGCGATACGTGGTGGTTTCAACCAGTTTGAACACATACTTCCCGGCGGGTAGAACAATACCCGGAAGCTCAACCGGTTGACTAAACGTCAGAGTTGTTTTTTGATTTCCTTCGTCGGCCCTCACCGGCAAGCCGGTGAAAAGCGCAGCGCAGGCGATCAATGCTGCAATCGTATGCCTCATAACGATCTCCTTTTTCAGACTGCGCTTTTTGACGGGCAATTCACAAACCAATCTCATACGTACGTAAACCTACCTATTCTGCTGGTGGATCGCTCGCATCCTGCGTGAAATCCCCCACATTCTTTCGGGGTAAGGCCGACTGCGCGCATTCCACCACGAGTTTCGGCTGGCCGTAAACCTGCTCTGTCACAAACGGAAACTGAGGAGGTTTTATGCCAGAAGTCACCATTCAGAAAGTGAAAGATCCCGCTAATCAGCCTATGCCGATCTTCGCGGACATCGCGAAGCGCTTTGACGTCGTCCGGCAGCGGGCGCATGAATTGTTTGAAACCCGCGGCGGCGAAATGAGCCGGGCGCTGGACGACTGGTTCACGGCGGAGCGTGAAGTCTTTGGTTGGACCGCGGCGGAACTGCTGGAAAAAGACAACGCCTATGAAATCGATTTCACCTTGGCGGGTTTCGATCCGAAGGACGTCCAAGTGACCGCGACTCCGGGCGAGATCATCGCGCGCGCGGCCAAAAAGGAAGAGCGCAAGAGTGAAAAGGATAAAGTGTTGTGGAGCGAATTCGGTTCGAAGGATGTCTGCCGACGCTTTGAGGTCCCGAGCCCGATTGATACCGATAAAGTAACGGCCACCCTCGACAAGGGCGTGCTGCACATCCGGGCGCCCAAGGCAGCGCCGGTGAAAGAGAAAAACATCAGCGTTGCTACCACTGCCTGAAGCGGCGATGGCGATGGGGGCCCCGCATCCGCGAAATTTCTGGATATCCTGAAGAACGGCGATGCGGGGCATAACTTTTGTATTGCTAACGTCTCTGGGGTTGCCGGCGGCTGAGTTGACGGTGGATCACGTGTCGGTTGCCGGCGCGGATCTGAAACAAATGCAGGCGCGGCTAGCGGCGCTGGGGATTCCCAGCGAATACGGCGGCCCACACAGCAATCACGCTACGCAAATGGCGCTCACCGGTTTTCCGGACGGGTCGTATCTGGAATTGATCGCTCTGCAAGACCAACCCGACGCGAAAGCCGTGGCGGCGCATTATTGGTCGAAGCAGATCCAGGGGAACGCGGGTCCGGCGGCGTGGGCGGTGCGGGCGAAGAACGTTGCCGTGGAGGTCGAGCGCTTGCGAGCGGCAGGCATCGTGGTGAGTGCGCCGGTGCGCAGCGGGCGCCAGCGGCCGGACGGGACGCGGCTCGAATGGGAAGCGGCGCAGGTGGGCAGAGAACCCAACGGCACGTTCTTCCCGTTTTTGATTCGCGATTTCACGCCGCGCGAGGCTCGCGCGTTTCCTACCGGCAAGCCCGCGACGCGGAACTTCACGGGCATTCAGCGCGTGGTGATCGCAGTGCGCGATTTGAAGGCCTCTATCGCGCGCTACCGGCAGGCTTACGCGTTACCTGCCCCGGTCGAGCAAGAGGACGCGAGCTTCGGCGCGCGCGTGGCGGTGTTCACGGGGACGCCGGTGGTGCTGGCAGAACCGGTGAACGCACGATCGTGGGTGGCCGACCGCATCCAGCGCTTCGGCGAAGGCCCCTGCGCGTTTGTGCTGGGCAAGTTTGAGAAGAGCACTCCGAAGCTCGGCTGGGCGGCCATCTCCTGGTTCGATAGCGCAAAACTCGGCTGGCATTTAGGCTTCGAGAATTGAGCGCGGGCAGCACGGGCTATACTCGACAAAAGGCCCATGCAAGCAGTGAAAAGCGAACTTACGCGCACTCTTGGACTGTTTGATTCGACCATGCTGGTGGCTGGGTCGATGATCGGCTCCGGTATCTTCATCGTGTCGGCGGAAATGTCGCGCAATGTTGGCAGCCCGGGCTGGTTGCTGGCTTCCTGGGTGATCACGGGCATTCTTACGCTGACCGCCGCGCTCTC
>Ga0068871_100002941_pt1 | contig 11686 bp, 9 predicted proteins | sample KBSMisM72_FD_72750 | JGI IMG/M metagenome (GOLD analysis project Ga0068871, IMG submission 72750) | Miscanthus rhizosphere microbial communities from Kellogg Biological Station, Michigan, USA - KBS Miscanthus M7-2 | ecosystem: Host-associated > Plants > Roots > Rhizosphere > Soil ... | reverse complement strand
TCCGTGCCGTCAGGAGAAGGCACCAGAACAAGGGGCGCCATGCCCTCCCCGGAGATGGCTCGGGGCTGGCCGTCCAAGGTGTCTTGCACGTAAATGCGGGCACCATGCCCCTCTTCTGTGCCGGTAAAAACGAATCCTTTGCTGTTGGGCAGCCACCGCGCCCAGCTATGGTAGATCTTGTCATGGCTGAGCTGTCTGGCATCGCCGGCCCCGGTCGGAAGCAGCACGATCTGCGCCGGAGTGCTGGTAGTCAGTGACAGCACCCACTTGCCATCGGGAGAAAGGCTCATGGAGGTGCCGTCCCCCAGGCGCACGGCGGAAGATTCTGCAGTCTTCCTGAGATAGACCGAGTAGTTCAGCCCGCCGCCCTCGCCCTCTTCGTCGAAAAGCAATACGCTGCCGTCGGGCGAAAGCTCAGCGGGAAAGGAATAATCAAACCAGGAAAGGTCGTGTTCCTTGTTGTCTCCGGGAATCGTGCCACTCAGTTCGCGGCGCCAGCTTTCCCGCGCCAGAAGGACCCGACCGTCTTTCCACACGTCCTGAATGGACAAGGTTGCGGGTACGGTTGCGATCACACGCTCCCGTCCCTTCAGCGTGACTGCCATAATGGTTCTGGCACTGCCAGTCCTGCTGCCGGTAAACCAGACTTCGTCTCCACTCGCACCCCAGGCGAGTCCTTCGATGGTCAGGAAGGACGGATTCAGTTTTGTGTCTTTCCCATTGAGGTCAACTACGTGAACACTTCCACCGTCATCTCCGGGCTGCGGATGCTCTAAAAATGCAATCAGATCTCCCTGGGGAGAAATTCGAGGGTGGCTTATCCACCCCGGCGTGGCGTGAAGAACTTTACCGATGGGATACTCGAGCCGATTCTTTCCATCGACGTCGTGGACGATCACCAGGTTCTTGCTATCGACCGACCAGTCGGCCCACTGCACACCTTCCACGATTTCGCGCGGCTCCCCACCGTTGATAGGCATGCGAGCGAGAGTGCCGACCTGGGTGTAAGTGCCCGTCGGACGAGCGCCGACGAGCAGAGCAATTTCGCCACTGGGCGAAATGCTCATGATCTCGTCTCCCGTGCGGCCCAGGGAGCGTGACTGTGGGCTCTCCGGACTGGTAATAAACAACTCGGTGGGTTTGCCCTCCCATGAAGCGCCATACACTACCGATTGCCCATTGGGTGTAAATCGCGCCGAGCGAATCGTGCCGCGACGGAAAGTGAGCTGATGATAGACCGCCTGTGAGTTGCTGCTTCGCGACGCGCTCAGATACCATCCCGCGGTGCTTCCGATCAGCAGGGTGGCAAGGGCCACCAGCCACGGCAACCACGACCGATGAATTCTTCTCGCCTGCGACACCGCTGGCGTAGTCGTCGAAACCCCCGACGCTGGCTGGGTAGAGACCCGGTTCGAGTCCAGGGCCCGCTTGAAGCGCTTCAATTCGGAGCGCATCTCACCGGCGGTCTGGTAACGAAGCTCTCGGTCTTTTTCTAAAGCGAGATCCAGGATCCGGCTTATCTCTGAGGGCAAATTAGGATTCAGTTGCGCCGCGGGAACCGGGGTCCGATTCAGAATGCTTTCAAATACCACCGCTGAGGTATTGCCATCGAATGCCTGGCGGCCGCTGGCCATCTCATAGAGCACTCCACCGAAGGAAAATAAATCCGTGCGGGTATCGAGTTCCTGGCCTCGCGCCTGTTCAGGCGACATGTAGGCAATCGTGCCCACTGCGCTACCCGGATTGGTCAAGTCGTCTTCCGTCCCTATGGTTGCGGAAGTTTCGTGCCGATTGGCTTGAATATCCGTCTTGGCTAGCCCAAAATCCAACAGCTTCACGCGGCCCGCGCTAGTGATGAAAATATTTGCCGGCTTGATATCGCGGTGGATGATCCCCTTGCTGTGCGCTGCCTGGAGCGCGTCGGCGATCTGGATTCCGAAATCCACCAGCAACGAAATATCAGTCGGACGCCCGTTGATGGCGTGCTTCAACGTGCGTCCTTCCAGATACTCCATGGCGATGAAAGTCTTGTCGCCGTCGGTGCCAATGTCGTAGATGGTGCAGATATTGGGATGATTCAGAGCGGAGGCAGAACGGGCTTCGCGACGAAAGCGTTCTAGCGCCTGCGAATCAAAGCCCAGACCGTCGGGTAGGAACTTGAGCGCAACGAAGCGCCCCAGGCGGCTGTCTTCAGCCTTGTAGACGACACCCATCCCACCGCCGCCGAGCTTTTCCAGAATGAGATAGTGAGAAACTGAAGTGCCAATCATCAAGTTGAGGGATTATAAGCGATGAGGGATCCGACGCCCTAAAGCGGTTGAAGACGCCCAGCAGTTTGCTTCCTTTGCTGACTGACCAGCTAAAGCTCAGGGGCGAGGGGCCGGAGCTGGACCGGGAGGAAGAATTTCCGGTTCCATGGAATGAACCTGGTGGCGGGTAACGTAAAAAACGGAAGCGGTCCAGGTGGGAAATAAATCGAAGCCTGGCACTAACTCTGCGACCAGCGATGGCAGGAAGGCCCAATGCCATCCCAGCAGCCGGATCAAAATAGCGCCCACCGCGACATCCAACAACACGTCTGCGGGAGACAAACCTCCGGCGACAAATAGCGGTAAAGCGCCGATCTGAATGGCGTCCGCGACAACGGCAACCAGCCACGCCAGGCGCTGTTCGCGCGACTGCGTCGATTTCAAAAAGTTGGACATTCGGGCGAAAGCTTCAAAAACCATATCCCTCCCGACTTCTATCCGCGCGTATTCACAATGATTGGTCCCACCACTCCAGAGGGGGCGCTATCAGAAGATTATCAGACCCGGGAGTCCGTTTCGGCTTGAAACAATGGCTCGTACACGAATTCGGCCGCCGTAGTTGGGAGCAATATTCGACGGTGCCCACAGTTTTGGAGGCGGTCATGAGATCACATTTTGTGATTTCAAGACATGTGATTTCCTTCAACGAAAGATTGCCTTAAAGTTCGTCGAGATGGCGTACACGCTATGCTAAACTGCCGAAATCTTTTCCGCCTAGGGACGGTTAGATGGCCGTAACCTCCAATTTTTCGGTCGCAAGTACCGCCTCCGGCGGTCAGTCTGCCGCAGTTACACTCCAACGAATAGTTTCGGTCGACATGCTGCGCGGGCTGGTCATGGTCATCATGGCCCTTGACCATACGCGCGACTATTTCAGCAACGTGCCGTTTCCGCCCGAAGACCTCACGCGAACGTCTGGAATTTTGTTCTTCACCCGATTCATCACCCACTATTGTGCGCCGGTGTTCTTCCTGCTCGCCGGTACGGGAGCGTTTCTTGCCACGGCGCGGGGCATGTCGATCCACCAGATCTCCCACTTCCTGTGGACCCGCGGCCTGTGGTTGATGTTTCTCGAACTCACCGTCGTTGGGTTCGGTTGGACGTTTGTGCTGCCGTTCACCGCTGCATCAATACTTTGGGCTCTGGGATGGTCGATGGTTGCGCTGTCTGTCTTCGTGCGCCTTCCGATTCGCTGGATAGCGGGCATCGGACTGACCATGATCGCGTGCCACAACCTGCTTGACCGGGTCAATCCTGCGTGGTTCGGAAAATCCTCCTGGCTGTGGATGCTGCTGCACTCCCCCGGCTTTTATCCGGTGAACCCTAATTTCGGAGTGCTAGTTTTGTATCCCGTCATTCCGTGGATCGGGGTGATGGCAGCGGGGTACAGTCTGGGTTCGATTTTGCTGAGACCAGACCGAAAGAAGTTGCTGCTCAGAATTGGGATCGCCATCACTACTGTATTTTTCCTGCTGCGCGGGATCAACCACTATGGGAATGGCATTGCCGGACTGCCCTTCGGGATGCCCATTGGCGTGGGACCATGGAGCGTACAGGGAAGGTTCACCTTGACGGTGGCATCGTTTGTAAACACCTTGAAATATCCGCCGTCGCTGGACTTTTTATTGATGACCCTTGGTCCGGCACTCATTGCGCTGGCCCTATTCGATGGTCTCAATACCGAGAGAGGAATTGGGCGCGTGCTTCTGGTGTTTGGCCGCGTACCGATGTTCTATTACGTGCTCCACATTTACTTGATTCACCTTATGGCGATTCTGGTCGCCGAAATGGTGCATCAGCCTGTGGCGTGGCTGTGGCGCGGCGGTTTCTTTTTCTCAAGTACACCCCGCGGTTATGGTCACGATCTGCCCTTTGTCTATGCCATGTGGATTCTCGCAGTGCTCGTGCTTTATTTACCGTGCCGTCGGTTTATGGAGTTTAAAAAGCGGCATCCCGATTGGAACTGGTTGAGTTACCTCTGAAAAAAGATCAGACCGCCGCCGCTGCCACCCGGCTCTTGAAATCTCGCAGAGACAACTCCAGGCCTCCAAATTCAGGATGCTCGTTCTGATCAAGGGTGAACGCGATATCGAGACTGTCGCCGGCGATCAGTGGCTGGGGCTGTAAGCGTTCGGCCATGCGCCAGCCCATGGCGTTAAACGAAATTGACTTTCTCCACCCGGCATTTACTTTCGTCCGGTCTTCGCGATGAAGTCCGCTCGAATCCGGATCACATCGAGGGTCCGTGGCAATGGCGGCATCCGACAGGTCGGAAGTATGGGCATTTGCTGCCGCAACCCGGAAGCGAACGTGTTTGTCTTTCACAATACGAGGCGGGGCCGTAAGAAGCACATCGTGGGCGGCAAAGACTGGCTCGGGGTTGCCAACTCCGAAGGGCTCGAGTTGCTTTAGAAGCTGGAAGAATTCTGGAGTGACCTGTTGCAGGTCCAGATCGGCATCGTATCGCAGCGAAGGCTCGAAGTCGGGAAGGGAAAGCTTAGTACGGGCGTAAGCGTCGAGTCGATTGCGCAGTTCAGTTACGTTTGAAGACGGTAGCGAGAATCCAACCGCGTGCGAATGCCCGCCGAAGCGGCTGAAAAGCGTGCTGCATGATTCAAGTGCATTCAACAGATGGAAGGGCGCAATCGATCTGCCGGAACCATGGGCAGTCTCTCCGTCGCGCGACACCACCAGAACCGGTCGCCCGTATCGTTCCACGATGCGGGTTGCAGTGATGCCTATGACGCCACGGTGCCAGCCATCGCCGTCAACCACCATGCAGAAGGCATCGCGCAGCGCAGGTTCACTTTCTATGCGGGTGTGAATCGCTTCCAGAATGCGCCTTTCTTCTTCCTGCCGTTCGGTATTGAGCTGGTCGAGTTTGTGTGCCAATTCGCCCGCCCGGGCTTCATCCTTCACACTGAACAATTCGATGACGTCGCTGGCCACATCCATGCGGCCGGCAGCGTTGATGCGAGGTCCAATACGAAATCCCACTTCACTGGCGGTCAATGGGCGGCCGCTCAATTTTGCCACTCCGAGCAATGCCTTAAGGCCCGGGTTGATGGCCCTTCTTAGTCCATCTAGTCCTAACCTGGCGAACACCCTATTCTCTCCAGTCAGAGGTACAGCGTCGGCAACGGTCGCAATGGCAGCGACTTTCATGAAGGAAAGCAGAAGTCGAGCAGCATCGCTGGGACGTCGCCGTTCGATCAAACCCTGAGCTAACTTGAAGGCCACCCCGGCCCCGCACAGCGCTTTGCATGGATATTTACATCCCCCCTGATTTGGATTCAGCACGGCCAGTGCTGCCGGAACGCCGTCGGGTCCGGGCAGATGGTGATCGGTCACGATCAGGTCCACGCCCCGCCGCTGAGCGGTCGCGGCCGGGGCGAAGGCGCGAATTCCCATATCGACGCTGACAATCAGCCGGATACCTTCTTCTGCGGCGCGCTCGATTACATCGTCGCGCATGTCGTAGCCATCGCGAATACGATGCGGAACATGAAAGTCTGCCGACCCTCCGCAGAGCTCGATCGCGGTTTTCAAAATGACAATGGCAGTGGTACCGTCAACATCGTAATCACCATAAATGAGAATGGTTTCCTTGCGCTCGATCGCGGCCTCCAGTCGCTCCACCGCCTGCGCCATCCCTTTCATCAGATACGGAGAATGCAATTGCGATACCGAAGGGTTAAGAAACCGCGACGCACTTTCCCCATCGCAAATGCTGCGCATCACCAGCAATCGAGCCAGCGTCGCAGCCGAGGCTGCATCGGCCCGGCATTCCGCCCGCAAGACTGGTGTCAGCCGATCGATCTGCTCACGATCAGCAGTTTTCAGAATCCATTTCATGAAATTGTGAGAAATACAAAAGGTAGGCTGGTACCTTTGCAGTGCAAACGATCTTCAGCTTTCGTCTTCCTGGTCGGAACCATCGATCGGGATGCCGCCGAAATCATCCGACATTTCAATCAAGCGCTGGTAGCGGCCATACCACTCGGTTGCCGCCTCATAGACCATCATGATGCCCTGATGAGCGAACCCCAACTGAACAAAACCGGTCTTGCCCAAGTAGGTGCGGAGCCAACGTGCCTCTTCGACATCTTCATCATCGGTGAATTCGCCCTGTGAAACCGTTTGCAGCAGGTCATCCAAATCCTGACGCTCCATGGTCCAGGAATCCATGGTCAAAAAAGGTGCTCCGGCGGCTTTGGCAAGTTCAACGAAATCTTTCCATCCATCGGGATTGTCCCCCGGCTTCCACTGCACACTTTGGACTTCTTCCTGGTCAACATAGCCCTGAAAAAGGCGCAGACCGTGGCCTTGAGTGAAGGCGACCATGTCGTCTTTCAAGGTGGCGAGATTATCGGGCGCCGGAGACATGCTTTGGTAGATTGTATTCCGGTCGTGACCGGTTTGTCCTTGCGGGAAGTGGTGGGTGATTCAGGCTCTTCGGGTGCTCCAATCCTTTACAAAAGCCTCGAGGAGCAGACGATTTCGCCTTCCCCGCAAGCCGTTGTTCGCCGATTCCGCTGTGCTACACTAACTGTTTCAAGAAGACACCGCGAACCCTCAAAATGCTCCTGTCGAAAGAATATGTGGGCTATCTTGCCCGCGAAGTCAGCACAAAATTGATCGCCGGGGAATTCATCGAGACCAAGAGTGTCCCCGCGCTAACCGAGAAGCTCAATGCCGCCATGCTCGAGGAATTCGGCCTGGAAGACCGCATTAATGATGAGGTGCGAGTCATTCTTGAGGCTTATTCCGAGGAGATGCGCCGTTCCGGCGCCAACTACCAGGAGATGTTTCGAAAAGTGAAGAGTGAACTGGTTCGCAAATACAAGGCGGTGCTGTGAGGATTAGCCGCGACAAAGTGAATAAAGTTGCACACGTGGTCAGCGACGCCCTGGCCGAGATCGACAGTGTGGATTTTGTGGAAGACCGTAACACCATTCGTCTGGAAGTAAGGAAGATTCTTGAAGACCTGCTCAATCAGGAAGAACGAATCGACCAGGCTGCCCGGCAAAAAATTGAAAGCCAAAAACGTACCATCCTCGAAGGCAGCCAGGAGTGGGACATCCTCTACCGCAAGTACTATCAGGAAGAAGTAAAAAAGCTGGGAATGTAGGCCCGCTGGGAAACACTTAACGGCAGTTATCACTACCTGTCCAATCCAACAACATCCAGAACCTGAAAATCGCTCCGCAGATGGGAACCCCCGCGCTTACGCATTGCTTGCCCGCGTGGTTTAGCATTCCAATATGCGTCTCCAATTGATCCGCCACGCCACCCTGTTGGTTGAGTTTGCGGGACATACTCTACTGATCGATCCCATGCTCGACGATGTGGGCGCCAGACCCCCGATACAGAATTCGCCCAATCCCCGCAATAATCCTTTAGTCCCACTGGCGATGAAAGCTGAGGTGGTACTCACCAAGGTAGACGCAGTTCTTGTTACTCACACGCACAGCGATCATTGGGATTCGACTGCGGCAAGATTGCTGCCGAAGAGTCTTCCACTTTTCGGGCAGCTGCAGGACCAATCCAAATTCCTAGCCAGCGGATTTACCGCTGTCCGGGCGATTGATAAGTCACTCGAGTGGAATGGCATCCAAATTTCACCCACTGCAGGCCAGCACGGTACTGGCGAAATAGCCAAGAAAATGGCGCCAGTCTCAGGATTTGTTCTGAGGGCTGACGACGAGCCCGCGCTTTACATTGCCGGAGACACTATCTGGTGCGGGGCAGTTCAGAACGCGCTCGACGTACACGAACCGGATGTCATCGTGCTCAATGCCGGCGCCGCAAGATTTCTGGAAGGCAACCCAATCACCATGTCCACACACGACGTGATCACGGTTTGCCGGCGGGCTCCAAAGGCGAAGATAGTTGCCGTACATATGGATGCGATCAATCATTGTTTGCTGACCCGAGAGGACCTTGCGTTTCAGTTGGAAGCGGAACGTGTCAAGGAACGTGTCGCAATACCGGCAGACGGAGAGTGGTTGGGGTTTGCTTAAACCCACCATCGCCCATTGATCTTGCTCCGATGGAGCCCGGTGCAACGCCTCCCCATCTCAGGCTGATAAAATAGCTCAATCCTATGTTTGAGAATCTTCAGGAAAAACTTCAGCGTGCATTCAAGACCCTGCGTGGACAGGCCACACTCTCCGAGGAAAACATCGGCGAAGCCCTACGTGAAATCCGTCTGGCGCTGCTGGAGGCCGACGTCAACTTTAAGGTCGTCAAAGAATTAATCGACCACATTCAGGCTAAGGCCGTCGGACAGCAGGTGATGACCGCCCTGTCCCCCGGGGAACAGGTCATCAAGATTCTTCGCGATGAACTGGTAGAAGTGCTCGGTCGCGACATTGCCAAACTGAAGTTCGCCTCGCAACCACCCACTGTGGTTTTGATGGCCGGCCTTCAAGGTTCCGGTAAGACTACAACCTCAGGCAAACTGGCGAATTGGCTGAAGAATGGAGGCCATCGTCCTCTACTGGTTTCGGTCGACGTCTATCGCCCTGCCGCACGTGAGCAGTTGAAAGTCGTTGCCCAAGCAATCAAGGCCAATATTTATGAGGGGCAGGTGGGCGAAGCCAATACTGCAACCGTCGAGCGCCTGGCCAAGGAAGCCCGCCGCGAAGCGGTCATTTCCGGCAGTGATGTCCTCATCGTCGACACCGCCGGCCGTCTGCACATCGACGATCAACTGATGAATGAAATGCAGCTGCTGAAGCAACTGCTCAATCCCCAGGAAATTCTGTTTGTCGCCGACGCGATGACGGGGCAAGACGCTGTCCGCTCAGCCGACGAATTCCATAAGAAGCTCTCGCTCACCGGAGTCGTCTTAACCAAAATGGATGGTGATGCTCGTGGTGGCGCGGCGCTTTCCATTCGCCAGGTAACAGGACAGCCCATCAAGTTCATCGGTATCGGAGAAAAGTACGACGCTCTTGAACCCTTCCATCCTGATCGCATTGTCTCCCGCATCCTCGGCATGGGCGACATCCTTTCGCTGATCGAGAAGGCAGAACAGTCCGTCGACAAAAAGAAGGCGCAGGAAATGGCCAGCCGGGCGCTTACCGGCGACGGTTTTTCGCTGGAAGACTTTCGCGATCAGTTGCGGCAAGTCAAGAAGATGGGATCGATCCAGAGCCTGATGGGGATGTTACCCAGCATGGGCCCATTCTCCGGCCTACAAAAGGCCGCCGACAAAGTCGACGAGAAGCAGATCAACCGCGTGGAGGCGATTATCAATTCTATGACCGTCCACGAGCGCCTGCACCACGATGTCATCAACGGCAGCCGCCGAAAGCGCATTGCGCGCGGCTCCGGAACCAGCGTGCAGGAGGTCAACAACCTGCTGCGGCAATATGCACAGATGAGAAAGATGTTTAAGCAGATCGGGAAGGGAAGCTTCATGCGGCGAATGGCTGGGATGAAGCTGCCGGGAATGTAGCCTTTTGTTCCGGAAGGCTAATCTCTCAGAGCCGACGATCACATTATGAAATGGCGTTCCCTGGAAGAATCAGCCGAGAACACCGACCTCCGGTCTTTGCGAGAAATCTATGCTGAGCGCAAGCTACTTATTGATCGATATGTTCCGGACGAGGTTCGCGGAATCCATGCTCGTGTTGTGGGGGAATTGAAGGAACTGCCCCTAACCCCGTTGCTTCGGGGTGCCCGCATTCCCGACTTTGAACTCCAAGATCATAACAATAAGGTGGTTTCCTCCCAAGTACTACTGAGTAAAGGGCGGCTTGTTACCTGCTTCATCCGTGGACGCTGGTGTCCCTTCTGCGTTGGACAGATAGAGGCCATGAATCTGATTGCGGATGAGATGGAGAATCTCAACGCGTCGCTAGTTGCTATCTCTCCGCAGACCGTGCAGCAGTCGTTTTTCATGCACGATCAGCACAAACTGCGCTTTCCGTTGTTGAGCGACCCCGGAAATCAGGTCGCGCGTCAATTCGGCTTGGTCTATCGGGTTCCTGAATATGAGCAGGCCATCTACAAGCGTGCCTTCGTCAATCTGCCGCTTGCAAATGGGGACGACAGCTGGGAGCTACCTATTCCCGCCACCTTCATAATCGATCGCGTCGGCTCTGTCTTATACGTCTCGGCTAACCCGGACTATACCGATCGTCCCGAGCCAGCGGAAATTCTGCAAGCCCTCACTTCTTTTTCCCATCAGGCTGGACAAAATCCTCCCGTAAGATAAGCGGGTATGGTTCATCCCCTGTGGAGCACTCACGACCAGACCGGCCGTTTGGCGGAGCTCACTGCTAGCACCAGCGACGCCGCAAAGGAGTTGCCGCTGCGGCGCGACGTCCGTTCTTTGGGCAAGCTGCTGGGTCGCGTGCTAGTGGAGCAGGAAGGAGAACATCTTCTTGAAGTGGTGGAGGAACTGCGGCGATTGCTCATCAAACATCGGGAGCAGTGGGAAAGCGATTCTTCCGATGGAGGTCAGATGGCGAAGGCCATCAAAATCGTCAAAGCGCTGGATGTTGAAGATGCCCACCGCGTTACCAAAGCCTTCGCCATTTATTTCGAACTTACAAATCTTGCCGAAACCAACCATCGCAAGCGCCGCCGCCGTGCCGGCAAGCTGCATTCAGATCAGCCTTCGCTCGCGGGTTCGTTCCGCGGGACGCTTCGCCGGCTGCAGGCCGCCGGATTAAACGCGAAAGATGCACTGGCCGCATTGCAAAAAACCCGCGTGATTCCGGTAATCACGGCGCACCCAACCGAGGTCGCGCGCCGGACGGTGCTGCTCAAACGCCGCCGTATCGCTCGATTTCTGGAAAATCTCGACCATCTTCCGCTTTCCTCACCGGATGCCCAGGAACAGGAATTCGCGATCGCTTCGGAGATCACGGCCCTATGGCAGACCGATGAAGTTCGCGTCGAAAGCCCGCTGGTGACCGACGAGATCCGCATGGGGTTGGATGTCTACCCGATGTCTCTATTCGCCAGCTTGCCGCGTGTTTACCAGGAAATTGCCGAAGCCTTCCACGCGGTCTATGGCATCGCGATCGACGAATTGGATTTGCCGAAGCTGATTTCTTTCGGTTCTTGGATCGGTGGTGATCGTGACGGTAATCCCTTCGTTACTCCCGATTCCACGCGCGAAGCGCTCGACCGAGCACGCAACACTATCCTCGACCACTACATCGCGGAGCTGACGCGGGCCGCCGATCAGTTGAGCGCCTCCTCACAACAGGCGCCGATTTCGGTTGAATTGCAAGCCCGGCTCGATCAATACACTGCCGCCATCGGCGACGAGCCTGCGCGCCTGGCCCGAATTTCCCGCACCGAGCTTTATCGCCGCTTTATCAACCTGGTGCTGATCAGGCTGCGTAATAGCCGAA
>Ga0068871_100002940_pt1 | contig 11690 bp, 15 predicted proteins | sample KBSMisM72_FD_72750 | JGI IMG/M metagenome (GOLD analysis project Ga0068871, IMG submission 72750) | Miscanthus rhizosphere microbial communities from Kellogg Biological Station, Michigan, USA - KBS Miscanthus M7-2 | ecosystem: Host-associated > Plants > Roots > Rhizosphere > Soil ... | reverse complement strand
CAATTTGCTCGACTATGCCGCCCCGGTCCGCATAAATTCCCGTCGTTCCGTTGATCATTAGATCCGAGATAGACGGGTCCAGGAGGAGCGCCCGCAACTCCTCGGGAAAGAACGGAAGAATCAGCTCGAAGCTCACCGTGTTGCCCCTGTGGTTGGCAGCGCGGCTCCTGCAGGGTTCGGCGTGCTGGTTCCGGGCTCGATGGGATCGACAGACACTCGGTTTTCGTGGAACTCAGTGATTGTGAGTCCCAGTGGGTTGATGAACTCGTATTGCGGATAGACTTTCGCCTGGTCACTCACCTGTTTGGGATTCAGGTAGTAAGTGACACTGAGCATCCAATGCTCGGTCCTTGGCTCGCGGGAATGGAGAGGCGAATAGAGCCGGTCGACGGCTACCAGTGCCGTGCCGCGCGCCATCACCACCCCCTGCACAGTCTCCTGAGACATGGATGTAATCGTGACATTCTTCACGTCCACATCGCTCTGCTCGACCTGTCCGCCAACAACATGGGAAACGAGATGATTCTGGTTGTCTTCGGTCATCAACTGCGAAGCGAGCGTCTGGGACAAAAAGTAGTAGTTAAGCGGGTACTTCTTTGCGATGGTGTCGCGGCTGATGGTGTACCGATAGTCGGCCCAATCCATCAGGTATGTCCGTACCTCGCCCTCCCTCGGACTGTAGTTGAGATCGCTGTACTGAATGGCCTGGGCGCGGCCCATCTCGTCGATGCGGATGTAGCGGTTCACGACGGGGCGGCGAGCCAACGAGAGGTTGAGCCCCATCGACCCCAAAAGCAGAACGGTGCCGCAACAGACAATCAGGCGATACACCTTCCGCTCGGCATAGTGCGAGGCATACACTTCGTTGCCGATGTGATCGGTGAGCAACGCCTGTTCCGGCGTCAACGTCGCTTCAATGGGCGCTGTGCGTGTGGACATGGGGGGCGTTGCTCCTTTCGTTGAGAGCGTGGAATACAACGGAGGCATAGATCAATCCCGCAATCAGGCAACCGCCAAACAGCACCAAAAGTGCGTAGCGAAAGGGCCTGCCGAGACCGAGACGCCGCAAAGTGAGAACGTCAATAATGAACCAGAACATGCGTTAAGCTCCTCCTGCAATAGCAGCGGTGGAAACAACCCTCCCGATCAGTGAGGTCAGGTTTCCGGCCATCCCAGCCGCCCCACCAAAGATCGCCTGCGTCATGCTCGGAATGAAGAGCATGTTCACAATGAAGGCGACGAATACCATGATGCAGGGAATGAGGTTCGCAAGCCACATCTCCATCGAATAATTTCCATTGAAGGTCTGTTGAATAAATGCGTTCATAAAACCGGCCCACACGAAGATGAATGCGGCGGCTACAGCGCGAATCATGGCAAATCCAATAAGCACATCAAGAAAGTGAAAGAACTTTGCCCGAAATGTTTTGGTCATTAGCAACGGGACGAAGATAGGACCGAATAATGCCGTCACTCCGTAGAGGATGAAAGCACTGCAATTGATGACAAAGAGGATGGCCGATGCGATTCCGAGCAATCCTTGCACCACGAAATAGCAGAGGATCTGAACAGGAGCCATGAGCGACGGCATTGCGGTATTGTCCCCTGCAGTTTTGATAAGCTGGAGTAGGTTGTCGAGAGAATTCTGGTCAAATGCCGCAACCATCGCTTGGGCAACGTAGGAGAAGAAGTGGTTGATGCCGAAGCTCGCGCCTGGGAAAGGATTCACCCAATAGCTTTCAAGCAGGCAGCACAAGATGAGCCGGAGCAGGAAATTGACTAAATCGCCTGCATGAACGGGTGCAGCGTGGAACCGGAGGGTCATGCTCGTGGTGTTCCAATTCACGACCATGCTAATGAGCGTGAAGAGCGCGATGCAACTCAGTTCCGTGAGTCCTAGCTGGGTCAACGCCCCGCCGTTTTGGGTCGTGAGGTTCGTCAGGTTGTTGGTGAACTGATAAAGCCAATCGACACCGGAACTCGCGCTTGGCAATGCCTGCGCCAATAATGCCACGGAGCTCATATCTCAACTCTCTCCTCGCGTTTAGGGGACATACGACTTCCAGGTCTTTCCTTCTTTGGTGGCTGCGGAGTTGTGGCGCTTCTTGTTTTGCTCCACCTGTTGTCGGAACGCCTCATCACGCTTGCGTTGTTCTTCAGCGTCCTTCTGTTGCAGCTCAAGAATGGCCGCCGCCTTCGCTGCGTCTGCGGCGGCCTTCTCGGTTTCGTGCCGCTGGTAGGCCACAGCGCCACCGATACCCAATAGCGCCGCCAGGATAGCCAGCAGGATTTTCGTGTTGATCGCCTTCAGCATCGTGTCTCCCACTATGGAAGGTAGGTTCGCCAGGTGCTCGACTCGCTCGCCGCACTCGTGTCGTTGGTGGCGCGTTGCTGTTGCACCAAGACCGCGGTGTTGAGGTCTTCGACAGCGGCATCGCGGCGCTCCATGTTGGCCACCGTCATCTGCGAAGCAAGGCAGGCGTGAAGCGCGCCCTGGGACTGCATCTCGCTCAACTTCTGTGCCTCGGCAGCGTTCAGGAGATTGAGCTGCTGGACTTCGCTATTGGTCGCATCGGAGCTGTCGAACTGTTGTGAGAGCAGCGAAGTGTTTGCGGTGGCGTTCTCGCTCCTGGAACCCCGGTACTGACCTACTGCGGTGAGGCAATCGGGAGAGATGGCGTCCGAGGTCTCAATCATGGCAAGCTGCGACATCCTAGTGCTACCCAATGTCTGCCCTTGCAAATAAGAAGTGGCATTGCTGTTTATGGGGACAGTGGCCCTCTTCCAAGCGGTGATGGACGCCGTTGGTGAATTGCTGTTGAGCGCGATGCGCATGCCGGCCGTCTCGCCAAACATATTGGCGACAGTGACGTTCTCTAGAGTGTGAAGCGTCGTCTGCCACTGCTGTTTGAACGAGAAATGCACGATGTTGTTCTTAAGCATGTTGTACTGGCTCTCCAGTGTGGTGAGCTGAGAGACCAGACTGGCGTAACTGGTGGGGTCGAAGACAATATCCCCAATGCCAAACAGAGCGAAGCTGGGGGTCGCGGCGAGAAGCAATGCCGCGCCGGTCGCGACAATCCATTTGCGGCGGTTCGTCAGAGTAAACTTCATAAAACCTCCTACGGTTGAACAGCGGTTACATGCACTGCGGGCAGGTCGGGTCGAACCTGTCCAGGGTTAAACATCTGCTGTGGTCGACGATCCAGCAACGGTAACCGTGTGATCCCTTCGGTGATCTCGACGAAATCAAGCAACGCACTCGCGACCATGCTCGGCGTAGATGTAGCGACCACGGCAAGCGCGAAGAGGCACACCCCGGTTCCGGCGATGAACTTGCACCGAGTTGTGGCTGCTTGCTTCATAGCGTTGGATCGATGCGATGTTCTGCGTAAGACGGAATTAGGATGTCGGTGCCGATGTAAACGCGGGCGCGGGAGCCTTCCTTGAGGGTGATCACCGGCAGACGGTCGAGAAAGTGATTCAATACCTGTTCGCCTTCGGTAGCGGACTGCTCGGAGATTCCATTGCGGATCTCGGTTGAGGGGGACAAGACGCTGCCGTTGTTCCCGATCTGCGCCAGGCCACCCAAGCCTCCGATAGCAGCGGCGGCGGCGAACGCCTGCAAATATCCGTGGTCGACCTTCGTTGCAAGGCCGGTCGTGCCTATTGGGTCAAGGCCCACGTACTGGTCGATCTGAATTGAGAATCCATCTGGGCAAATGGCCCGGTGGAAGGTCACGAACATCTTGCGCTGCTGCGCGTTGCCGACTCTCTCGACCGTGCCAATCAATCGGGTGCCCTGGGGCATCAAGAGCTGCTGATGGTCATGGGAGTAGTAGTCGGTGGTAAGCATGACCATGATTGGCCCGCTGAACCCGCCGTCGATGTGGTTGGTAACTACACCCTCAAGAACGGTTCCCTCATAGACGCGATAGAGCCGGCCTTCATAAGAATCAAAGTCGTAGGGGGCCATCGGATTCGTCTTGGCATCCGCCCTTTGCTGCAAAGGCGCGCCGCCGCGAGCCGCATCAACAGCTATCTTCTGAACTACCTCCGGCGTCGCCATTTGGGGAGCCAGGGCGGAGGGTGTTATCGCGCCGCTTGGATGCTCGAAGTCAATCGCAACCGTGTCGCTGTTGATTGCGTCCAGCTGCTGCTTCTCCTTGGCAAGCCGTTTCTGTTTTGCCTCAGCCTGAGCCTGCGCGATCTCTGATGTTCGGGCGGGCGCATTCGGGTTGTCGCCATAAATCGCCACCCTCTGCGCGGCGGTCATCGGCGGTGTGTCCGCGGCCTCCGGTCCAGGAACGCCCTCCGCATCCTTAAGCTGCGCGATCGCCGCTGCTAGTTCTTGTTGGCGTTGCCTATCCGCCGCATCTTGCTTGGCTTGAAATTGCTGATGCGTCTCAAAGCTCATTACCTGTTGGGCATTGGGTCCGGATGGGCGCATGGCCATGGCGCTCGCCGGAGCGATCTTTTTGTTCCCTCTAACGAGGCTGGAGATGTTGGCGATGCCGATGAGGGCGACAATCGCTATCAATGCGATGACGACCGGCATACTCTTTCGCAATGGCGGCTTCGCCTCAGGCTGTTCAGGAACGGTCGCGGGCGGATTCAGACTCGGCTCGGGCATAGCTAGTTCCTTTCACCGGTGCGGTGGAATTCGACCTTTTGCTTGCCGATGGCGAGGTAGCCGTTATCCAGATCTTTCGGAACCGTGTAGAGACCGTCGTTGTAGTCGAAATTGATGAGCGACGGCTTCTTGTCCTTCACCTCATACAAGGTTGGGGTCTCCTGAAATTGCCCACGCAGATAGGTGAACTTGTCATCGCGCCAAATCTGCTTCAGGCCAAGGGCTTTGCCCTTGTTCTTGTCCCAGGTGTAGTCAAAGTGCAAAGTACCCGGATACTGGCTCCGATACTGTTCTGCCTTAGCCACCTCGGCCTTCTCTGCCGCGATTTCGGCGGCTTTGGCTGCCGCTACATCCTGCTTGACTTTGTCCAGTTCAGAGGCGGGAACGAAGACGGGTAACTCGACAAGCCTGTCCTTAGCGGCTTTATCGCCCGGCTCGATGTACACGTTGGCATCAAAGTGTGGATCCTGGTCGCCCGAAACCTCGCGGAGTTCAAGCGTGTACTCATTGCCGTGATCCGAAATAATGTGAATGTCGGTGTTGGCAGTGGCGACTTTCGGTTTGACGCTGAGAAAGCGGCTGGCGACGTGTCCGCCGTCAAATACCCAGTTCACGGTGTCTCCACCGAACACCGTCGCAACCTTCTCCTCGGGCGGGAGCGCAATCAGTGTTGATTGGAGGAGACCGGCGCGGACTATCGGGGGAGCGTCCGCCGCCGATACGCTGATGGTTCGCGGTGGGCCTGGCGCCAGCGGATGTGGTGGGTCGGGAGCCGCGAATGCTGTGGCCGCTGCGAATGCGATTCCTGCGGTGACGAAGATGAGGATGGGTGGTTTCACGGCGGGTCCTTTCAATTTGGGAATTGGTTACGCGGTCTCGCCCTGGGCAAAACGCGTAATGCCCTCGGTGAGTCCGTACTTGGCGATGAGCTTCGACCGCCGTACCCTGTCCTTGGGCTTGGTCGAAAACGTGGCATAGCTGCGGCTGTCGAGGTTGAGGATGACAACCTTTGTCAACCCGTCGCGACGCATGTAGAGTGCTTCTCGATCCTGCAAGCTCTCAAACAGCGCGATCTGCTGCTCATTCATCTTGAACAACTCGGCGTATCGCTTTCGGTTGAAAGTCGCGTCCTTGAGAAACAGAAACGACGTGCAGGAATTCACAATGCTGTCGGCGTTCTGGCCGAGGTCATCGGCGGACTGCCCGATCATTGTCACGCCGCCAAGGTTCTTGCGAACTATCTTGATCGAAGCGAGCGCGCCTTCGAGCAGCTGCTTGTTCTTCATCGAGGAGAAGATCTCCTCGATCAAAATGTGCTTTGGTGCTCCCAGATTCGCCGGATCGTGAAGCACATCGTTGATGCGCCGAAGGAGCCACACCATCAGGGGCTCGATGAGGTCGCCATACTGCTCGTTATTCACTCCCTGGAAATCGAAGCACTGGAGGCGGGATAGAGAGAGGCTGTCGTCCACGTTGTCGAAGATCGCGTGATAGACGCCCTTGCCAACCCACTTGGATAGGTAGCGATCGAGCTTCTTGGGCAAGAAGAGATTCGACAGTCGCCGGTTCTCACGGTCAAGCAGGTACATATCCTGCACGGCCTTGTGGATCACATCGTCATCTTCGGGTTCCATCTCCGCGCCGCCGTTCGTGAGCAGGAGCTTCACGAACGAATACAGAAACTTGATGTTGCTTTCGGTCGGCTCCAGCGCGAAGGGATTCACATTCGGGCCGTCTTTGCCTACCCGGTCAACCTTGCCGCCATAGAGTTCCACAAGGCTCTCGTAGCTGCCACCGATGTCGAAGATGTAGGTAAAACCGCCATACTTTTGCTCAAGCGCAATGAGTTGATTACCATGCACGCTCTTGCCTGTGCCAGTTGGTCCGATGATGAGCATGACCCGCACGCCATCCACGTACACGTCCTGAAAGAACGGCGTCCGTGCGCGGGTCTCCAAGATATTCAGGTACTCGGAATCCAAATCCTCCGAGTTCGGATGCCCAACGTGTGGAGCGAACACTGAGGAGAGGCGAGCGTGATGGTCCTCGGAGAGCCATAGCGGGAATACATTGAACTTGTGATTGCCGGGGAACATCGCATAGAACGCGGACAGATTGCCCAGCGTCTCTTCCATCACCTGAGCGCGAGCATCGACGAAGACACGATGCACAGCAGGAACGGTTTTGCGTAATTGTTCCGCGCTAGGTGCCGCAAGTAGCAGCCGGAGAGAGTATTCACCCTGTGCCTTCTTATCGAGAGAGCGGATGACTTCACTGAGGTCATCAACGCTACTGTTCGCGGCTTTGGCTCCAGCTCCGGTGTCAAGGGACGCGGTATCGCGCCCGCTCATCACGCGGGTCAACACGCCAACTTTAAAAAACGAGATGAACTTCTCCTGGGCATTGATCTCGCTGCGGGCTGAGGACGTGGATTTTACCCGCCATGTCGAGCACAACACGCTGTCGCAGTCGAGCTTGAGCAGACCGAAGAACAGGCACGGCCGGGACGCTTCAGGCGTCGCCTTCAAAGAAAACATCTGTACATGGCGCTTGCCGACTTGCAGATGGTCGCTGTGCCATGCGACCGCGTTCTTCACGATCTGGCGGTCTACACCCGAATCGCTGCGGAGTTGGTCTTGCTCCGACCACGCTTCGAGGTTGAAAAGATAGCTTAAGAACTGGAAAGCGCTGTTCTTGTCGAGGAGTCGCAGCCCCAACGAACCGCCGAGATGGCCCTCCAGAATCGCCGCCATCTTTTGGAGATCGGCGAGCATCCGCGACGTATCGACAGCGTTCTCCTGCGGCTTGCGCTCAAGCACCTTCACCCTCGACGGCTCCAGCGTGAGGCACCAATGCAAGTCGATGCGCCGGAAGCCGGCCGTCCGTTCAAGGAAGGCCAGGCGGTCGTCCGCGAATACCTGTGTAATCGGGTTCAAATATTTTTGCTGGCGAGGGAGATCGAACCCCGACATCACGCGGGTGTATTGATAGAGGCAGGAACCTTCGGGGAGCCCATGCAATGCGCCTTCAATGGAGTGCATTCGCGCCTCAAGCTCCTGGTCGGTCTGTCCTTCCTCATCAATGCCGGTCAGGGAGAAGAGGCAACCGTAGCCGCCACCCTTGAGTGCAAAGATGTTCGGGCCGATAAAGCGAGAGATCGGAACGATGCTGCACGCTGCTCCGGCCTTGGCAAACCACGGCGTATGTTTCAACTGTTCAGTATTTGCGCGGGTCATAGTAAGACCTCTGACTTAGGCTGAGTCCCCAGAGTTCAAACATCTTTGGATGTTTGCGGACGATTAACCAAGCTCCGATCGCAAGCGTTGGAAAGGCCATCATCGCCAACAGACGGAACCCAACGAGGAAAACCGTTACGCAGACGAATACGATCGCCATCCATGCTGTGAGATCGAGACCGAACTTGGATCTCGGACGATTCAGCGCTTGATTGATCGCTAACGGCTCTCCTCGCTTGGTCATGGCTTTCACCGTTACATGGACTGTCCAGTGAGCGAGCCAATCCAGCCTGCGCCCCATCCGAGTACGCCGGCACCGAACAGCGCACCGAAGAGACCTGGAATAGCATCTTGAAAGCGACCGCTCATCATGCGGATTCCGGCGAAAATCAGGCCGCCGAAACAGATGACTGCGCCTGCGTAGATAGCGAAGGTTTTGAACGTCCCCATGAGCGCCTGTGCACCGGAGAAATCCATCGTCCCTTGTGCGTGGGCAACGCTTACGCATGTGAGCGCGAAAAGCGTCGGCCACAACACACGCGTTGCGTGAAGCAGTTTGCGTTTGCTGAAGAGCTGCGCCAATCGCTTGGCAAGATGAGTTGTGCGGCAGGGAATCACGGCATGGCTTTTACGAAACATTGGCACCTCCGTCGACTGGTCTCAGTCGGGAATATGCCGTGATGATTGGGCTCCTGCTAAGCTCGCGTCCAATACGTATTATTTATCGGGTGATAACTCCGAAGCATCACCTCTTTCTATCTGATGCCAATGTTTCAACCTTTAACTGATTAGCTTCATTTGAACCGGACCATCTTTTACTCGTTGAGGGGGACGCTTTCCGGTTGTGATCGGGGTCTGTACGGGGACAGAAATTTTGTTTGATGCCGACTCCTTGCCATTCTGAGGGAGTTGCTTTATGAGCCTCCTGACCAGGATTGGAACGGTCTTCGGATGACGCAATTTGTGATAGATCAATGCTGTATCTACGGTCCAATCCACGCCGGCAATCGGGCGGGCCAATAGTTCTTCATCCAGGGTTGTTCCCTCCCGGATCAAGGCGAAGCCGTGTCCCCCTTTGACCAGCGTCTGCATCTCGGAGGGGTGCGAAGCGCAGGAGTATTCTTCAAGCTGCACACCGGCGTCTCTGAGGAGTTCGAGCAACCGCTCGTGGGCATCGGGATGTCGTTGTGGGTGATACAGGACTGCAAGATTGCCCTGCAAATCAGCAGGCTGCAGAGAGGCTTTCGCAGCGAGCAGATCGTCTCGCCGCAAGCAGACAACGAGCCGATCTCGCCGCAATTCTTCGATACGTAGCTCCGGATGCCGCAAGGGCAACGTTACAAGGGCGGCATCGACCGTTCCCGATACAACTTCTTCCGCCAGATGCGCCGTGTCTCCATGCGTTGGCCGTACATGGCATACGGGCACGATCTCTTTGTGTAGATCGCAGAAGGCTCGAAACAGCCCCGGATCAACCAATGGAGTGCACCCGAATCGAACGGAACTAACTTCACCACGCTCAATCGCAATCAATGCGTTGATGACCTCATCCCGCGTCTCCAGCAGCAGCCTTGCCAGTGCGATGAAGGCAAGGCCGGTTTCCGTTGGCCGAATACGCCCGCCCTTCATCTTGCGAAAGAGACGAACCGAAGCGTTCTCCTGGAACTGTCGGGCCTGAACGCTAAGGTTGGGTTGCGCGGTACGCAACTCCTCGGCCGCAGCTCGGAATCCCTGTCTCTCCAGGATCGTCAGTAAGTATCTGAAATGGCGAAGCTCTGCCCATTCATACATAGCGCACCGCTCGACAAGAAGTAGTGCTTGCGACTGGACTCCAAACGCGGGTAACTGCGTCTCCGCTTGTGGGAATTCTGGCAATAAGAACCCGGGTTATCAACAGGGAAGTCCAATTTGGCCATAATTACGCCTCACGGCGAGATGCCTGCTTCAGGCGATGTTGCGCCGAGGTGATACGCGAAACGTATCACCCGATACATGGAAAGTATTAGACGGGACTCTTCTGTCAAGAGAGGCTAGGCACATTTCCCGGTATCTTTCGATGCCGTCATTTCACGTTAGGAGATGTTATATGGCTTTCGCGGCAAGCGTTCAGCAAATGCCCTCCAGGGACGTGCTTCTCAGCGTTGAGGATGTTGCTCAACGGCTGAATGTCACGAAGGATTGGGTCTGGGATCACTCCTCACGCAAGGCTCCTTATCTGCCCGTCATTCGGATGAGCGACGGGGTCCTTCGCTATCGCTCCAGTGAAGTGGAAGAGTTCATTAACGAGCGGGAACGCCTCTCAGCCATGCGGCGCAAGCACCGCTAAATAAGCCAAAGAGAGTAAAATGGGGGCAGCCCTGCTCGCATTTCCCCCACAGAAATCGAGGCATCGATGGGCAAGTCGCACCAGAAGGGATGGATTATCCTTCGCGGTAAGAAATGGTACGGATACTTCCGCCGAGAAGTGATCGATCCTGAAACCAATCAACCGAAAGCTACGGTCGTCCCGGTAGTGCTCGGGTTCAGATCAGAGCTTTCAAAGTTCGAAGCAAAGGAAGCACTCGAACGCGAGATCACGAGAGTCACGGGATCTATTTCCAATGACCGATCCGCAATCAATGTTTCCGTGACATTCGGATGGTTCGTTCGCAACCGTTTCTTTCCGTTGAAGGAAGCAGATTGGAGGGAGGAGACTGCGAAGGTGAAAAAATATCTCATCGAGGCGGACCTCATCGAGAAGTTCGATGAAGACCGGCTTGAGGACATCGACAAGTTCGCCTTGCAGACGCATCTCAACAAACTGGCCAAACTTCAATCGAGAGACAGAGTGCTCCAGATTCGGGCGTACATGCAAGCCATCTTTTCAGAAGCAGTCGATCAGGACTATCTGCCGAAAGATCCAGCTCGCAAGGTCAAAGTTCCGGCTCATCTTCGGGAGACAGACAAGACCGTCCTGACCTGGGACCAACTCCGGCTCGCTCTCATGGAACTGACTCTGCAGGATCGCATTCTGCTTGAGCTGGATATGACCAACGCACTTCGACCGAGCGAGCTTTTCGCTTTCCGGTGGAAGTGCTTCGAGTACGAAGCCTGCACTCTGGAGATTGTGGAAACCGTATACAAGGGCAAGATTCGGCCTTGGGGAAAGACCAAGAAGAGTCTCACGGTCATCCATGTTCCGAGAAGTGTTGCGGCCGATCTCCAGCAATGGCGGAAGCAATGTCCCGATCCGTCCCCCGATGCCTTCATTTTCACGAACGGAGCGGGTGGGTTTCTGGATACGGACAACTATCGTAAGCGGGTGCTTCACAAACTCGCCCGGAAGTTGAACCTTTCGAAGCTCACGTTCCAGGTAATTCGGAGGACGGTTGCAACCTTGGCCCAGAAGAAGGGAACGGTAAAAGACGTGCAAGGTGTGCTGCGACACTCTCGCACTGCGACGACCACCGATATTTACATGCAGGAGATTCCGGAAGGTGTGCGGGGGACGATTGATTCCATCCATCGCGAATTGATGAAGAGTCCCAAGCTTAGGGCCGCGAACTCCAAAACAAAGAAAGAAGGATCCCGGACTATCGGTAACGAGATGGGGTTCGGGGGCACCGGGGTCTCGGGACGCCCCAGAATTCAGGAGAGGAGGAGCGGAAGCGATTTCGAAACCCCTTCGCAACAGGGTTTTGAAAATTTGCTACCAAATGCTACCAAGTCGGAAGAGGCGGAGCCGCTAAGTTGTTGATTTATTGGTGGACCTGATCGGGATCGAACCGATGACCTCTTCCATGCCATGGAAGCGCGCTCCCAGCTGCGCCACAGGCCCACTT
>Ga0068871_100002939_pt1 | contig 11692 bp, 8 predicted proteins | sample KBSMisM72_FD_72750 | JGI IMG/M metagenome (GOLD analysis project Ga0068871, IMG submission 72750) | Miscanthus rhizosphere microbial communities from Kellogg Biological Station, Michigan, USA - KBS Miscanthus M7-2 | ecosystem: Host-associated > Plants > Roots > Rhizosphere > Soil ... | reverse complement strand
CACCGTAACGGTCAGATCGACAGGCGTAGCGTCCAATCGCGGATCGCCCTTAAAAAAACCTACGACATAAAACAGCGATACCGCGATCTCTGGAAACTTCAGGAAGAACAGCAAGGCCGCAGCGCCGCCGACAAAAAGAAACGGAACGTAGATGGCGTGTTCCGACAGCAATTGCGTGGCGCGCGACTGCACTTTTGAGAGCAACGGTACGGCCATCGCCACGGCGAAGCTGAGCACCACGGCCACCACAATGGCAACCAGCTTGAGCCGGCGCAACTGCTCGGTGCTTCTTTGGTAGCTCGATGTCATTGCACCACTTCCACAGCACGATTGGGCGCGAGGCCGCCTAGGCAATGCCGCATCGTGCGAATCGCCTCAAAGACTCGGCTGCCCGAAAGAGCAAGCAAAGAGCAAACGTAAGCCAGAACCCCGGCGATGACGCGAGTCGCCAGGCCCAGGCCGTTTGGCACCAAGAGCGAGATGAGCGCCATGCAGCCGCCTGCAGCGCACACCGGAACGAAGAACCATGTGCGGATATGGAGATCCAGTTTCGAGAGGATTGCGTAGTATTGTGCGATCAAAATAGCGTCGGCCACAAACAATGCAATCGCGACGCCTTGTGGCCCCCACCAGCGGCCTAGAGCCAGAGTCAGCACCGCGAGCACAACCAGTGCAATCAATTGAGACCGTTGCCGTCTGCGCACTTGATTGATAGCAATTAGGAATCCGTGGCCCACCAGCCCGTCGATTACCGACAACAGGGCACGGTAGGCAATGATACGCAGCACCGGGGCACTGGCTATGTACTGCGGACCAAGAAAGCCACAAATCTCCGGCGCGAATACAGAAAGGCCGATGGCAATCGGCGCGGAAATCAGCACAATTACGTCCAGCAATGATTCGCGTGTTTCGACCAATTCCTGAATGCGACTGCCTTCGTAAAGACGCGTCCATAGTGGCAAAACGGCGCCGCTCGCCGAATAGCTCCATTGCGGATAAATATCCGAGAGCACAAATGCCGCCGAGTAGATACCGACCCAGGCCTGCGAAGCCACCAAGCCGAAGCAGACAATGGATATTCGCCCGTAACTGACTTGAGTGATGTTGTAGGTAAAATACGGCCACGCGGAACGGACGGTAGCGCGCAGCCGCTGAGCGCTCCAGGCGGCCGCTTTTGGCCAAAGGTCACGCAACTGCCAGAGCCGTACGAGAAAAACGACGAAGCTGCGGCAGCAACTCAACAGAACAAAGGTCAGCACTGGCAAGTGAAGCAAGATCACCAACGATGCGAAGAGAATCAAGCAAAGAGTGCTGATCACCGAGCCCGGCAGGATCAGTCGTGCGCGCAATGTGGCGTTCAACATCGCAGAGCAAAGGATCGCGGAACCCTCGAAATTGTTTACCAACAATCCCGCGATGATCACTGCAGCGGCGACGTTACCGCGCGCAAGCGCGACGGTTAGCGCCATGAGTTCCAGCGCCGCAAAGATGGCCGTAGACAAATAGGTTACCGCCAGAATCGGCGGTCCTTCGCGGCGGTCGGCGGACACCGCTCTTGCGGTATAGCGGGTCAGCCCAAGGTCACTCAAGGCGTTGACCAGAAAGCCTACCGCCATCGCTGTACTGTAGAGTCCAAAATCGTGGGGGCCGAAATAACGGATCAGAAAGAAACCGGCAAGCAACCCGCCGATGCGCAGCGCGCCCATGTCCAGCCACAGCCAGAACGTATTCCGGCCAAGCATGCCGAGAATGGCGGAGCGCTGCGAGGGAATCTCCGGCGAACCGTTGGATGCGGACTCAGTTGGATTTGCGGTTGAACTCATATCGAACCGGTGATGGTGTTTAGCGCCGGCGCGCTATTTCTTTGCCAGGAGAAAATCGCCGAGCGCGAGATATTCGAGTCCAGAAATATCGAAGACGCGCAGTGCGTCCTCGGGCGAACAGACCACCGGTTCGCCATGGAGGTTGAACGAAGTGTTCAGGATGATCGCTTCGCCGGTGATCTGCTCGAAGTGGCTGATCAGGCGGTGATAGTCGGGATTCCAGGATTCGTATACTTCCTGTGGCCTGCCTGTCGCGTCGTAGGGATGAATCGCCGCGGCCATCGCTTCGCGCTTTTCAGGACGGCTATCGAGCGTCAGGATCATATAAGGAGCTTCGATCGGTTTGGGCTTATGGAAGTAGCGCTCGCTGCGTTCGGCGAGTACAGATGGGGCAAAGGGCATCCAGAAGTCGCGGCATTTGATCATTTCGTTGATGACTTTCACGACGCCCGGCACAGCGGGATTCGCCAGGATGGAACGATTCCCCAAGGCCCGGGCGCCAAACTCCATCCGGCCCTTGAAACGCGCTACCACACTGCCCTTGGCCAAAAGTTCGGCGACATTGTGTTCGATTTCGTTTTGATGTTTCGCTTCAACGGCGCTCTTGAACCTGTAGTTGCGGAGCGCGGATTCGATCTCGACATCCGAGTATTCGGGTCCCAAATAGAAAGGACCAAGCTTCTCCGGCAGTTTCTTGCTCAGCTGCTGGTCGAGCAACCAGGCCGCCCCGATCGAATTCGTCTCATCTCCGCAGGACGGAAAAATGAAAAGCTCCTGCACTTCGGGAAGATTCAGGATTTTCTGGTTGGCCTTGACGTTCATGAATACGCCACCACTGAGGGCGATCCTGCGGATCCCCGTTTCGGCGATGCAGTTCTGCACCCAGCGCACCAGGAATCGCTCGACAAAGAGCTGCACACCGCCGGCAATGTGGTCGAATCGCTTGCGCCGCAGCATGTTGGAAAGAAATTCCGCTCCGTATTGCAGCGGAGGGCAACCAGCGGTGCGCGTCCACAGCATCGGATTGTCGCGGTCGAAAGCAAAGAGCCCGCCAAACTCCTCGCTGATCGCTTGGGACTCGCGCGCTTTTTCGGCGTACGGGGCGAGACCCATCAGTTTGTATTCGTGCTCCATCGGCACCATGCCGGAGAGATAGGTGATTTTGCCGTAGAGCGCTCCGATGGAATGGCTTTCGTCGACTTCCGCGATGCGGCGGATCTTGCCGTTCCGCGCGATGTTAACCGTAGCGCACACGCGGTCGCCTGCGCCGTCGCACGTCAGAACGAGAATGTCCTCGCCCATTTTTCCCCAGCCGAAGTATGCGGATGCCGCGTGGCACATATGGTGGTCGATACCATGGACGGGCAGGGCGCTGCTGCCCATCACGGGCTCGAGACTTTCCGCGATACCGCTCCACTTGCGGTGATTGATCCAGTCGGAGATCGCAGCGTTGCTGCGCGCGAGATTTTTCGCCCGGCCGACAAAATTTGGCGCACCGCTTCCGGCCGTGCGAAGAATGTCATCGCGCCGCCAGTAGCAGTGCGAGAGATTCTTTCCGCCAAGCGCAACATTCCGCGATACATCGCTATCTTGTTGCGCGCCCGTGAGTCCGTTGATGTAATCCAGAGTGAGCACGGGAAGGCCACCCTGATTTTTGACCCGCGACAGTCGCTCTTCCTGCATTGCAAAAACCAGCCGTCCATCCTCGATCAGCGCGGCTGCTGCGTTGTGTCCAAGGTGAATGCCAGTCACTTGCCGCTTGTGCGGGACTTCGCGCGGCTGCGGCAGCCGGCCCGCACTAACCTGGATGTCTTGCAATGAAATCTCAGCAGCTGCGCTGTTCATACACGCTCCCTTAGGTTTGAGTCGGGTTCAGAGAACCTGCCTTGCGTCGCAACCTGCATTTCAGCGGCGTCGCACTCTGCCGCGATAGCACGGTGGAGTTCTTCCGCTACGTACTCGATTTGGTCGATCTTCAGATTGGTGTGGAACGGAAGAGCCAGGCAACGATCTGCGGCCATCTCGGTTTCGCGGAGTCGCCCGAGCGGCAGATGAACCAAGTCCGTCAGAAAGGGTTGCCGATGAATGGCCGGAAAGTAGGCTTGGCAGCCGATGCCGGCGGCGCGCAGTCTCTCTAGGATACGGTCCCGCACTTGTCGCTTCACCGCGTGATCTAATTGAACGATGTAAACAAACCAACTGCGCTCTGTGCCCGGGAAATCTTCGAGCCTTCGCAGATGCGGAATGCCCTGCAAAGTGCGATGGTAGGCGCGGGCAACCCGCTGGCGCTTTTCGAGCATCTCCACCAAGCGTTCAACTTGCGCCAGACCGAGCGCACAATGAATGTCGCTCAAGCGGTAGTTGTAGCCAACGCGTTCATGGCGCAACCACGAGCCATCTTCGCCGCGGCCTTGATTGCGCATGCTTCTGCACAATCGCGCGAAGGGTTCGCTGTCGGTCACGATCATCCCGCCTTCCCCGGTGGTCATCTGCTTGTTTGGATAGAAGGCAAAACAAGCCAGATCTCCGAACGTCCCCGCCTGCCGGCCGTAATAGGTGGCGCCGAGTGCCTCGCAAGAATCCTCAATGATGGTGAGACCGTATTCTTTTGCGATCTCCCGGATTGCGTTCATATCGCACGGCAAACCGAAGACGTGGACCGGAAGAATAGCCTTCACTTCCCGGCCCGTTTCATGGTCGATTACCCGCCCTTCGGCGTCGCGCCGGCAGCACCTGGTCAGAAATTCATCGATTCCCGCGGGCGAAATGTTGAGGGTCGACGGATCGATGTCCACAAACACCGGCACGGCGTTTTCATACAACAAGCAGTTTGTGGAAGCAACGAAGCTGAACGAAGAAGTGATGACTTCGTGTGTTGCGCCGATTTCGGCAGCGCGAACGCACAGATGCAGAGCCGAGGTACCGCTATTCACAGCGATCGCGTACTTCCGGCCAATGGTTGCGGCGAATCTTTCTTCAAACTTGGGCAGCATCGGACCGAGACTCAAGTTCCCTGAGCGCATCACCTGTTCGACATAGCGCAGCTCGCGCTCACCAACGTCCGGCGCCGAGAGTGGAATTTTCATGGTCATGGATGAATCTCCGGCTGGGTCTCCACAAAAATGGGAAGTGGCTCGTCTTCGAGAAACATTTCCTGGCGATTTTTCTCGAATTGCGGGACAAGAATGGACAAGTACTGTCGCAGGCTTTCGCGGTCGTTGTGAGTAATCAGCCGCTCAATCCGCTGGATCTTTTCGAGCATGTTGACGGCTTCCGGATCAGGTTCGCTGACCATCTGAATACCGGACTGGTCGGTCGGTACCGGGTTTTCCCATTCTTCCCAAAGTTCTTCGGCCACCTTTTCTCCTTTTTGCAGACCCACGAAATGAATCGGCACTTCCTTGCCTGGCTTCATACCGGCCAGCAGGCTGATGTTTTTAGCCAGTTCGTAAATGTTGATTGGCTCTCCCATTTCAAACACGAACGTTTCTCCGCCTCGACCGAGCTTGGCGGCCTGAAGGATCAGGAAGACCGCTTCCGGAATAGTCATGAAATACCGCGAAGCGCGCGGATCGGTAACCAGCAACGGCCCGCCCTTTTGGATTTGTTCCCAGAAAAGACGCAGAACGCTGCCGGTACTTCCCGCGACGTTTCCAAAACGGACATTCATGAAACGGGTGACATTGCTGCGAGCCAAGTCTTGAATGAACATCTCCGTCAAGCGTTTGGAGCAACCCATGAAGTTCCTCGGATTCACGGCTTTGTCCGAGGAAATATTCACAAACAGAGCCGCACCACAGCGTAAGGCCGCCAGTGCGATGTTGCGGATCCCCAACACGTTGTTGCGCATTCCCTCGTGGGGATGCAATTCAATCAATCCGACGTGCTTGTGGGCCGCCGCGTGAAACACCACCTCGGGCTTCTCTTCGCGCATGAACTCGTCCACGAAGTCACGGCACGTCAAGTCGATCAGCAAGGGACGCAGGAGAAGGTCTGGATATCGTTCACGCAGTGCGCGGTGAATATAGAAGAGACTGTTTTCGGATTTGTCGAGCAACAGGAGTTTAGCCGGCGAGCCAGACGCGATCTGGCGTGAAAGTTCGGACCCGATACTGCCGCCCGCGCCGGTGACCAAAACTGTCTTGCCGCGGACGATTTTGGCGATTTCTTCCTCGTCATGATGTACTTCCTCGCGGTTGAGCAAATCGCTGATGTTCGGTGTACGCAATTCGTTTTGCGAAACCCGGCCATCGATTAATTCCGTGAGAGTGGGAAGCGTACGGACCGGCAAGTCGGCTTGCCGACAAACCGAGAGAATTCGGCTCATTTCGGGCCGCGTGGCGCTCGGGATGCAAATCAGAACTTCGTCGGCATGATTTTGGCTAGCAACCGCGGGCAAGTCATCGATGTCGCCGGCAATAGGCACGCCATAGACATGGCGACCAGTGCGGGACCTGTCGTCGTCGACCAATGCTACCGGGATGCAAGGAGCCGCCGGATCGGACATCAGCTCTTTCGCCAGACTCATGCCCGCGTCGCCGGCGCCGACAATGAGAACGCGTTTCCCTTTGGTGCGCAGTCCTGCGCGCAGGGAATCAAGCAAGCGCACACCGCAATGCAGCAGTCCCCAGAGAGACACCAGGATTGCCGCATCCAGCACAAATAAGGCGGCTGGCAGTTCATGACGGAAATGGGCGATGCGCGAAACAATCAGGAACAATATGCTGCCGATCGACACACCTCGGACGACATGCAGGACATCGGACGAACTCGGATAGCGCAGCGAGGTTTTCGGAAGGCCGGCAGATAGCAATCCCACCAGCCTACATGCCAAAAGAATGCCAAGCGTTCCGGAGAGCACCTCGGTGGACCAAAGCTGGCCGCGAATGTCGCGAAACAGGTTCACAGCTGCCCAGTAAGAAACGATAGCGAGCACCAGGTCGGCACCGGAGATCGCGATTTGCAATTGGTTCTTCCGCAGCAGCGCGATAAAGCGGTCGAAGGCGCCGGGACCTGGAGATAAAACGGCCGCTTGCGTTTGGTCTTGATTCGAACTGAGAGGTCGGGTTGGTGAGTTCATTTCAGTATCCGCGTAACCAGGTCTGGAACATTCTGGGAAAATCGGTTCAGAACGGCGCCGAACACTTTCACTCGGTGTGCGTCGGCGTTTTGTTTGGCTCGCCGCGCGGCAAGCCGTTGCGTTGAAGAGGACTCCAGTACCAGCACGAGTCCGTCCGACATCTGCCCCAACGCGAGCGCGTCGGCATACAGGTTCAGCGCGGGAGAATCGATCAACACGAATTCAAAATGCGATTCCAGTTCGTTGACGCGCAAGTCCATCTCCATCGGAGTACAAACGCGCGACAAATCCGAACCGTCCGTACCAGCCGGTAAAATCCACAAATTGGTGTCGCCCCACTGGCTCGCATAACTGACAACGGCATTCTTTTCAGATAAGGCGCCCACCAGGCCACGGGAATTGCCGAGCCCGAATTCACGATGCAGGGCAGGATGTCTTAGGTTGGCATCCAGCACACAAACGCGACCTGAGACGTGGGCTGCCAGGGCGCGAGCCGCCCAGGCACAGTTCCAGGTGCAGCCAACTCCACGCTCGACGCCCGAGAAAACCACCGTGCGCGGACCATCCACGCCAGGCGACAAGAACACCCGATGGACCAGACGAATCGCTTCCTCGCGGCTCGGACCTTCCAAGCCGAGCTGCAGGCGGCGGCTTGGAGGAATGTTTAGTGCGGGCTCCGCAGACCCATTCGGTACCGGCCGGGGAGTGAACTTCGGCAGTGTTTCCGGATCGGCTGCGAACAAACCCCGGACTTTTCCCGCCCTTTGGAGAATTTCAAAGTTTCTGCTCACCGTTTGCTTGCTCCTTGGTCCGTTCTGAGCCACACGCGTTGCTGTAGATTCGGCCGAGGGCTGGACCGCATTGATTGGCTGAGCGCTATTGACTAAATGTTCGGCAATCGCCGGAGCGGCACTTCGTCAGGCATCGCGGCCAGAACCGGCATGTTCAAGTACGCCTCGACCTGATCGGGCGAACCCATGGAAGAATCAATCTGCTCGTGGACAAATGCTGCTCCCGCTCCCAACAAGCAGCCAAGAACTGCCGCGATTGAAAGCACCAGCGAGGCGGGATTCGATGGAAACGCCGGCACGCTCGCCGCCTGCGCGATCGAAACGTTCACAATTCTCTTTTGGTCGAAGGCGTCGGAAATCCGGGCTTCTTCCTTCTTGTTCAGGTAGAGAAGGTAGTTCTGTTCGTCGGTTTTCACGTTGCGGAGCAATTCCTGCTGCTCCAGCTGTTTCTGATCGCGTTCGATGGCCGAACTTTGGTAAGCGGCTCCCACTTTGGTATAGGACGTCGACAACGCCTTGAGCGACGCCATCTCGGCACGAGCCTTAACTAGTTCTTCCCGAACTAAGGCGAAGGTGGGATTTTCGTTGGTGGTCTCCTCCTTCACCGGTGCCTTCTCTTGCGCTGCGATAGTGGTACGCACCTGTTCGATCTGCTGCTCGACTTCCCTGACCTGCCGATCGGTTGGTGCGTACTTGTGAGTCAGGTCGGTGTGTTGTAATTCGAGATTCACCAACGAAGACTTGAGCTGTTGCAGGAGTACGGCGTTGTCGCTGTTTCGCAACTCGGTAGTGATTCGCGGCGGCGTGTTGGCCAACTGGCGCTCGAGGTTGCGAACATGTTCTTCGGCCTGCGGAATGGCAGCCTGCGTTTGCCGCATGTTGAATTCGAACTCGGCCAGTTTCGGAACTGCGGCATCCTTTTCCGTCTGATTCGTCACCAAACTCTCCTTGCGGTTGAATTCGGCCAAGGAGTTTTGCGCGTCCGTCAATTTCTGACGGTAGTGGTCCACTTCATCTTCAAAAAACTTTTGTGTCCCGGCTGGCCTACGCACTGCCGCGTGCTTTTCCAGATAATCATTTCCCAGTGTATTCAGCACATTGGCGGCGAGCTGAGGATCCGTAGAAGCGTAAGAAACGGAGATCAGAAAGGACTTCTTGATCGGTTCAATGCGCAGATCGCGTCGCAGTTTGTCGACTGCGGCGGCACGACGCTCTTCCGGCGTTTGCTTCTTCAAGTGAAAAATAGTGCTCAAGATCGACGGGTGCATCCGGTCTTCAAGCCCGCAGGCAAGGACCACTTTCTCCAGAAGATCCTGGCTTTGCAGCAGCCCTACTTCGGAGTTGATGTCCTCTTCGGTCAACGCGGGAGCAATTTGCTGCAAGGTGCCCGTTTGCTCCGCACTCAAGGGCGGATCTACCCTTTCTCTATGCACCAGAATGCTGGTTTGCGACTCGTACTTGCTGGGCAGGAGAACGACAGCCAGTACCGCCCCCAGCATGATCACCACAAACGTATAGCCGATCGTTCTGCGCCGGCGAAACGCCACCAGGATCAAGTCACGCGGCGTAAAAACGCTTGGCTGCATCTCCCGTCGATCACGAACCGCAAGCTCATTGCCTCTCATAAGTCACTTTTCCTCGACCGGTAGTCGCTAATGCTGGTACATGCCCATGGAGCTGGATGGAATAAATGGAGCAAATTTTGCAAACGCACTCTTAGGAGCGAAAATCGTATCGCCTGGCCGGACTTCAAGGTCCTTGTTCAGTTCTTTCCCTTTCATCACCTGGCGCAGGTCCACCATGGTCACCTGCACTTGGTCATTGGAATACCGGCGCATCAACAAGATCTGGGAGTGCTTCGCGGAATTGTCAAACCCTCCCGCGATGGCCACTGCCTGCATCACCGTGGTGTGATTGCGATAGTCGAACTTGCCGGGATTTCGGACCGATCCGCTGACCACGAAATAAGGCTTCTCAAAGTCCTTGAGGGTTACGGTTACATCGGGATCTTTCAGGATAGTCGCATAGGCCTTGATGATTTCCCGTTGCGCTTCCTGCACGGTCATTCCCTGGATGTGCACCGCGTTGGACAATCCCTTCAATTGCACGAAACCGTCTGCCTGTACAATCGCGTCGTGGTTGAAGTCGGGCGTGTATCGAAACGTAAGTCCGAGCACATCACTCGTCTTCAACGTGTACCGCTGGCCAGGGAACGCGGCCTCCCTCTGGCTCGGTTGTCCCTGTGCCGCGGGATTCGATAGCTGTGCAAATGCGACCACGCCAGAAAACAGCAGCGCAACCCCGGCAACAACGATGAAAACTTCCCTGCGCATAGGACGAATTCAGATTCTTGTGGATTCGGGCTCGAAGCTCTAGCAGCTCGGAACAGGCCCGGGATTTAGCTTCGCTATAGAACCGCGGGACTGAAATACGCTCCGAGCGATGAGCGCGGCAGAAACTTCTCGATCTTTGACCAGGTGGACTTCGGCACGTAGAGCATGTCGCCTGGCTGCAATACCGTGTCTTCGTTGAGCTTCTTGCCTTTCAAGACTTCCTTGAGATTCAGTACCTTAACTTCCATCCAATCGTCGGTGTTCGATTTGCGAAACAGCACTACCTGCGAATTTTTTGCGCCATCCGCAAATCCGCCGGCCATGGCCACGGCCTGCGTGGCGGTTGTGGTGCCGCGTAAGTCGTACTTTCCCGGCTTGCCTACTAGCCCGCCGGCCACAAAATACGGCCGGTCGAAGTCCTTTAGCGTCACGCTGATTTCAGGCTCGTTCAGGACGTTGGAATAAGCTTTTTGCAACGCCGTCGTGATCTCAGCGACTGTCAAACCCTGCACGTAGACGTCGTTCTGCAGCCCGCGTGCCTGAATGTAGCCATCCGGTTGGACCGTCACCTCTTGGTTGAACTCCGGCGTGAACCGAAACGAGAGGTCGATCACGTCGCTCGAACGAATTTTGTATCGCGGATAGCGCTGGTGTAGCGCTGGGCGCTGCGGATCGGTCGCTGCACTCGTGTCAGTGGCTTGCTGCTGCGTTGCTGGCTGTGCGCTTTGCGCAGCTGGTTGTCCCGAGGGCTTTTGCTGCGCGCAAGCCGCCGATATACCGAGCACAAAGAGTGCGCCAAAAAGAACCAACATCAACGATTCTCGAACCATCCTCGTCCCCATCACTTGACCTCACACGCCGACCGTTCCATCACCGCTCCTGGGCGAGTTCCGGGACGCGAATCCATTGCCCTTCTTGCAGGACTTGATAAGGATCGCGCAACTGCGGATTTAGCGAACGGATCCGGCTTACGATTTCCCATCCCGATTTCCCATATTGATCGAGGGCAAACTGAAATAACGTCTCCTGCCGACGCACGCGGACCAGGCTTGAATTTCCGGTAAAGGAAACTCGAGCCGAAGCAGAGTTCGTACTTTCAGCCAAGGCTTGCGGATTGCCGCGGCCATTGCCGTCCGACGGACCGGGGCCAGGCAGAATCACGCGTGTCCCCGCCGGAAGAAGTTGATACCCTCCGCGAATTTCCGGATTTAGCGCTCGAATCTTGTCGACCGCCTTCCAATTCGATTGGCCAAGGTAGGTTCGTGCGATCTCAAAGGTTGTTTGCGGCCGCTTGATCTGTACGGCATGGGCGTCGCCGACGCCATCTCCTTGGCGACTAGCCGGGTCTACCTTTGGCGAAGCGGATGTCGGCTCCGCGTTTTCGGCGTCAAGAGCGGCACCGTCGGTCACGGCTGTTTCTGTGGCTGCGGTCGGACTCTTTTCAATCGCCGGTGACCTTGGCGGCTTCAAGCGTTCCGGCAGCAATGGAGGCCGATCGGAAGATCCGTTTGAAGTCCCCATCAACACATCCCGCAGCTGCGCTGTGTTGAATCCCGCATTGGCTTTGTTTGCGCTCAACACCACCAGAACTAGGAACGTGAGACCCGCCCCGGCCAATACGCCGAGGACCTTCATTCCCCATGACCGGCTGGGCGGTGGCGCGGC
>Ga0068871_100002936_pt1 | contig 11693 bp, 9 predicted proteins | sample KBSMisM72_FD_72750 | JGI IMG/M metagenome (GOLD analysis project Ga0068871, IMG submission 72750) | Miscanthus rhizosphere microbial communities from Kellogg Biological Station, Michigan, USA - KBS Miscanthus M7-2 | ecosystem: Host-associated > Plants > Roots > Rhizosphere > Soil ... | reverse complement strand
TACCGGGCGCGCTGTCGCTGCTCTGAATCCATCCATTGAATGCAACGCTCTTGAGCACATGAGACTCGTCCGCGGAGTAAAGTTCCCGGAGTGTTCGGAGGGCGATCTGGTAGAGGACTTCGTCGTAGGTTTTCTTCAGCCATGCGGCGGAGAGAGGTATCTCCTGGAACTGGTCCCGCGTTGCGACGTATTTCACCTCTTTGATGGCCGGCAACGCAGATTGATTGGGAAGCTCGAAGTCAACAATCAAGACTCCGTTGCTCTCGTCGAAGTGGACGAGACTATTCCTGGGAAAGCTCTCGGGATATTGAGAACGGGCTAGTACTTCTCGAAAGAAATACTCAATAGCGGGAGCTTTGGCGGTCTTGTAATCGCTTCGAAGTTTATCGAACTGTTCGCGCTGCTGCAGCTGTGTTGCGTGGTGTTCGCTTCGGGACATCTCCCATGCCGACCAGGCAGTGTTGTACTTCTGGAGTTTTTCCTGATGCAGGGAATCTTGCAACGCGGCAGCTTCATTGAACCCGTTGTCGATCTCGGTGCACTTATCGCGCCACGCTGATTTTGCAGATTCCAGGCGGACGGCTGCCTCGGTTTCCTTTTTGATTCCGCGACTGCGGAGGAGCTTGTCAGAGAAGGTGAGTGGTGGGACAAAGGCTGCCGGATCGGGGGGATGGGGATATGGCGGTTTGAATAGCTTCTCGGGGTCATCCGGCTTTTGAGGTTGAGGGATGTCGAAAGAGGTTTCCTGCGTCAGGTCTTCCCATCGAAGTGGCGGGTTTCGAAGAGAGCTTCTCAAGATGGACAAGACCGCCATAAGGTCCTGCTCCAAACGAGCGGTCCTGCTGCGTGCTATCTGATGATTCGCCTCCACCTCCGAAGGCTTTTGGGAAATCATTGTTTACCTCTTGCCGAGTGTTGTCCGGCAGACGAGCACACTTATAAAGCGGATATCAGAAGGATACCTTCATGCTTACATGGCTGAAAGTGTCCTCACCTGCAATAGAGGGCTCGTCCATTACCAAAGAGTGCGATTGCTCGTGTGCATCCAAGGGGGAGTCATTTCGCTGTTACAAGAATCTACTTTCGTTGTATGGCTTTCCTCAGAATTGATACTGGTTCACATTGTTTTTATCGATTGCGATCCATCCCGAACCCGCGAAGGCATGCGGAGTGCCGGGAATGCGCTTCAAGCTGGTGTAGCCTGGCAAGCCTAGATTCAAGCCGGGGCCGATTTTCTCTCCCTTGATGAGCATCAGGGCCAGCTTGTCCTGGGCCTGGCCGGCGAGGACCGGGTCCCACAGGAAGATCTTGTCGACTGCGCCATCGCTGAGGAATTGGCCTGCGACTGAAGGCAGGCTCGTACCCATGACACACGTGGTGTTCTGACGCCCGCTTCGCGAACTGCCCGGCCGATGCCTGCTATGTCGACGACCGAACTTCCTTCAAAGCCCTTCAGATCGGGATATTTTGCGAGAAGCTTCTTTGCCTCTTGGTAGGCGGTGTCGAGATGTTCGCCGCTTTCGACGGGGTCGGAGATGCGCTTGATGTCTGGGTACTTCTGCTTTGCGCGTTCGTACGCAGCCCCTACCCATCGCATATGGCTGCGCGCCGTTGTGTGGCCAACGAAAGCGACATACTCGCCCTGGCCACCCATGCAGGATGCGAGCTCGTCCATCAGATGTGCGCCATAGGCGAGGTTGTCGAAGGCCTCGATATCGACGTCGGTGTTCACCTGATTACTGGCTTCGTGGGTCACGACTTTGATACCGGCTTCGCGGGCTTGCTTGAGGACGTTTTCGAGTGAGGCAGGTGAGTTTGGCACGACGGTGATGGCAGTGGGCTTCTCCGCGATGAGCTTGCGAATGATTTCTGCCTGCTTTTGCGGATCGGCGTCGGGAGCGCCCATCATGGTGGCGTTGACGCCGGTTTGTGCGGCAAATTGTTCGATGCCCTTCTGCATGCGCTCAAACCAGACGAGGCCGGTGCGTTTGACGACGGTGACGATTCTGATTGGCTGGGTGTTCGCGGACGCGCGCTCGATTTCGGCGCTGGATTTTTGTACGCCGGCAAAAAACGAGGTTGCAACGGCAATTGCCAGGCCGGCACTGATGGCTAACTTCGGATTCGTCATCGAACCTCCGCGTTCGAATCTTCTTTTCGGTTACTTTGAGCCCTGGTGGTTGGGCAGGAGTGCGACGATGCGCACGGGGCCGCCGGTGCCACCCTTGATTTTCATGGGCAAAGCGATGAGAAGAGCGCCGGTTGCGGGTAGCTGTTCAAGGTTGGCCACGTTCTCGAGACCATAGACATCGTGGGAGTAGAGGACGCGGTGTGTCTTGAAATCTTTGGATTGGCCATAGTCGACGCTGGCGGTATCGATGCCGACTCCCGCGACTTTGCGCGCGACGAGGAGGGTGGCGGCTTCGTCTGAGATTCCGGGGAAGTGGAGCTTGGCGACTGCGGCTGCACCGTGTTCGTCGGTGCCGAGATATCGCTTTGCATCCGGCCAGTATTTGCCCCAGCCGGTTTTGATCAGCACGATTGTGCCTTCGGGGATCTGGCTGTGAGCCGCTTCCCATTGGGTGATGTCTTTTGCGGTGAGGAGGTAGTCGGGATTCTGGCCGCATGCGGCGGTGATGTCAACCACGGCGGCGGGAGCGATGAGGCTGCTGACGGGAATCTGGTCAGTGCCGGGGTGGCCTTCGGCGAAGTGGAGCGGGCTGTCGAGATGAGTGCCGCCGTGCTCGCTGGCGCCGTAGCTGGCCGAGGCGTAGAAGTATCCGCCGGGGGAGGGGCCCCAGGCGTCCTTCTTCCACTTGAATCCGTCGGCAGTGGGCCAGTAAATGGTGTGTTCGTCGAAGGTGTAGGTGAGGTCGACGACGCGGGAGTGCGCGAGGTCGAGGGAGTGCGCTGGGGATTGGGCAGCAGCCACGGAGACGAGCAGAAGCAGAGATGCCAGGGGAATGTGGCGAGTCATGGCGAACATTATGCGGTGCGGGGTGGTGGTTCTCCAAGCGGGAAGAACGGCGCTGTGGTATGTGGATGGTGCGGGGGAGAATCAGCGCGATGCTGCGGCAGCTTGAGGAGAATCGGACAAATAGAAATCCGGAAGGGATCCGCGGTGTCCCCGGCAGAGGGCGAACAGGTTGAGACCGAGAGAGGTTACGGTGATCAAGGTTTCGCTGCTTGCATGGAGAGCCGAGGCGGTGGTGGCGCTTTTCTCGATGAGGTGAAGAGAAGCGAGCGACTGAAGGTCGCGCTGCAACTGCGGTCCGCGCGCGCCTACGGTTGAGGCCAGTTCTTCGGTGTTGCAGGTGAGCCGCTTGGCTGCGAGAGAGCCATTCTGCAGCAGGACTTTGGTCGACTTTGTGCAAACGACGGTGAAGATTCGAACGGGAATTGACGTGAGCTGGCTGAACAGTTCGACGAACTCGAGATGTGAATTGCTGCCATTGGAAGAATCCGCAGTGACGAGGAGGCCGGCCCAGTAATTTTGCAGCCATTCCTCGTGGGTCTCCGATCCGACCTCAAGGATGCGGACCGCGGCCTGGGGATTGACTGAGACGGGTGCAGGGTTTGGATCGCGATCGAGGAGGAGCTTTGCCTTGAGTGCGATCGCTACCGCGGTGAGAACTTTGTGGCTGCTTGCGCGCGTACGAACCCACTCACCGATTTCGTCGACGCCGTCAGGACAAATTTGACCGAGGAAGGCGAAGGCTTCGACGATGCGGGCAAGGCACTCCATGTCGCGGGGGCGAGTTTGAACGATGAGGCACTCGAGGAGGTTGTCCCACTGGCGCGATCTCGGATCGTCTTTGGCCCAGAGAAAAGACAGGCCGACGCCATCGGAACCGCAACGTATGACTTTTGTCTGAGTCGTGATGCGGCGCGCGGGATCGGGGTCCAGCGGACCTTCGCGCTGCAGCGTGAGAGCAACGATGGTACCGGGCTGCCAGCGTTCGTGGGTGACCAGATAGAGGCCGGAAGAACTGATGTCCCGGACCATGCCCTGGGTGAGGGCTGATCCATCCCAACGATAAGCTGCGAACTGTTCGACAGTTCGCCGCTGCGCGCGATCCGCTTCTGGCGTGACGAACTTCTCGAGCCAGTTGATGGATGCGGCGAGGGTATCGGAATCAGGCTTTAAGACCTTTCCAAGCCACTTTGTACGTCCGATCATTCGAGCACCACTTGCGTTTTCAGGGAGTAATCCTTTGTAGTTTTACCGATGCAGCAGGGTCACGGAAGTTCTTTGAAGCGGCAGGGATACTCCGAAGTACCGCAGGACTTAAGTAATGGAGGAGCTTGTAGCTCCCAGCTACTAGCTTCTAGCTTGTTGCCGTGGGGTGAGGTTTTTCGTATCCCACCCATCGCGCAAACAGCCGCGCGATGGATTGGGCACCAGCATGATGTGGTTCGATTGAATTTCTCCCACGTCTCAGAAGAGAGACGTGGGGCACCCAGATTCTTGTTTTGGGTTGGATGATGGCTGGTGGTTGCGGTTAGATGGCGGGGAGATTGATTTCCTGTCCAACTTTGATCAGGTCGGGATTGGAAATGTTGTTAGCTTTGGCGATTTCAGAGTATTTGCCGGCGTTGCCGTAGAAATGTTTGGCGATCTTGGAGAGGTTGTCGCCGGATTTGACAGCGTAGGGCTGTTCGTCTCCCCCGCTGTTGGTGATTTCGTGATGCAGATCGGCGTAGGTGGGGTCCGCCTGCTTGATGGCATCCCAGACGCGATTGAGGACGACCTTCGAGGGTACGGTGCCCTTGAGGTGGAGCTTCTCGCCATCGAGATCTACCTGATCGACTTTGGCGCCGAGGTCGGAGAATTCCTGAATGGTTGAGGTGACTCCGGCATATTTGGATTTGAGCTGTTCGAGATCGGCCATGTGAATCTCCTTGTGAAGTGTTGCTGGTGGTTGGATGGGGGAAACCAGCTTCCAGCTACTAGCTTTTAGCTGTTAGCTGCCAGGTACTCAATTTTGATGGAGGTTTGTTAAATCGCGGCAAGGAGGAGCAGCCTGTCACTGGGTCTTGCCAAAATTGTGAGAGCATCCGTTTCCCATCCATCGCGCGATGGAACTGCGCGATGGATGGGGAGCCAGAGGGTGAGATCAAGGTGCCTAAACGGCGACGGTTCGACGTCTTTCCTGGACTTCGGATTCGGCTGTGACTTCGAGAGCTTTGAGCCGGAAGAGGAGACCGGCGACGAGTCCGCCGAGGCTGGGCAAGGTGAGGAACAGCCAGAGCTGCGAAAGGGCCTGGCCGCCTGCAAGAAGTGCGGGTCCGAGGCTGCGGGCGGGGTTCACGCTGGTGCCTGTGATGTTGATGCCGACGAGATGGATGACAACGAGGGTGATGCCGATGGCGAGTCCGGCAAAGCGCGACGGCGCTGCGTCCTGCGTTGAACCGAGAATTACGACAACGAAGATGAGGGTGGCGACAAACTCGAAGATGATGGCAGCAGGGAGGCTATAGGCACCCATGTAGCCGGGACCCCAGCCGTTCTGGCCGAGATGGCCTGCAACGTAAGTGGCGCTTCCATGAGCAATGACGGAAAGCACACCCGCACCGAGAATGGCGCCGACGCACTGGCTGATCCAGTAGCCGATCATCTCGCCGAGCTTCATGCGTCCGGCGGCCCAGACGCCGAGGCTGACGGCGGGATTGATGTGGCAGCCCGAGATGGGGCCGATGCCGTAGGCAGCACCGATGAGGGCGAAACCGAAGGCGATGGCGATGCCGAGGATGCCGACTTTGTCGCCAGCAACAACGGCAGTGCCGCAACCGAAGAGCACCAGGATGAAGGTGCCGACGAGTTCAGCGAAGTACTTTTTCATTGATTCCTCCGAGGGCAGCTTCCAGCTACTAGCTTCTAGCTCCTAGCTGCCGGCTCCAGCATGCGGCGTCGAAGAGTGAGCAAACAGTGCGGGGAGGATGAACAATGGACCCGTGTAAAGCCGGTGGCTGGTGCGGGGCGAGTGTTGCAGAGGGGGATGGGCCGCGTCAAGAGATGAATTTAAGGCTACCGGCAGGTTTCAAATTCATCAAACGTTTGCAATTTGTTTGCCTTGCTGAAGTAGTCTGTAAGCGATTCCGGGTGGCCCGAAGCATCTTCAGAACCCGAGGAAATCAAACGTGGCCGCCGGAGAAAGGCAATTCGGTTGAGCCAAACCGTATTTCTGCTGGAAGACGAGACGGACATTGCACGCCTGGTACAGCATCATCTTGAGGCGGCTGGGTTTACTGTCCGGATGTTTCACACCCCAACCAACATTATTTCTGACGCGGAGCGGCATCCGCCGGCGCTGTTTCTGCTGGACATCATGGTTCCAGGCGGCGATGGGCTGGATGTGTGCCGGAGGCTACGGGCCCACGCAGGGCTATCGACGATTCCGATCATCTTTTTGACAGCGCGTGCCGGGGAAAATGATCGGGTATTGGGGCTTGAACTGGGCGCGGACGACTACATCACCAAGCCGTTTGCGACCAGAGAACTGGTGGCGCGGGTGAAGGCAGTGCTGCGGAGATTTGAGCGCCCGACGACGCCTTCGGTGATCAACTTCGAACAGGTGGTGATCGATCAGGGCGCCATGCAGCTCAAGGTGCGTGGGGAACTGACGACGACGACGGCAACGGAATTCCGGCTGCTGGATTACCTGGCGCGACATCCGGGACGGGTGTTCAGCCGCGATCATCTCCTGGATTCGGTTTGGGGCGATGCACGGTTTGTGACGCCGAGGTCTGTGGATGTTTACGTGAGGCGCATACGTGAGAAGATCGAGGTGGATCCGGAGAACCCGCGGTATTTGAAGACGGTGCGGGGTGCGGGATACCGGTTCGAGATGCCGCGGGGTGAATAGGGCAGAAAGCTGTAAATGCGGCTTGTTCTGTTCATCTCTTAGCGGGTCAGCGGCGCGGTTTCACCCCATGGATCGAAGATCAATTCATGGGCACCCCGGTTCGCGCCAGGCGAGTCAGCAAGTCAGCGGGTCTTGAACCGAGGCAAGTTTTTCTGTGATCTGCGGCTGCAACGGCGGGTTCTGAATTGACGCGCAAAGTATTTGCAAAATTGATGGCGCTGTTTGTGCTGCTGCTGGTGTTTGAGACGGCGGCAATGGAACTGATTCTGCGCCGGATGATGGAGCGTTCGTCTGTAGAAACGCTGCATGAGGTTGGCCGCGACGCGATCTGGTCGGGAGTGATTGCGTTGTTGATTGCCCTGCCGATAGCGGCATGGGTAGCGAGCCGGATTGTGGCGCGGTTGCAGCGCGTGATGGAATTTGCGGGCAGGATTGCCGAGGGAGATTTGAAGGCCCGGCTGGAGTATGGCGGTGGCGATGAGATATCGGCCATGGAAACCGCGCTGAACAAAACGGCCGAGCGGCTGGGGAAGAGCTTCGCGGAGATCGAAAGCAGCCGGCGCGAACTGGCGACGATGCTGGACTCGATGCAGGAAGCGGTGGTGGCGGTGAGCGCAGACGGGCAGGTGCGCTGGTCGAATGCGGTGATGAAAGAGATTACGGGAACGGAGATACGGGCGGGGCGGCCGCTGGTGCATTCGGTGCGCGATCCGGAATTGCTGGAGTGTTTGAAGGGAGCGCAAGAGAGCGGCGAGGTGCGGTACGGGCGGACAAGCTCTCTGGCGCATGGACGCACTTTCGAGATCAGCGCGGCGCCGTTGCCGGCGGGCGGGGGGATCGCGGTGCTGCATGACGTGACGCGGGTGGAGGCGGCTGAGCAGTCGCGGCGGGACTTTATTGCGAATGTGAGCCACGAACTGAGAACGCCGCTGACGTCGATCCAGGGATATGTGGAGACTCTGGTAGATGCGCCGAATCCTGATCCTGTGATGACGAAGGATTTTCTGCAGGTCATCCTGAAAAATGCGACACGGATGAACCGGTTGACAGAGGACCTGCTGGCGCTGGCAAGCATTGAGAGCCCGGACTACAAGCTGGCGATGCAACCGGCGAAGGCGAGCGAGATGGTTCAAGATGCGATTGATGCGCTGGGCGGGCTGGTGGTGGATTCGGGAATCGATCTGCAGTATGCGGGTGCGCCGGACGCAACGGTGATGGTGGACCCGGACGCGATGAACCAGGTGTTCGGAAACCTGATCGAGAATGCGGTGAAATACGGCAAGGCGGGAAAACGGATTCGAGTAGGGGCCCGGGTCCTGGAAAACGAGATTGAATTTTTCGTCCAGGATTTTGGGCCGGGGATTGCGTCGGAGCATGTTACGAGAATTTTTGAGCGCTTCTATCGCGTGGACAAGGCGCGATCGCGCGAGGCGGGAGGGACCGGTCTTGGGCTCGCGATAGTGAAGCACATCGTGCAGGCACATGGAGGACGTGTGCGCGCGGAGAGCGAGCTGGGTTCAGGGACAACTTTCCTGTTTACGCTGCCGATGGCGGCGGAGAAGCGGAGCGAAGAAGTGCAGGCGAATGCTCCGGCGAATGCGCGGGCCGAAGGTTAAAGGAATGTTAATGCGTGCATGTAAGTTAAATAAGCACTGAAAGCTACGCAGTTTTCAACTCCCCGTAACATTAGGTCGCGACAATTGACGCAGGCAGTGAAACTGCGAATGGGAGTGAGAAATCAGTGAATAACAAGACTCTGCTTGCCGTAGGTTTGTTGGTTGTGGCGATGGGCTCGGCCCAGGCGCAGAAGCTCACCGCAGCCGGTGCAACTTTCCCCTACCCGATTTACTCAAAGTGGTTCCACGAGTACAGCAGTGCGCATCCAGGTGTCGAGGTGAACTATGCTTCGATTGGTTCGGGCGGCGGCATTGCCCAGGTAACGAAGGGGCTGGTCGATTTTGGCGCGTCGGATATGCCGATGACGGACGAGATGCTTTCGTCGTCTTCCGTGAAGCTGATCCATATTCCGACGGTGCTGGGCGCGGTAGTGCCGGTGTTCAATGTGCCGGGTGTGAAGGAACTGCGCTTCAGCGGAGATACGATCGCTGACATTTACCTGGGAAAGATTCAGAACTGGAACGACGCGAAGATTGCCAAGGATAATCCGGATGCGAAGCTGCCGGATCAGAAAATCATTGTTGTGCACCGTTCGGACGGTTCAGGAACGAGCTTCATCTGGACCGATTATCTGAGCAAGGTGAGCAAGGACTGGCAGGGCGGTCCGGGCAAAGGCACGGCGCTTAGCTGGCCGACGGGCGTAGGCGGCAAAGGCAATGAAGGCGTGGCTGGGCTGGTACGGCAGATGCCGGGCGCGATTGGATACGTTGAGCTGATTTATGCGCTGCAGAACAAGATGACGTTTGGCGCGGTGAAGAATGCAGCGGGAAACTGGGTCACGGCTTCGATTCAGGGCGTGACCGAAGCTGCAGCGAGCGTGAAGTCGATGCCGGCAGATTATCGCGTGTCGATCACGAATGCTCCTGGTGCGAATTCTTATCCGATTTCGAGCTTCACGTACCTGCTGATTCCGAAGAGTGGAACGAAGGCTGAGAATCGCAAAGTGCTGAAGGACCTGCTGAGCTGGATTCTGAAGTCGGGCCAGGGCGAGGTTTCGAATTTGTCATACGCTCCCCTGCCGCAGGAACTGGCGGAGAAGGAATTGAAGACGGTTTACTCGCTGCAGTAGACAGAATCAAGTTGAGTTGAATACAAGGCCGTGCGAGAGATCGTGCGGCCTTTGTTTTTTTAGCTAGCAGCTAAAAGCTATTAGCTGTTAGCCATTAGCTTTTAGCTGCTATCTTGCCTTCATGCAGAAACTACTGCTGTTTATTTTGGTCGCGGTGTCCGCGTTTGCCCAGAACGGTTCTCCTCAGTCGGGTAGCGAACGAATGGATCGCGACTTGATGGATGTTACTGTCGATCGGCTGCACGAGCTCTATCGCGATCACGGCTACACGGTGACGCAGGTTGTGGGGTGGCACCTCGACCGCATTGCGCGATACAACGGGATCTACCGCGCTGTGCAGACCATCAACGACAAGGCCGCGCTCGCCGAAGCGGCTCGCGAAGACGCGGAAGCACAGCAGCCCGGGTTCAAGCCGGGCCCGCTCTGGGGCGTGCCGATCGTGACGAAGGCCAACACGAGTATCAAGGGCCTCGTGACTACCGACGGCTGGCGCGGCTACATGATTCCCGGTCACGAATTTATTGCTACCCGGGATGCCACGATTGTCGCCAGGCTGCGCGAGGCAGGGGCGATCCTGATCGGGGTGACGAACATGCCGGACTTCGCCGCGAGCGATACCAACCGGTCCACCGCATTCGGCCGCACGGGGAATGCCTACGACGTGCGCTTTTCGCCGGGGGGATCTTCGGGCGGAACGGTCACATCCGTCACATCGAACTTCGCGGTGCTGGGTAACGGCACCGATACGGGCAACTCCATCCGCATGCCGGTGGCGACCAGTAATCTCGTTGGAATTTTCCCGACACGGGGGCTTGTGAGCATCGCAGGGATTGCGCCCCTCGACTGGCAACTCGACAACACTGGCCCGATTGCGCGCACCGTTGCTGACGCAGCACTCGCTCTCACAGTGATGGCCGGTGAAGACCCGCTTGATGGGGCAACCAGCGGTTCGCAATCGAAAGCGCAGCCTGGACCCTATAAGCAATACCTCAGGCCGGGGTCGCTCAAAGGCAAGCGCTTCGGTGTTCCGGCTTTCATTCTTGATGGAGACAATACGCCTTTTCAGGGAGCGTGCCCGGATGCAACTCCCGAACAGATAGTGCAGGCCAGGAAAGAAGCATTCCTGCCTTTGAAAGCTGAGACGCGCGCGATGTTTATGAAGGTGGTTGAAGAAGTGCGCGGCGCGGGAGCGACAGTCTTGATCCAACCGGACATTCTGCCCGATTCGTTTGCAGAATCTGCGGCGCACATCTGCACGCTTCCGTATATCCGGGAAGGAACGGAGAAGTATCTGGCCAACTTTGGCCCGGCGGAATATCGCTCACCTGCTGAATATGAGAAGGCAGTGGGGCATCCGCTTCCGACGGTGATTATCGGCGGCGATCAGACCGGGATGTCCAGCCTTCCCAACATTCAGCAAGCCAATCTGGAAACGGATCCGAAGGCCGAAGCCACGCTGCTCGGGCCGCGGCGCAAGGTGCAGCAGATGTACGACGATGAACTCGACCGGCTGCAGCTGGATGGGTTTTTGTATCCGGCGATTCAGATGCCGCCGGTGGATGAGACCATGCCGCAGGACGGGCACCTGAGCGACGGTCCGCACTCGGCGACGGCCTGGGTGAATATGCTCGGCGTTCCCGCGATCAGCATTCCCGCGGGGTTTTATGAATCGGGGCTGCCCTTCGGGATCGAGATCAGCACGCGCAAATGGCACGATGGCGATCTGATCAGCTGGGCGTACGACTACGAAGTGAAGACGCATCATCGCAGGCCGCCGGTGCTGGTTGAAGGTGGACTGCTTACGGAGGCTGCAGGGCCGGTGGAGTAGAGGTTCGAGCGTTTTTGTATCCCACGCTGAATTGGTCTGACGACCAATTCAGCGTGGGGAACACGCATGGTTGAGCAGGGATCGAATTCTCTCGAGACTACCTTCGCTAAACTTCTCTCGAAACTGCGCTCACAGCTGTTTGTTTTCTTCGATGAGGCGGTCGACGAGCGGGATGAGTTTTTCGCTGGTGCGGGGAAGGACGAAGGCCCCGGCTGCGGCATTCCAGTCGAGTTTGAAACTGGTGGAGAGGGCC
>Ga0068871_100002935_pt1 | contig 11695 bp, 14 predicted proteins | sample KBSMisM72_FD_72750 | JGI IMG/M metagenome (GOLD analysis project Ga0068871, IMG submission 72750) | Miscanthus rhizosphere microbial communities from Kellogg Biological Station, Michigan, USA - KBS Miscanthus M7-2 | ecosystem: Host-associated > Plants > Roots > Rhizosphere > Soil ... | reverse complement strand
TAAAGCTGTTCTCAAATACAATACCTCCCTCAACCATTCATTTGATCTCATTTTTACAGGAGCAACTTGCGTGGCAGCAATTATGTGGTCGCTGGTCATTATAAGCACCAGGCAATTACCGGTCTGGCTGGGCTGGGCGGGAATTGCTTTAGCTGTGCTGGCAATTGCTGCCATGACAGCCGGGTTCGTTTTTACCAATCTTACCGGCTTCCGCATTTTTATGGCGGGATTTGGATGCTGGATGCTGCTTATTATTATTGTGCTTCGTGCAATACCTGGCGGCAAATAAAAACGGGAAGTTTAAAAGTTCGTGAAATGCATCATTTCAACCTATCATCTTTATAATATGTGACTATGGTTCATAATGCAGGTAAATGACACCTGTATTGTATTGCCTTGTACTAACAAGTTTCATATTAGTATAGCGGTCTGATTCGGGAAATAAACGCCTGCCGCCACCCACCAGGGTTGGACAAACCTGGATATGGTACTCATCAATCATATTTTCTTTCATTAAAGATTGCGCAAGTGACAAACTGCCCCATAACACTATATTTTTTCCTTCTTTAGCTTTCAATTTTTTTATGCCTGCAACGGCGTCGCCTTTCAACAATTCCGCTTCCGGCCATTTACCCCATGGCGCTTTGGATAGTGTATTTGAACATATAATTTTAGGTATGCTATTGAGTTTATCTGCAATGATTTCAGTAGTTACTGAAGCAGTGGGCCAGAAGTCCACAAAAAGCTGGTAGGTTATCCTGCCCAGTACAATGGTATCAATCGTGTCAAGAAATTTCAGCTGATCGGCATCCGAAAACTGATTTTTTTCTGCCGAAGGGAAGAAATTCAAAGTGCCATTTTTATCCACGGCATAACCATCAAGAGACAACCATTCTTCCAGAATTAGCTTTCGCATAATAATTTCAATTTAGTAAATGATTCATTGACTACCCAATTATAAAACCATGCCTGAAATTACCAGTGGCAGTGTTAGTAATACACAAATTTGCCGGTTAAATATTTGGCAACGTTTGCCATGGTCTGCAACAAATGCCATTTTAAGGAGAAATACCAAAGCATAGGGGGCAAAGCAGGCGGCTAAAAAATATGCTGAGTACAGCGATTTTTTTTTATTTTACAGATAGCCCGTCGCCATGTGATTGGGCCATTTGTAAAATGAACAACTTATTCTTCAGAAAATACCGGACTATCTGGATATATGGATGCGCCCTGGCTGCCATGTTGTTTGTTTTAAAATGGCTTGAACTTCGGCTGCTGATCTACGACCATGCGTTCGACATCTATATGGGGGCCATTGCATTGATTTTTACCACACTCGGCATTTGGTTGGCGCTAAAACTTTCGAAACCAAAAACTAAAACCGTAGTGGTGGAGAAAACTGTCTACAAAGAACCAAATGAATTTTTGCTGGACGAGGCCGCACTGGAAAAATCGGGGCTTAGCTGGCGCGAACTGGAAGTATTGCAATTGCTGGCCATCGGAAACAGCAACAAGGCCATTTCGGAACAATTGTACGTGTCGCTGAATACAGTTAAAACCCATTGCTCCAAAATATTTGAAAAACTGGACGTGCACAGCCGCATGCAGGCCATTGAAAAAGCGAAAAAAATGGGTTTATTGCCATAATCATCATTCTTTGTAATGATTTAAGCCCTCATTTTTAAAATCACCCGAAAGTATGACGCCATTGTCCCGCTCTTTGATGAGTTTTGGTTATTCATCATTTTAAAATAATCACCATGAAAAAAACTATCTGGCTGTATGGTATCATTGCAGGCACCATTCTGGCATTGGGCATCTTTTTAACCGCTGTATACAATACCCATATCGATTTTGACAAGAGCATGTATTTTGGCTATGCCATGATGTTGCTGGCTTTTTCACTGACTTTTGTGGGCATAAAAAACTACCGCGACAAATACAATGATGGGATAATCAGTTTTGGAAAAGCTTTCAGGATTGGGTTTTTTATTACTTTAATTGCTTCCACCATGTATGTTATCGCCTGGCTGATCGATTATTATATTTTTATTCCGGATTTTGCCGACAAATATGCCGCACATATGCTGGAAAAACTAAAAGCCACGGGTGCATCTGCTGCAGAAATAAACAGGCAGGCAACGGCCATGGAAAGTTTTAAAACAATGTATAAAAATCCGCTGTTTAATATACTGCTCACCTATTCTGAGGTAATACCGGTGGGCCTGGTTATTTCATTAATATGCGCGCTGGTACTACGCAAAAAAACAAAAAATCAGTTCAATGTCCAGTCGGGTCTTATAAAATGACAAGTATAGCCATAAGGATTTTTTTGGAGATAATCCTGGTGTTCTTCTTCTGCATCCCAGAAATCAGTGGCAGGCACTACCTGGGTAACAATGGGGCCCGGCCATTTGTGCGATGCTGTCATTGTTGCTATCAGTTCATTCGCTTCTTCTTTTTGTTGATCATTCAAATAAAAAATCGCGGAGCGGTAAGAAGTTCCGCGATCATTTCCCTGTCTGTTAAGCGTTGTGGGATCGTGAATCTGGAAAAAGAATTCCAGTAATTTTTTATAGGGCAATACGCTGGCATCAAATGTTACGGCAATGCCTTCCGCATGCGTACCATGATTCCGGTAAGTAGCATTGGGCACATCACCGCCCGTATACCCCACGCGGGTAGTCTTTACACCGTCCAGGTTACGAATCAGTTCTTCTACGCCCCAAAAACAACCACCTGCCAGGATCGCTTTTTCCATTTTCATTGCTATTGATTTTTGATAATGCTGATTTGGCAAAATTAATCAAATTAACGACCAAAATCTGCCCAAATAACCTGCTGTTAATACAAAGCCGCCTCATGTCTGAGACGGCTTTGTAAAAAAGAACCGAAGCTGATTATTGTACTACCAATTTAAAATTATGCGCATTGCCATTATCCGCAACGCTAATGATATACAATCCTCCCCGAAGTCCGCTTGTATTTACTGTTATGGTATTTACACCAGGCACCAGGTTTATCTTACGTGTGCTGATGATCTGGCCATTGCTGCCTGTTATATTCAATAGCGCACTGGCTGTTTTATCGCTGTTAATATCCAGTCTTACCAGCCTGCCGGGTCTTACCGGGTTAGGACTGACATTTGAATACGTCGTCAGATTTGCCGGTGCCACTTTCAAAGCTGTTGCTATACTGCTATTGTCTGCCACCCGTGCACTGGCCACCGCCGCCGCAGCTGCTGCCGGCGGGAAGAGTTGCAAGGATGGTATTATTGCTTTGGGTGTACTGGGACTTGACCAATACAATTTTGTGACTGCATTGCCCGTATTTTCATAATACTCAATTTTGATATCGTATAACTGACCTGCTGCCAGTGTTATGGTGCCACTCTTTTCAGTAGCACTTTGGTTCATCCAGTCGTCTACCAGCTGTACCCCGTTTACCCAAAGCCGTATGCCATCATCGCTCAGCGTGTAGAAGGTATAGGTTTCTGAATACAGCGGTTGTACTTTTCCGGTCCAGCTTACTGAATACATATCTTCCGGCACAACGCCCGGCGCAGGCGACAACACCTGTGGTATATTGCCATAGCTCAGGTCAAAATTGATGGTGGGGTCTATCCTCGTGAGCAGCGGTGCACCGGATAGTGTGGTTCCGTTATAGTATACACCCTGCAATCCATAACCACCGGGGGTTGGTGCACTGGTTGGGTAAAGCCTTGATTTGGGAACAATGGCTTTTGGCGTATTGGGGCTCGACCACCAGAGTTTGGTTACTGCATCGCCCGTGTTTTCATAATACTCAATTACAATATAGTATTTCTGTCCGCCTACCAGCGAGATGCTGCCGCTTTTTTCTGTTGCATCCTGGTTCATCCAGTCGTCTACCAGTTTTACGCCGTTTACCCAAAGGCGGATGCCATCATCGCTCTTTGTATAAAAAGTATAGGTTTCTGAATAGGCGGGCTGCACCCAGCCTGTCCATCTTACTGAATATTTATCGTCTGGTACTATACCCGGCGCAGGTGATAACACCTGTGGTATGCTGGTATAGGTAAATGCAAAATTAATGGTGGTATCTACCCTTGTCAGCAAAGGTGTACCCCACAAGGCTATGCCATTGTAATAAACACCGCGTAAACCCGTACCGTTGGCAGGTGCAATTACTGGCGGATACAGCTGTGATTTAGGTACAATAGCCTTGGGCGTACTGGCCGATGACCATAGCAGTTTGGTAACCGCATTACCGGTATTTTCATAATATTCTATCACAATATCATATTTCTGACCGGCTGCCAGGTTGATGGTGCCGCTCTTTTCAGTCACGCCCTGGTTCATCCAGTCGTCTACCAGCTGAACGCCGTTTACCCATAACCGTATGCCATCATCGCTCTGGGTATAGAATGTATAGGTTTCAGAATACAAAGGCTGTACCTGGCCGGTCCATCTTACTGAATACTTGTCTTCCGGTACTATGCCTGGCGCTGGTGAAAGTACTTGCGGTATATTGCCATAGCTAAAGTCAAAATTGATAGTGGTATCCATCCTGTTTAGCAATGGTGAGCCTGATAAAGTTATACCGTTGTAATAAATACCCTGCAGGCCGGTGCCCTGGCCAACTGGCGGCGTAACAGGTAAATCAGGTGTATACTCCCAAAAATCATTGGCAGCGGGCGCACCTGTATGAAAAGAAATCAACCCGAAACCAATATATCCTTTATTGCCAATACTCAGACCAACACAATATCCCCTTGGCTGACCGGGAAACATTGCTTTTTCAGCCCATGAATTAGCAACCGGATCGAATTGCCAGAAATGCATTTCTGTATAAGGAAAATCGGGGTTAACATAGGTGGATGTAGCAATATAACCTTTGCCGGCAATACCAAAGCCGTTTGAACAAACAGGTATATTGCCGCCGAAACTAGCTTTTTGTGTCCATGTATTAAGGGCAGGATCGTATTCCCACAAATCATTTTTATTGGAAGGATCTGTGTCGCCTTTTTTAGCAACATATCCTTTATTGCCGATAGCGAACCCTGTATGAGCATCAAATACAATCGGTGAAGTTGTTCCGGGGAAACTGGCTTTTTGTACCCAGACATCTGTTGCCGGATCATATTCCCATAGCTGATTGGACGAAGAACCACTACCCCAGGTAAAATATCCTTTGTTGCCAATACTGAAAGCTGTCAGAAAATTAGTGATCCCCGGGGGTAGAGTCAATTTTTTTGTCCAGGTATCAATAGCGGGATCGTATACCCATATGCCGTTGCTTAACCCAAAATACCCCTTTCCGTTAATAGAAACAGCGAGAGCGTATGGCGTATCAACTGCGGGCAAATTTGCCTTTTTTGTCCACGCATCTGTTGCAGGATCGTATTCAAAGAAATCTGTTTTCGGCGCTGTTTCAAAATAACTTCCGGGGGTTGGACCTGGTACTACATAAGCCTTGCTACCAATACCGCACCCATAACTGTAGTCATTAACAGGCGTGTTTAATAAACTGGCTTTTTGTGCCCAGGTATTCTGGGCAAAAACACCCTGCGCTGTTACCAGCAGCAGACTAATTACGCCTAATAAAATTCTTTTCATAATACTTGTTTAATTGGTTAAAAATGTAATTGAAAAGGGCTGCGGATTATATTTTGCTTCTTACAACAGGGCACTATGATGTTATTACCATTAAAACCGCCATTGATCTTTTTATCAGAATCACAAGCGGGATTATATGCAGTAGTAGGAAAGGACAGTTTTTACCTGCATTAATTTTTGCGGAATGGTTTTATTTACCTCAGTATAATAATTGGAAATCAGTGAGCGCTTCGATTACTATCGCGGAGGAGAATTTGATAGCATTTGCGAAGGCATTTTGACACAAGCTTGCGGCATGGATAAGAGTTTAGGTAAAATTGATCTCATTTTTGAAAGAATTTTCTTTTCAAAATAACAGATATAGTCCGATTCAACGGAGAGGTATTTTGGCAGGGAATTTTTTCCTTGGGTTGCTGGTAGAAAAAATTGTCACTAAAATTAAACAACCGGTAGCAAAGAAAAAATTTTATTTAGGTTATTAAATGGTAAACAAATTTAACCAGCTAAAAACGGTTTAGCAATGCTGCCTTTAATAACAAATACCCGGTCGTATTTTAGTACATAACTTATGCCGGAAGTGAATAACGTCAACTTTCGGGTAAGCAGTTTTACGATTTTTCGCCGTTTGAAAAAAAAAAGACCGCTCCAGGGGGAGCGGCCAGTATGCAAGAGGGTACGGAATAGCCAACCAATTGACGGAAAAATAACAACCTCATTCAATATTCAATGTCCAGGTTGAAATTGATAAGACAAATCTCAATAATTAAAATTCCATTAAAGAGTTTTTTCGACTAACAGCGGTTATTATGCGGTAAACAAACTCATTTTTCCGATATGCTGAAACCGGGCAGGTAACCCGCGCGAAATGTATTGACAACCGACTTTGGAGTAAGCACGGTAACTGTGCCACTGGCAGGCATTGCAATGCTTTCAGTATACCCAAAAGGCGACCATAGAAACAATAGGCGGTTGGCAACCAGCCAGGCTTTGTTGTTTATTGTAACAAAAACCCCGTCCGGAATAGTGTCAGCATTTTCATCAAAAGTATTTTTTGATTTGTTAGCGTCTAATCTTTCCCGGTGAAGAATTTCATCGATCGCTGTGATGGAAGTTTTTGCAGTAAAATTATGTTCCGGGTTTCCTTTTATCCAGCTCAGTTTAAACCTGGTAAAATCACCCCTTCGGCATTCTGCGCAGGGACGGTGGCCTGCCGCAAATGCTGTGGCTTCATCCAAAAAGAAAAGCTCAGTCCATCTGTCCGGCGTCATAACAACCCTGTGTTTCCCTTTGAATTGGAGCCGGCAGGTTATCCAGGCCTTTAGTTTAAACGGGCGTACAATTTCCCTGTTTGCATTATGAATAACACCACGATTGCCCATCATACTACCCCTTGCAGTGGTTTTTATTAAATGCCCGAACGGATCAACACGGTTTTGCAACATGATTTTTTTCATACAGCTATTGGCTGCAAAGATATTCATCAGGGCAGTAAGGTGCTAACCCATAAAGTTCCAGTAAGAATGCACTTTTTCCAGGTGAATATTAGTATCCGGCCAGTGATAAGTATTAAAGCCGGGCGCTTTTTCAAGTCTTTCCCTGGGTTGATTTAATATAAAAAGCTTTCTTTTGGCATCTACTTTTAATAACCCAAAGGGGATGGCAAAATATTTTGATCCAATGCCCAGCACACCACCGAATTGCAAAATAAAATAATCTATTTTGCCAGTAGTAATATCCAGCATAATGTCTTTTATTTCACCCAGGTGTTCGTCTGCACCATTGTGCACCTTATCTCCTATAACAGATGTTGCCGTTAAATATTTTAAAGGCACGTTGGAATACAAATCTCCATGGTTGACCCCTGTAAGATTGTCTTTTGTTATATTATCCATGATCATTGATTTTCTGCTATCGTATTGATAGCATTGTTTAACATTCGCTCTTCACGATTTAAAAACCTATCCCATTCATCTTTCAATTCATCCAGCGAATCTCTTAATTTTTTTCTTGTTTCTGATCCTTTTGCAGGTGCCAGCAATATACCAATGGCAATGCCGGCTGTCAAGGTTAAAAAGAACTTATTCATAATGTATTTTTTAAAAAATATATGTCATATTTATCTCTATACTACTTCATTGCCCAGTTGGGTTTCGGCATCTACACCTTTTTCGAGCTTGTCCAAAAAACTCAATATATTTTCTTTTATCTTGTCTTTCAGGTCAGTTGACTTATCAACTACTTTTTTCCTTGTCGCCGACCCGGTATCCGGAGCCATCAAAATGCCCGCAATAGCACCCAATGATGCGCCTGCAATAAATGCCAGGGTAAATTTTTTGTTTGACATATTGTTTTGTTTTTAAACTTTTGTGCTAAACGGCTGGTCACGTAAATAATAAAACGTGCCATTAGCAGTTATTGTAACAACAATATCATGCCGCTATTAACGGTATTAAAACAATATCGGTTGCTGATTAATAAAATGCACAGTTACCTGTAATTGGGGAAATTATTACACGCAGGGCTATTATGATTTTTCACACAAAGGCCCGCAGCTTGCTTGCTGCGGGCCTTCATTAACAGGTTAGTATTATTTATTTTATCTTTCGCACATAAATATTACCATTCATATTTTTCATAAGCATTTCAGCTCCTCCACCATTTATTCTGCCTTTGATCCAGTCATCCACCTTTATCCGCTGCATACCTGATTCACTGGTCTTTATTGATTTTTGTTCTGCCTGGTCAATGGCCATGTCAAAATCAGTATAAATTTCCCCCCGGTCAGACTTTAATTTCAGGTTGGCTTTTGCATCTGCAGGGAAACTTACATCAACATTGCCGTTTAGCGTTGAAAATGCCATTGGCGTATTGCTGATTGAAATAAAACCAGCCGTAACATTACCATTTACTGTGCTTGCTACTGCTGCACCGGAAATATTAGTTAGTTTGATGGCGCCGTTTACATTATTCACCTCCAGTTCGCCCTTAACATTGTCCACCTCAATAGCACCATCGTTAACGGTAGCCAGCTTTAATTTTACATCCTGGGGTATTTTTATAACCAGGCTTACATGTTTGTTATGGCTGCTTCCAATTGTAACGCTGTTATTATTTTCTGTTGCTGTAATATCATAGCCACCCGGTGGAAAAATCCGTTTCATGCCATTGCCGCCATCTTCAGCATTGGTTGTTTTACTTTTGTCGGCACTGGCAGCCTCAATGACTATTTCCTTTCCTGCATAACCACTGACTTTTATAGAACCAAAAGTTAGTCGAATACTAAGCGAGTAGGGCTTGCCGGGATTACTTAAAGAAACCACCAGTTGTTCCGGTGAATTATTTTGTGCTGCTGCGCTGATGGCAAAAAATAAAAGTGCTACCAGAAATCCTATCGTTTGATTTTTTTTCATAGCTGTGTATTAAGACTGTTTTTTGATATAAATATTTCCATTTAGGGTTTGAAACTTTGCGCTGCTGCCACCGGTGCCAATCCTCACCTCGCTGGCGGCATTCAATTTATAAACAGTGGTGCCACTATTCGTTTCCTGGTTTTTAACAACTTTTGCCGGAAGAATATTAATATCCTGGAAATCTGTATAAAACTGGCCATTCATACTTTTGAATTGCAAATCAGCAGACAGGTTGGGTTGATAAGTCACCCGTATTTCACCATTTATTGTGTTGAAAGATGACTCGCCCGGCGGGTTCGACAAAAAACTGGCCGTAACTGCACCATTTACCGTATGCGCATGGGTGGTACCTTTCGCATTGGTGATAGCAATAGGACCGTTGACATTATTGACAGATAATATTCCGGCCACGTCCTTTACCGTTATACTACCCTGGTTTACGGTAGATACCACCAGGTTGGTAGCAGCAGGAACTTTTATGGTAAATTCCAGGTTATAACGGTACTCAATCCTGCGGTGGTCATCCCAATCATCGCGGTTGCGGTGCGGGCGCGAATCATAAGGCGCGGCTATATAGGCAATCATACTATCGCCGTTTTGTTCAAATGCAAGTTTAAATTCCTTTTTCCCTGTCTCCAGTTTTTCATTGTCATTGGCTGAAATTGTCTCATCAACCTCTATAACTACTTTATTGCCGCTGTAGCCTTCTACTTTAATAAAACCCTGCAGGTTGTAGACAGATAGGGTATTGGCACTATTGCCTGTAACAGTAAACTCTTTGCTGACATGGGTCTTAAATTCCTGTGCATGAGCAGCGGTTCCGGTGCAGCAGGTAACCGCTCCCGCAAAAAACGGGATGAATAATCTTTTCATACGCTTGTTTTAGGTGAATTGTTAAATCAGTTTATGGATGGATTGTTCAATCTTAAGTCTTACCATTTCATTGAGATCCTTTTTATTAAGCAATTGCCTCAATAATTGTATCGATTTTTTCTCCTGCAATTTTACCATGATATCTGCAATGGCCGATTGCAGCAGCGGCGAATCCTGCAGGGTGATGCTTTTCACCAGCCCTTCACGAACACTTGGCTGATCGGCTAATCTGGCAAGCGCTTCCAGTGTCACCAGCCGCACATTTACATTTGGATCTTCATTGAGCGTTGTCAGCAATGCATCAATTACTTTTTTATTCACCGTTCCAATTTCTTCTGTGTAACCAACAGCCTGTATCCTTTGTGAGGCGGAAGGGTTTTCCAATAATGACAGCATCATCAATTGTTTCAAATCCGATACCTGCGATGAAAGCGAATCAATTTGTTTGTTGTACACCACTGACTGATGAGATGGACGTTGCAACAGCAAGCCTCCGCCCAGCCCTATGGCAAGCAACAGAATACCGTATGCAATACGTGGCAGATACCGTATACTAAACAGACTCTGTACAGCACCCATGCATACAGCCAACCAAGACTTATCTGCCTTTGTTTCTTCTGTAAAATTCATGAGCAGGTTGCTGAAACCCGGTTGCAGGGTATCCGGCACATGCGGTTTTGGCATTTCACCCATCAGGTTCCAAACCTTTTTATACGCCTGTAATTCCATCTGGCAATCAACACAGCCTGCAAGATGGCTTTCTATCGCCATTCTCTCCTGTTCGCTGGTGGAATCCATCAGCAAAAGAGCGAGTCTTTCTTTATCGTATGCACATTTCATAAAATTCAATTGGCAATTTTTATATAATTGCTTTTTAGCTGGTTCAGCGCCCGGTGTACCCTTACTTTTACTGCCGCTTCTGATATATCAAGTATGCGTGCTATTTCGTGGTATTTCAATTCCTGGTAGCGGCATAATATCAGCAATTCACGGTTGTCATCACTCAGGCTTTCCATTGCCATTTCCAGCGTTTTTAATGCCTGTTTCTTTTCTATCAGTGTATCAGCAAATTGTTCGGCTACTATTTTCTCTTCAAAATCCCGTACATTGTAATGCTGTGGCGTTCTTTTATTTTTTTTAAAGTAATCACTGAGTACATTTCTTGCCAGGTGATACATCCAGGTTTTAAACTCACCCGTTCCGGCAAAACTTTTACGATACTGAAGCATTCGTAAAAAAACATTTTGTACCATATCCTCGCTTGATTCTTTTTGCCGGCTCATATGAAAGATAAAACCGTACAATGGGCGGTGGTACCGCTCAAAAAGCAGGTTCATCTTGCCAAAGTCGCCTTCCTTAACTTTCAGCATAAGCGCGTTGTCCGACAGCGTTTCCAAACTATAAAGAATATTTGAACGGTGATTTGAATAATAAACTTCCGGAAATGCAAATGGTTACATTAAACAGAAGATTTTTTTTGAAATCGCTTTTCTGCCTCAATTATAATGCAGGGTTTTTAAGACGCTGGTACTCAGTTTGCCGCGCGGGTTAGCCGCGGTATTCACTGACTGGTTTTGATACAACGCTGTACGATCCTGAAACACCACCAAAAAGCCGGTTAAATGAGGGCGGGTGTTAATGATGCCATTACTAATGCCGGAAATAAAAACATTGTATATTTTATTACTTTTTCATTGTTAAATACGCCGGACCCATTCCCGGTATTCATTTTTTTATTAAGTTTAAATACCAATGTGGTTTAGTTAAGATGTTAATTCCGGGCGGGTGAGGACACCCGCCGGTGAAAATCCGCGG
>Ga0068871_100002931_pt1 | contig 11707 bp, 11 predicted proteins | sample KBSMisM72_FD_72750 | JGI IMG/M metagenome (GOLD analysis project Ga0068871, IMG submission 72750) | Miscanthus rhizosphere microbial communities from Kellogg Biological Station, Michigan, USA - KBS Miscanthus M7-2 | ecosystem: Host-associated > Plants > Roots > Rhizosphere > Soil ... | reverse complement strand
ATTAGGAATTTTGTTTGGTTAAGGTTGGATACGGCCACTCTCGCGGCGGAGGGTGGCCGTAACTTTTTCACCGCCAGACATATAATGGAGCGAGTTCGATTCTCTGGAGAACTTCTTATTTCGTCTCAACTTCGGCAGCCGCTGGATTTAGCCTTGGCACGGCTTAGCGAATATCGTGCCACAAAGCTGCCTTTTGATTGTTCAGGCACTCTTCTACCGACTTCCTTGGCTGTTCAACGAGCGTTTACCGAGGGAGAAAGAGCTCTTCTAGTTTATATAAAAAATGCTGGAAAACTAGTTCCCATGAAAATGATGATTGACCGTGAGTCTCATTTATGACAAAAAATGATTCTCCCGACAGAAAAGGCTTGTCACGGAACAGGCACACAAACTAAAAATGGTATCAACAATATTCCCCATGAAAACATCCACCAATCGACGCCAGGTAAAAATTCTCGCGGCGTTAGTTCTGTTTTGCGCGTTCATTACCTCCTCGGGCTGGGCGACGGTTGTCACTTGGAGCCTGAACCCGAATAGTAGCGAAGGTGCTGTTGGCTCCACGTCACACACTTTCTCGTCGTCGGGCTACAACATCACCGCTTCCGGATATACCGTTGGGTTCCCGAACACGCCACTGGGTTTGTATTTCAAGACGTCCGGAGCGGACCTGCCAGGGCTGGGTATTGTCAGCACTTCCGACCATCAGTTGCAGGGGAATGGTCTCTTTCCGACTTCATTCATCCAAATCGACGTTAGCTCGCTTCTTACGCAGGGGCTCACCGACGGTAAAATTCAAATCGGCAACGTCTACAGCAGCGACAGCTTCGTGATTTGGGGCTCGAGTACTTTGGGCGACCCCGGTCACCAAATCGGAGGTGTTTACACCAGTTCCTCTAACCTGAGCTTTATCAATATCGACGACGTCGAGAGTTACAAATACCTGTCGATCGGGGCGCTCAATGGCGGCGTTTTGCCGGTCGCTTTTCAGGCGACATTGGCCGCCGTCCCTGAAATGGGTGCGCTCTTTCCAGTCATTGGATTGATCGCCGCCATCGCCGTAACTCAGATTCTGCGGCGGCGACGCATCGCGCATCTGCGAGCTGGTTCTTCGAGCTCGCATTGAGCCGGATCTTGCTTTTGGCTTGGCGGCCGTTCTCGCAAGGGAGCGGCCGTTCTGCTTTTTGCCGGTTCGCCTAACCGCCGACTGCCATTTGCGCGGTGGCGATCTCAAGTAGTTCCGTGGTAATGCTGGCCTGACGCATCTTGTTGTACTCGAGAGTCAGATCCTTAATGAACTGATTGGCGTTGTCGGTTGCGTTTTTCATCGCCACCATCCGGGAACTATGCTCCGATGCGCGCGCATCGAGTACCATTTGGAAGACCTGATACTGCACATAATAGGGCAGCATAAAATCAAGCACTGCCTCCGGGCTGGGTTCAAAAATGTAGGCCAGCATTGGATCGGAAGATGACCCAACGCCGTCAGGTGATCTTCCCCTCAAGCTTTCGAAAGCAAACTGACTGATCGGCAAAAGGGTCTGCGCCACCGGTTTCTGGTTGATGGTGTTCACGAAATGCGTGTAAAGCACCGTTACCTTGTCCACCTCGCCGCTGAGGAATTTCTCGATACAGAATTTTGAAATCGGCTTTGTCTCCAAAATCGTCGGCGAATCTTTCAGCTCAAAGTCCGCCAACAGTTGGCGCCTGGATCGCCCAATGAATTGGCGCGCCTTGCGGCCGGCCGTGACAAAAATCGTTTTCTCGGCGTCGAAGGCAGCGGCTTCACGCAGAAGGTTCGTGTTCAAGGCGCCGGCCAACCCCTTATCGGTGCTAATAATCAGAACCAGCTCCTTCTTTGTCGGACGCACCTGCAGGAGTGGATGCAGCAGCGGATCGGTCCGGCTCTTCAAAGAAACCAAAACGCGGTTCAACAAATCCGAATAGGGACGACCAGCGAGTGCGTGCTGCTGCGCTTTGCGCATCTTTGACGCGGCAACCATCTGCATCGCCTTTGTAATCTGGGCGGTGTTGCGGATCGATTTGATCCGCCGCCGGATATCCTGCGTATTGGCCATTCGTTAGGCGGCTAGTGCCAGGTTGCCTTAAAGTCGTTCAACGCCGCACCCAACTCCGCTTCGAGGTCTTTGTCGATTGCCTTCTTGTTTCGGATTGACGCCAGCACGCTTTCCTTCCGCGTTTGCAAGTAATCCTGCAGTTTCAACTGAAATTCCTTCACCCGATCGACGGGGACCGGATCGAAATAACCGTTCTGAATCGCCCAGAGTACCGCTACCTGCTCCTCAACAGCGATCGGGCTGTATTGTATCTGCTTAAACAGCTCAACAATTCGCTGACCGCGATCGAGTCGCGCTTTGGTCGCGGCGTCGAGGTCGGAACCGAATTGAGCAAAAGCCGCCAGTTCGCGGAACTGCGCGAGATCCAGCTTGATCTTACCTGCCACTTGTTTGATCGCCTTGATCTGCGCCGCAGAACCCACTCGGCTGACCGAGAGGCCGACCGAGATCGCAGGCCGGATACCCTGGAAAAACAAGTCAGTCTCGAGATAAATCTGACCATCCGTAATTGAGATCACGTTCGTTGGAATGTACGCCGAGACATCGCCCGCCTGAGTTTCAATGATGGGCAGCGCGGTGAGCGAGCCGCCGCCGGCATCCTCGGACACGCGCGCCGCGCGCTCGAGTAGCCGCGAATGTAGGTAAAAGACGTCGCCCGGATAAGCTTCGCGACCCGACGGACGCTTCAACACTAACGATACCTGCCGATAAGCCACCGCGTGCTTTGAGAGGTCGTCGTAAATAATGAGCGCGTCCATGCCATTATCCATGAACCACTCGCCCATCGCCGCTCCGGCAAATGGCGCGAGGTATTGGTTCGTGGCACTTTCCGAGGCAGGTGCAGAAACGATCGTCGTGTAAGGCATCGCACCGTTCTTTTCCAGCACGGCAAGCGTGCGTGCGACGTTCGAGTTCTTCTGAGCAATCGCGACGTAAATACAATAGAGCGGACGATGATCTTTCAGCTGCCCATTTTCGGCGGCCTTATTTAGGCGGGCCTGGCTAATGATCGTATCGACCGCGATGGTTGATTTGCCGGTCGCGCGGTCTCCGATAATCAGCTCGCGCTGGCCACGTCCAATGGGCACCATCGCGTCGATCGCCATGATCCCGGTCTGCACCGGCTGGCTTACGCTGCGACGCTTGATAATGCCGGGCGCGATCTTCTCCACCGGATAGAAGGTGTCGGCATTGATTGGGCCTTTGTTATCGATCGGCTGACCCAGAGTATTGACGACTCGGCCAAGAAGCGCCTTGCCTACCGGGACCTGGAGGAGCTTACCCGTTGTCTTGACTTCATCGCCTTCCGCAACCTTTGTCGGATCGCCAAGCAGGATTACGCCCACTTCGGTCTCTTCCAAATTCAGCGCGAGACCAAATTCACCGTTCGGGAATTCGATCATTTCATTCAGCATAACCTCGCTCAAACCCTCGATGCGAGCCACGCCGTCACCAGCTTCACGCACCACGCCAACATTGCTCTTCGTGGTCGAGGTCTTTAGCCCCGCAATTTGCGTTTCGATTTCTTCCAGAATGCTGCTCATGATAATTCGTTCGTTTAAAGTTTTTGCGCCAGCCGATCGAGCCGATTGCGTACGCTGCTGTCCCAGACATCGCTCCCCACTCGAACGCGCATGCCGCCGAGAAGTGCCGGATTAATGGTGAATTCAGTCGTTAGACCAGGCCCGTAGTTCCGCTCCAAACTGCTTACAACTTCGCGACTTACTTCCGGATCCAACTCAGCGGCCGATTCAATGCGGACGCGCCTTTTGTCCAGCTCAAGCCGCAGAAGACGCTGATAAGCCTCCAAGAGCTGGACGTAATTACGCGGCTTCTTCTCCACGATCGCGCCGACAAAAGTCTGAACACGGCCGCGATCAAGCGTGCCATCAACATACGTCGCCCGCACCAGGTCGCGCGCTTGCTGTCGAATCTCCTTGCTAATCTTCACGCTTTTTTTCGATTTCGTCAGGCTGCGACCTGACGACTTGCTTCCTCCTGCAATCGCTTCTGATCTTCCGCATTCAAGACCTTGCCGGTTACCTTGGCGGTTGTATCGACGACCAGTCGTCCAAGTTCGCGCTTCAGCCGCGCCATTTCGCGTTCGTGCTCGAGCGCACTCGCTTCCCGCGCCTTGGCGAGAATTTGCTCTGCCGCCGCAATCGCTTCCTGCTCTTTACGCTCCGCGATGACGCCTGCACTGCTCCGCGCTTCGTCGATCATCTTCTGCGCTTCGACGTTTGCTTTCGCCAGCGTTTCCTGATAGCGCTGCTCTGCCTGGGCAAGTTGCTGCTTAATCTTCTCGGCATTGAGCAGCCCTTCCTGAATGCGCTGCCGCCGTTCCTCAAGTACAGCGAGAATCGGCTTGTAGGCGAACCGGCGCAGAAGCAACGCGACGATTATGAAGCTGACGACCTGCGAGAGAAAAATCTTGAGGTCGAAGCCGAAGCTTTCCGCTACATCAGTGACGAGGTTGGCCGCAATGAAAATAGGAGTACTCATCCGAAAGAGTTGTCGACCCCGAAGCGCACAGCCTCGGCGCCTAACGAGTTAGTGGACGAGGAAGAGAGCGTAAAAGACAATCGCTTCGGCGAAAGCGATGGCTAAAATCGCCTGCACCAGAATCGGCGTTGCCGCTCCTGGATTGCGGCCAACCGCGGAGGACGCGCCCATGCCGATCAATCCCACGCCGATCGCCGCGCCTAGAGCCGCAAGGCCAACGTGAATGCTTCCGCTCATCTCTGCCAGTAATGGTAATATCATATCTTTTTCTGTAGTTGTTTTGCTTCAGCTCGTCGTGTTCCGCCACAACGTAGCCGAAAATTAGTCAATGGTGCGCTCCTTCCGCTTTCGGATCATGCGCAATGAGAAGGGTGAATACCGCGGTCAGCAGCATGAAGACAAGCGCTTGTACGATGCCGACAAGAATTTCCATGAAATAAAACGGGATCGGAATAAGCCAGGAAAGTGAAGGCACCAGGTGCGCCATCGCTTCGAGCATGTTCTCCCCGGCGTAAACATTTCCGTAAAGCCGAAAACTCAGGGAGATCGGGCGGAAAAAGATCGACACCACCTCCAGCCACCCGACCATAAAAAAAACGATGATCATCATGATCCTGAGGAAGCCCGTCGACTCCCCTTTCGGTCCAAAGATGTGCAGGAAGAATCCACCGAAGCCGACCTCCTGAAGCGCCCAAATCAGCCAGAGAGCGAAAAAAACGACCGCCATGGCAAAGGTAAGGTTGAGATCTGCGTTCGCTCCCCGGAGAAGAGGTCGATCGACGTGAAAGGCGTTGGTTACTGGATCGTGATGCCCCCAACCGATTGTCCCCACTCCCGGGATCAAACCGAACCAGTTCAGGAATAGAATAAAGATAAAGATGGTGGCAAAGAACCAGAACGTCTTCTTCACCAGGTGGGCGCCAATGACGCTTTCGAGAAAGTTGTACAGGCCCTCGACCATCCATTCCCAAAAATTCTGCGCACCGCCTGGCACGGACTGAATTTTGCGCATCGCCATCTGCGCGAAAACGATGATTCCAGCCGCTACCACCCACGTGACCAGCATCGAATTCGTGACGGTGAACTCTCCGATTGTAAAAAGCGGCACTGCCTTGAGCGAGAGCGCTTCGTGCTTTTCGGCAGTCGCAGGGGTCGCAGGCGCAACCTCCGTGGCCTGAGCAGTCCGCGCGAATCCGCTCGTTGCGAGCAGCGCGCAAAGACTCAGAAGCAGTGGCAAAAAACGAAAATAGCGTTGGACCATGTGCTGGATCGGAAAGCAGCGCTGCCGGGTGCCGGTGAAGCGTGACTGGATCCAGATCGAATCCTGCGCCTCGAGGCCGCTAACGACGCGCATAAAGAAGAGCATGTTGCCAGTGCTGACAAGCGACTTTGACGGGTTTTTTTCGGGAACAAAAAACGGGGCAAAATCTTGAGGCCGATGTCGCTATTTCGCAGGGACACCTTGCTGCTGAAAAGGCGGGGAAGCGAGGACCTGCGACGCTGGGTGCGCCCGCATCGATGCCTCGGCGACGATCTCGGCCGCTTCGCGATACTGGCTTTCCAAAACTGCGATCTGCATCCGCTGCTCAAAGTTGGCCGCGACCGATTCGCTGGCCAGGATTCCCATCTCCGCGAAGGAGTGCCGATTTGAGGTGATCTTTTTCATCTCCGTGGCAAGCGTCTCGTGATCGCGCTCGGCGACCAGCGCGCCACAGCGACCGCTCTCAACTGCTTCGGGAATTCCGCCGTGCCGCGTCGCGAGCACGGGCATGCCGGTCGCCATCGCTTCCAGGATGGAATTTGGAATTCCCTCCTGATTTTCATCCGCCGGAGTTTCGCTCGGGTGAAGGAAAACGTGACAACTATGATAGAGATCCAGCAACTCCGACTGTGAGAGAAAGCCGGTAAAATGGAGCGCGCGACTAATGCCCAAGTCGGACGCCAGCGTCTCCAAGGCGGGCTGCAACGGTCCTTTGCCAGCAATGAACAACCGGGCGTTCGGATTCGCCGGATAGAAAAGCGCGAAGGCACGCAGGCAGGTAGTCAGGCCTTTCTTCGGAATAAGCCGGCAAGCCTGAAGAAATCTCCATGCTCCATCGGACGGCGCCTCACGCCGACGCACTGGAAATTCGCCCAAAGGAATCCCGGTGCGATTAATGCGAATCTTTTCCGGCGGGCAACCCAGTGCAACGAGTCGCCGCTCCAGAGAACGGGATCGCGCCAGAACCAGCGGAACCGACTGAAAGACCTTGCGCAGTTTGGAAGCGTAATCCGGACTCTCCGCCTTAAGCATAACGTCGGCACCGTGAAACGAAACGATGCACGGTTTGTCCCAGCATTGAATGAATGGCAGCAAATGGACACCCGTATGGCCAAAGTAAATGTGCATCAGGTCCGCGCCGCGCCGTTCGAGCAAATTGTCCAGGAGTTGATATTCACCACGGTAAACAATCGGCGGTTGCCGCTCGACAAATTTGAGCCAGCCATGACGAAATGGATTTCTTCGCGGCGCCGGGATTAGCTCAATATCGTTGAAGGGAAAGCGGTCACTGTTCTGGATCTTCTTCGTCATCACGAAGGTCTTCACTTTCCGGAGGCCAGTAACCTGGCGGTAGATGTGCAGCATCTCCGATTTCAGGAAAGTTGTGCAGTAACTCGCGACGACCAGTTTGGACATAGTTTTTGGGGAACCCACGTTAGGTATTGGTAAGAAAAGTTGTGAACACTTAGCGCATGGATTCCGCTTGTCTAACTGTAATCGGCCCAACTGGCCTCTACAGCTCCATTTCGCGTCAAATCTGCCGGCTCATTCATACCGGCGTCAGCTTCTTGTAACCACTGATCGAGAGCGCGTCTCAACTCCGCGATTCCATCATTCTCCTTCGCGGACACGGCCACGACTTCTCGACCCGGAAAACGTGCCCGAAACGCCTGCAAATGTTCCGCCGCCGCAGGCAAATCCATCTTGTTCGCCACGACCCGCCATGGGCGGAGCGAGAGACGCGGATCGTAAAGATCGATTTCCCGCCGCAAATGCTGGAGGTCCACGATCGGGTCGCGTCCTTCGCTCCCCGCCATGTCGAGCACAAAAAGCAGCACTCGGCAGCGCGTGATGTGGCGCAGAAAAGAATGACCGAGTCCCAGATTGCGATGCGCGCCCTCGATCAATCCGGGAATATCCGCCACGGTCGCGCGACGGTAATCATCGAAATCGACCACACCAATCATAGGATGGAGAGTAGTGAAAGGATAAGCTGCGACCTTTGGAAGAGCCGCGGAGATCCGCCGCAAAAGCGTCGACTTGCCGGCATTCGGATAACCCACCAAACCCGCATCCGCGATCGTCCGCAACTCGAAGAGGAAAGTTCCTTCCTCTCCCGTGACGCCTTCGGTGTACTCGCGTGGCGCGCGATTGCGTGAACTCTTGAAATGGACATTACCCCTCCCGCCCATTCCGCCACGGCAGAGAATGAATTCGTCGTTAGGCCGGGCAAGATCGGCTAAAGGAGTTGCTGACTGCAAGTTACGAGTTTTCGCTCCATCGCCCTGGGGCATCGGCTCGTCAGGCTCGCTTAGTCCGCCGCGGATTTGCTTCGCGGACGAAGAACCGCGATTCGACACGGCGCCGCTTGGTGAGGCATCATTCGGAGTCGGGCATCGAAACACCACCGTTCCGACCGGCACTTTCACTACTTTGGCCGGTGCGCCGCGACCGTGCATCTGCTTCCCCTGGCCGTGTGCGCCGTTTTTTCCCTTAATCAAGGGCTCGTAAAAAAGACTGACAAGATTATCTGTGTGCTCGTCAGCGCGCAGAATAATGTCGCCGCCTTTGCCTCCATCTCCGCCATCAGGTCCACCCCTTGGAACAAACTTTTCCCGGCGAAAACTCACGCAACCCCGCCCGCCATTGCCGGCTTTCGCCGTCACCCTGATCCGATCGACGAACATCATCTGAGCCTACACGCAACTATTGCCTCTGGATAGCGCAAGCGCCCCGCAAGGGGGAACCATGTCACATCATCAGTCGAACGACTGCTCGTCAGTGAGTGAGTTTTCACTGAGGCCGCGAGCTACCGAGTCGGTGTCAGCGAATCGTAAAGCGACCTCGTCTGTCTCGCGATCGCCGCCCAGCCAAATTTCTCCTTCGCTCGTTGCCGCCCGGCGCGCCCAAACCTGGTCTGTAGCTCCGGATTCGACATCAGCTCATTGATCCGCGCCGCAAGGTCGCGGGAAAATTTCTCGGGCTCGATCGGTTCAAAGGGAGTTTCTTTCATCTGCTGGACCGGGACGAGAAACCCTGTTTCGCCATCGACCACGACTTCCTTGATCCCGCCGACTGCGCTCGCCACCACCGCGGTTTCGCACGCCATCGCTTCGAGATTGATGATTCCGAACGGTTCATAAATCGACGGACAACAAAACACCGTCGCGTTGGCATAGAGCTGATGCACCGTTTCCTTGTCCACCATCTCGTCGATCCAAATGACATCATTTCGCGTCGCCTGCACGGCGCTTACTGCCGTCTTCATCTCCGCGGCAATCTCCGGCGTATCGGGCGCGCCGGCGCATAACACAATCTGAAATCCCTTGTCCATGAATGGAATTGCGCGCACCAGGTGCACGATCCCTTTCTGGCGCGTGATCCGCCCCACGAACAATAGATATGGCCGGGTCGGATCGATCCCATAACGCATAAGCGCGTCCGTTCGCTCCGTCGGCCTGTATTCCTCGAGATCGATCCCGTTATAGATCACGTGCAGACGCGAGGAGTCGATTTGGAAAAGCCGCTCGATATCCGCCCGCGTCCCTTCCGATACGGCAATCACCGCATCGGCCATTTCCAGCGCCGTCTTCTCCAACCAAACGGTAAAGTCGTAACCGCCGCCGAGCTGTTCGCGTTTCCACGGTCGCAGGGGCTCAAGCGAATGCACGGTGATGACGAGCGGCAGCCCATAGTTCAACTTCGCCAGGATACCGCCAAAATGGCTGTACCAGGTGTGGCAATGAACGATGTCAGCTTCAACCTTGCGCGTGTTGAAATCGAGACAACGCTGCACCGCGCCGAAAACCGATTGCAACGGCTTCGGACAAGTATATCCGGATGCATCCAGCTCAAACCCGCGGACCGCCGGATTCGTGCCTAACGACTTTTGATCGCCAAAGCAACGCACCTCGACATCCATCGATTTCGCCAATTCGCGAGCAAGATAAGCCACGTGCACTCCGGCCCCGCCATACACATGCGGGGGGTATTCGTTGGTGAAAAAGAGCGCCTTCATCCTTGCCCGATTACCGGCCGCGCTCTCACTGGCTTTCGTTAGGTACATTCATGAGGAGAACCGGGACCTGCGCGCGATGGCGGACCTGCGTAATCGTGCTGCCGTAGAAGAGGTCCTTCAAGAGACGATGTCCGTGCGTAGTCATTGCGATCAAATCGCAATCCGATTCCTGCGCGGTCTTGAGAATCCCAAGGGCGGGATCGCCCAGCGCAAGATGTGTCTGCACCTCGATGCCCTGCCGCCGCAAATCATCCGCCACCTTTTCCAAGTAGGCCCGGTCCGCTTTCATCTCCTCCGATTCCGCGAGTTGAAACCGGTTATAATTGCGGGCTGCCCAACCATCCGCCACATGCAACAGAAGCAGTTCCGAGTTGTGCACCTTCGCCAATTCGCAAATGGGGGAAACCATTGCCCGATCGGTCGGACTATTATCAAGCGCCACGAGAATTTTCTTGAACATCGTTAGGCCGGCAATCCGCTTTAAGCTTTGGGCATCAAGTCCTAACTTTGGCAGAGTCGCGCCGTCGCCCCTACTTAAAACTCAAAACCTAAAGCTTAAAACTAATTCGATCATTGAAGGTCCTCGCCATCGACATCGGCACTTCTTCTGTGCGCAGCGCTCTTTTCGATGCGCAAGCGCGGCTGGTGCGCGTTTCGAAGGCGGCCAGAAGCTATCGCCTCCGGCATGACGTCGATCATGCGGCCGAGCTCGATCCGGCGCTTCTTCTCCGTGCAACAAAGGACTGCCTGAGCGAGACGCAGCGGCACCTGACGAAGCGGCAGCCGCAGGTGATCGCAGCGTCCGGTTTTTGGCATAGTTTGCTCGGGCTCGACCGCGCCGGAAATCCACTCACGCCCATTTACACCTGGGCCGATGCTCGCTGTGTGGATGACGCGTCTCTTCTGAGGCGACGAATGAACGAGCGCGCAATTCAGCAACGCACCGGCTGCATGGTGCGCGCGTCCTTCTGGCCCGCAAAATTGATCTGGCTGCAACGGACACGCCCGAAACTCTTTCGTCGCGTGGCACGCTGGGTTTCGCCGGCAGAATGGATTTTTGAGCAACTCTTCGGTGTACGGAGTTGCAGCCATTCCATGGCGAGCGGCACCGGACTTTACCATCTGGAACGGCACGCCTGGGACGAAGAACTGCTCGACACCGTTGGCTTGAAGCTTTCCCAGTTGAATCCATTGCAGGACTGCGTCCAGCAGCGGCAAACAACCATCTTCACTGCCATTGGAGATGGAGCGGCTGGCAATCTGGGTTCTGGAGCAACGCGTCCCGGCTTGGTCGCGATCAACGTGGGAACGAGCGCGGCGGCTCGCACGATCGCGCCTCCAGGGACTCCACTCCCCTTCGGACTCTTCCGCTTTGTTGTCGATGAGCAACGCTGCTTGCTCGGGGGAGCGATCAGCAACGCGGGAAGTCTGCGCGCATGGTGCTTGCGCGAGCTGCGCCTACCTAACGAAAAGCGCGAGATCGAAAAATTACTTCGACAAAAGTGGAAGGAGATTTCTCGCCTAACGATTCTTCCTTTCTGGGTGAGCGAACGCGCGCCAACCTGGCCGGATGATCTTAGCGGAACAATTATTGGTCTAAGTCAGGCAACGACCGCGGCCGACTTGCTGGCCGCGACGGTCGCTGCCTCGTTCCATCGCCTGGCGGAAACCCTCCGTGAATTGGAAACCGCTGCCGGCCGGGCCACCAAAATCATTGTTTCCGGTGGTGTTGTGCAGTCGACGGTCTCGCTGCAAATGCTGGCCGATTCGTTAGGCCGAGAGGTGGAGATTTGCGTAGAGCCCGAGGCTTCACTGCGTGGCGCAGCGGTCCACGCGCTCGAACAACTCGGC
>Ga0068871_100002923_pt1 | contig 11723 bp, 11 predicted proteins | sample KBSMisM72_FD_72750 | JGI IMG/M metagenome (GOLD analysis project Ga0068871, IMG submission 72750) | Miscanthus rhizosphere microbial communities from Kellogg Biological Station, Michigan, USA - KBS Miscanthus M7-2 | ecosystem: Host-associated > Plants > Roots > Rhizosphere > Soil ... | reverse complement strand
GCGCTATTCCTTAGCTGCGTGGGAGCAAGGCGAGTACATCTCTGGCGCTTTGACCTATGCTTACGATAAAGCATTTCAGGTCACACTCTGTTTTTGGTTGGATTCACTTTCAAAACGTTGCGAGGAAGTTCCCAGTCCAAGCCCGATTGTTTCAGCCGACGACGAAGCGAGCTTTGAAGTTCGACTAAGGGAAGTCGCCGCGAAACTTATCAACCCGCAAACCTCAGACTAATTTTTGGGCAGAACCGATAGTTTCCATTTTAATCACCATTAAAAAGGCAAAGCCGTTGTTTTATTGTTTTAGGCTTTGCCTTTTTAATGGTGATTAAAGTGGAAACCGATCGTTGTGCCTTAAAAATCTGTCTTGGTCTTTCCGCTGCGAGGCGTATAATCGCACAATGATAACCGACCGCTGTTTTGGTACGCCGTTCGGCGACTTGGAAGCGTTTTTCCTCAGCGCATTATTGCCGTTACTAAATCTTGTGATTTTCTGCGCGGGACCAGCGACGGGATTTTTGCTGTGGAAACGACGCCGGGATGGAAGTAAAAGACATACCCTATCCTTGCGTTAGAACTGCCTCAAAATTCGTTTCAATCCCTAACTCGTGGACGCTCTGAATCACCACACAGAGGTTATGACAAAGAACCTTACACAGAGCCTCGTTTACTTGCGCCGTTAGCGTTCGACTCCGCAAGCGTTGGCCAAACTTAGATTTGATCATGTGGAACGTCGTTTCGACGTTGGACCGCTTGTGATAGTGCTGGAGAAACTCCGCACGATGCAGCGCGTAAAAGTGGTACATACGCGTCCACAGTTCCGACTTTGGGCCGTAGCTTCCGCGTGAGTCTGGCACTGAATTCGATTTGAATGGAATGTAAGGCTTCTTCGTACAAAAGTAATTTTGCGGTTCATCGCGGTCGTCGATGGTTGCTGAACTCCTCACCGTATTACTGCGGCGCGAAATTTTCGTTTGAGCGTCCAAGCGTAGACCGCTCGCGGATTCTTTATTGTTCGCAAGTCCATCCAGGCGTACGATGTGTGACATGTCCACCAGCCCAATGCCTAAAATCGAATGTGAGCAGCACCATACGGGTATCATCGTAGGCGACCTCGAGACCGCTATCGATTTTTATACAAACAAGCTCGGCTTCTGGCTGGCGTTTAAGTGGGGCAAGCCGCCGACGATGGCAGGCGTCAATCTGGGCCATGTGCAGATTTTTCTTGAGAGCGGCGAGCCGTCATCCAAAGGTTGTTACCTCTACTTTGTGATTAACGACGCAGACGCGTTCCATGAGTTTCATCGAAACAACGGCGTCGAGATCGTTCAACCGTTAGGCGATCGCGAGTACGGCATTCGCGACTACAGCGTTCGAGATCTGCATGGCTACGTCTTGTCGTTTGGTCATCGCCTGCCCGCCAACTGCGACGGCGGAGATCAGTGATCGGCGGTTGTTAACGAGCGATTGGGAACATGTGTAACATCCGGGGGGTCTAAAGGATCAAATGATCACCGATTGTTTTGGAGTTAGACAGTGGGACCTCGCCGACACGGAGGCGATTTTTGTGCAGGGATTCTTCGTACTGCTGAAGATCCTGATTTCCGTCGCCATTTTGGTATATACCTTAAAAGTCTGCACAACTGAACGAAGTCATAAGCGGACTAGCATGCTCGGATTAGAAGATCCGGGTGGCGAGTAAGCGTTAGGAATTACAGCTGAGCGCCTTTCTTTTGAGTATTCAGAGGAACTGTATGTGAGATCTTAATTGAGAAACGAATAGAATACTGTCACTGATGACAGGTCTGATCAGGTGCTATCAGCCACCAAAAGGCACAAAAACACAAATGAAGGTGCGACTTCCCGCCGATGGTTATTCGTCGGGACAACTCGGGCAGCTATTGGGACACTGCGCGATGCACGAATTGTATAGCTTGCAGCAAACTATAGTTGAACCATCGCATTGCTGGAACCGCTGCAAGCACGCCTGACAACATGTCGTGGACTGTGTGTTTGTAGTTGGAGCCGATAGAACTATCAGAGATAGGACCAATACAACTATTCCGAGAATCCGTCTTCGCATGATATGTCTCCTGCGGTTAATCCATGCCGAACATAGATTGGTTTTGGGAGGAATTCTCTCTGGAAGCGCCTTGAGTTTATCACGCTCGGCAAGTGCTGCCTATTCCAAAAAGTTAACCCTCGCCATTATCATGGATGGCGGCTGTTGGACATTCTTCTAGTGCCTGCCGGCACTGTGCCTCTTCCTCCGGAGTGCCAGGCTGCTTAAAGACCTAAGAAATGAGGTCGTCCATCCTGAAATTGTTCGGTGCGGTTTCAACACAACAGTGGTGGTGAAGGCAGATATCACAGTCAACGTAATACTTGCCGGGTGCGTTCAGTGGATGCCTGATGATTTCTTTCATCTTTGAATCTCAACCTTGATTTAGTTTCTCAACTTCTACAAAGCCCAGTTCAATCACCTGCTCTTTATCTGACATCGTTCGCATGATTTAAATTGACCACCCAGCAAATTCGATGACTTAGCAACGCACCGAGCTTAACGAAACTCATCGCTGCGCAACAGGCCGTCCAAGAATGACGTCTGGTTACCGAGGCTTGATGCGTCCGGCGTCGAGGTCTTGTCGGACGGCGTCGGTGAGCAGCGAACGATCGATCAGCAGGTTGCGGCGATCGAGGAGGCGGAGGAAGGGGTCGTGTCTGCGCGGTGGCACTTTGGTTTCGGAGAGTTGCACTTCGCGACAGTCTCTGAAGTCGATCTCGAATTGTTGTCGCACAGCGGCCGGCATGTCACCGCCGTAGACGATGAGCGAGCTTTCCGTATGATGAAACGTTGAGCCGTTCGCGACGTTGTAAGAGCCGATCGCCGCGACGACGTCATCGATGACGAGGTTCTTGGAATGAAATGCGCCGGGCTTCTGCCACTCAAAGACTCTTATGCCGTGCTCGATCAGCCAGTGAAAATGATTCGCGCATTCACGATACAAGAATCCAAAGAAGCCGTGCAGCAACAAACCTCTCGACGACTCCTTCGAGTTTGTAATTAACCGGACTTCAACGCCGCGCTGCACAGCACGGGCCAGCGACTCCGCAATAATCCGCGGCGGCCGAATCGCATGGCATCCCCAGTAGATGTATTTTTGTGCTTTCTGAAACATCAACAAGCACGCCTCGGTCATGCGCAGACGTTCCTCGTCATATGGTTTGTGCGGAACATATCGCACCCGCTCACTTCCTGTCGGCGACAGCACTGGAAAGTAAGCAAGCGGTTTCGCCTCGATCACAGTTTCCGCTTGTACTCGTGCAATCTCGTAATGGGCCACACGATCAAAGCCTGGTTGTTGTCGAGCCTCATACTCTTTTTCCATCGCGTCGTACAGATAGAAGCTCCTGATGAACTGGCGCTGAACATCAGCAACCGCAGGACCAGACAAGTAGATGTCGGTATCTCGCCAGGCGTCGGGACGGATTCCGCCGAACGCATACTTATCGCCCCAGTTAATTCCTCCCAGTATTACTTCCCTTCCATCGACGAGCGTGAACTTTTCATGAAAGCGGCGCTTGATTTTGTATCTGAAGCCTTCGACAAGTTGAGAAAGCGGGCTGCCTTTACGCAGGTCGGGCAGCCAGTCGCGGAAGACTTTGTGATAACGGATCACGGCGACACCGGCTTTGGTCATCTCACTCAGGATCCCGACGCTCATCGCGCTGTATACCGCCAGATCATCCACGATCATGCGGACCGCCACGCCTTCTTTCACCTTCTTCGTGAGCAGGTCTCGCAGGCGTTGACTCGTACCGTCGTTGATAATGGAAAACGTGGCGAGATCGAGACTGTGTCGCGCGCCCTCAATCAGCTCCCAGCGTTTTGCATACGACTGACTACCGCTAGGCAGAAACGTTACTGAATTCCCTTCCCGTAAAACGGTTCCGGTCAGGCGATCGGTCTCGGCTTGAAACTCTGATTCCAGCAGAGGGTGGGTTTGGATCTCAGACATGGCGAGGCTCCTAAAAGAGGAAAGAGTCAAAGACATGAGGAAGGCCGGTGGTTCGCCAAGGGCTATCACGGCTCGAACGGACGAGACGGATTGATTTCGGCGACGGGTATCCGACGTTCGCGGAGTGCATCTCTATATTTATTTTCCATGCTCGTCCAGCTGGAGTAGCCCATGGCGACTCCGGTCATGAAGTAAACACCGGCATTTATCCAGAACCGCTCGGACCATGGGTGCATACTCCCGTCAACAAGATAGTCAATGAAGTCGCTGGTAGGAATCATTAACAGGGTGAAGGTCAGAGTCGTACGCAAAACGAATCGGTCCCGGCCTTTTGCTCTTATAAGTTCCCACCGGGCAAGGTAACGTAGATCTCTTTGAGAGCGTAAATCCTGAAGTTTGCCAAGCAATCGTTTCATTGCGGCTTGCATTCTACAACTTTTGGCCCTGTATACTAACTGTCCTGGACCGATCGTGAATCAAAGTATGGTGAAGAGGCGATTCAGCAAACACCTTGTTCGTGCCGTGGTGTTGATAATGCTCGGCGTGGTGCTGTTCACCGTGGCGCCGGCAAATCGCGCCGTGATAGTCGCAATTCCCTTACCTGCAGCTTCACCGACACCCGTACGGACGCCCGAGGTAAAGCGCCCGAATCCGGTCCGCAGATTTTTCTCCTCGATGTTTCACGGGATAGCTGATGTATTTAGAAGACCAGAACCGGAAGGGCCGGGGTGTAATCTCCCACCAATTGTTATGCTGACAGCGTCGGACTCTTTAATCATATTGTGTCGTCGAGGCCAAGTTTCTCCGTCGCAGAGCTGTTCTCCCAAAAGTGAAGTAACGCTGAGTGCCAGCGCTGTAGGCACAGACAATGAGCTTCTATTCACGTGGATGGTTACTGGCGGTCGGCTCCGCGGCGACGGCGGGAAGGTTACATGGGACCTGAATGGTCTGCCAGACGGTACTTACACAGCATCAGTTGAAGCCAACGCAGGCAACAATCTCGTGGCGTATGACAAGACAACAATCAAAGTTGCTCATTGCACTGACTGTGTATGGGGAGAATCGCGATGTCCAACAGTTTCCGTGAGTTGTCCCAGTGGTGCTGACTCGAAGAAACCTGTTGTATTTGAGGCGTCAGTTGCTGGGGGTAATTGGGAGGTGAAACCCAGTTACACTTGGTCCATCACCGCTGGAAAGATCATGACTGGCCAGGGCACCACGAAGATTACGCTTAACGTTTCTGAACTCGCCGGCAAGTCCGTAACCGCCACGGTAATAGTGGGCGGTTTCGATGCGGAATGCACGGGGACACAGGCGTCCTGTACTGTTCTCACTATTAAGTAACGGCTTTCCTCAAAAGTCGGAGTCGCACTTGGATCGGGTCAGTACAGGGAGCGGTAGCGACCTGGTCAGTGGTCAGCATGCGATCTTTCCAATAATTTTTGATTCTCACGGTTTGACCAGGTCGCTACCGCTCCCTGTACTGACCCGATCCAAGAATGATTCCGACCTCTTGAGGCAAAGCTTAAGTAACTAAGTAACTCTACTTTGATCTGGGCCGTGAACGCTCGCGGGTGACGCGGCTCGAGCGCGTGTATGGAACAACGCTCGTGGGATCTACTTTGATTTCACACGTAACCGCAACGATACCCGCATACTTCTTCAACAGCAGCGCGGTGATTTGCTTGTTCACGATTTCCCAGTAGTCGTCTTCATTTGGATAGCCGGTCAGAAACGTCTCGACGTCTTTAGCCAGCCAGCGGAAGTCAGGATAATCAGCCTTAGTGACGTTAGCGGCATAGCGATACGAGATCGTAAGGTTCAGATTATTGGCCTGCCCCTGATGGTCCATGCGGAAGTCTTTAAGCACGAAAGAAAACTCTTCAACGAGCGAACTCGCCACTCGTGTGCTGGAACTATGTCCCGGAGTCTGCGAATACACGGTCGAACTTGTAGCTATGATGGCGAGAATGACGAGTGATTTTATTGATGTTGAGACGTTCATGTAGTCGTCCTCATGTTGACGTTTTCAATCTGCGGCGAATGACTTGTAGTTCCTCGGCAGTTGGCGGCGCCAGGCGTTCCGATTCACCGAGGTCGGCGGGTATTGGTTTGTCAGCGCGCGAGATTACCGTCCATGCGATTCCCGGAAACTCTGTGCGCAATTGCTTGAGCTGATCCATAAAATCTACATCGCGCTTCCACAGTTTGTCGTAACCATCAAGCAACACCACGACGTTTCCGGATTTGAGTAGTCGATTAAAAAGCCAAAGCCCGCACGGCGCGTAAGATCCAAAAGACTCGTGAAGCGCATCATGAAGCGAACGATCAGGTAACCACCGCACGAGAGAAAACAGGATCGGAACGCGTCCTTCCGTGTTGTAACTGATGTACTTTCGACTGAGGTTCGCAGCGGCTAACTGCGTCCAGGTTGTTTTGCCTTCGCCGGGTCCGGCACGAAGCACAAATCCCTTGCGCACCTTTTCTTCAAGAGCAGGAAATCCCTGCAATTCGATCTTGCCGGCAATGAGCGGCTCGAGTGCAACGAGTAGATTAAGAGCGTAGCGTTGCCCCAGCCGTCGCGTCGGCGAGAGGAACGAGACGAATCTACGCGACGTGATGAACGGCAAACGCTTCAGCGTCGCCAACTCCTGCGTCCGCAACCGTCGATCGATCACTATCAAGATAATGACGGTGACGATCAGGTCCGACGCGAGATTCAGCAGAAGCCCGGCCCAGTCAACTCCATGCATCCTAAATGCAGCGACGACAAAGCCGGCTGATACCATTAGCAGCACCAGATAAAGCCACAGTGACGGTGATTGACCGCCCTGCGCCGGTGGTGTCGGTTCAGGCTGTGGCGTCGGGGAGATGGGCGTCATGTGGGATGCGGGTTAAGACGTTTTCGCGACAGACACACAGCACATGGCTGCATGCCTGTCGCGAAAGGAAAAGGGACCGAGTCGTGGAATCAATGATTGTGCTTTGCAGCAGACGGTGCTGCCGGTGCATTTGATCCCGGATCAGCAACTTCAATCACCGTGCGCATCCATGGATGAATGCAGCACTGGAATTTGTGTGAGCCAACGGGAAGATCTGAACTTCCAGCGGTCGGTCCTTCTTCGGTGCCGCCGGCCGGAACGAAAACGATCGTCGCGAAATTAAGGCATTCGGGAGCGGGAACCGGATTGCCGGAAATCCCATTGAGCTCGTTTACAAACCCACCACCGAAGTTTGCCACGGGCGTGAACGTGTGCGTTTCACCACCGCGGTTTTCGATGAACGTCGGACGCCCAACGTTGATGTGCATCGCGGTTGGTTGATTTCTCCAGGCGTGTGCGTCCTGTGTTGCTGCCAGTTCCGCAATGAATTCATCAAACGTGGTGTGTCCATTACCAACGCAAGCTCCATCGCCGAGCACTGCGTTGAAACTAGTGGGCTCGCAGTCATCGTACATCCTGATCTTCTTGTCGCCCTGAACGGCGCCGGCGCCCGCGGTCAATCCAAAAAGCGCGATTGCAGCCACCAACGCCCAAACCATTGTTCTAACATTTTTCCTGCGTTTCATCTTGAGTCAAGAACCTCCTTGTTCGGTCGACTCCAGTCTTCACAGGGGGAGACTGAGGAGTTTGAATCTGAAGTTTGATAAAGCGAGGCAAGCATATACACGTCGGAACTAACGTTGTCAACGAAATCTGCTATCCACAGATTACCCAGATTGATTTAGAATCTGTGTAATCTGTGGATAAAGAAAAGACATTAGAAACCGAGATCCTGCGCGATGCCAATATCGCGTTGACCGAGGATCTTAGTCTCGAACGAGTTGCCGAAACGCTGCTCGACTTTCTGGGTCAATTAGTCCCTTACGACAGCGCAAATGTGATGTTGTTGGATGGAAACTCGCAATTCATCGTCACCGCATTCAGACACTATGTAACAGAGAACGGCGAGAAATCTCGGTTTATTGCGCTGGACCTCAATACCAACGCTATTTTGCAGCGCATCTGTTCGACTAAACAGAGTGTCGTCGTGGCGGATACTCACAGAGATCCGGGATGGCAATGGGTGAGCGGTGCCGGCCACGTTCGCAATTGGATTGGAGTGCCGCTGGTTGCAGCCGGCAAAGTCATCGGTCTCTATTCAATGGACAAGGCGGAGCCATTCTTCTTTCAGCCTGAACATGTACGCGTGGCGGAGAGGCTGGCGCCACGAGCATCAAGTGCGATTCAAAATGCGCGGTTGTTTGAACAGAGCCAGCATTACGTGGCGGAACTCGAGGAGCGAATTGCCGAACGGAAGCGCGCTGAGGTTGCATTGCGCGAGAGTGAAGAGCGTTATCGCGAGTTGTTTGAAAACGCGAGGGATGCCATTTACGTTCACGACCTCGAGGGAAATTACATCAGGGTAAACCACGCTGCCGAAACACTGTCAGGATACAAGCGAGACGAAATCGTCGGGCATAATTTTTTTGAATTCGTGGCCGCAGACGATCTCCGTTTCCGGCGTAAGACCTTCTATGCAAAGCTGGCGGAACAGGGTGAAACTTCTTTCGAAGTCGATGTGATAGCAAAGGACGGCCGCCGGGTACCAGTCGAAGTTCGCAGCCGCGCGATCTATGAGAACGGCGTGATGACCGGAGTTCAAGGCATCGCCCGTGATATCACTGAGCGCAAACTTGCGCAGGACGCACTGCAAATGTTTTCGCGCCAGTTAATCGAAGCGCAGGAGGATGAACGACGCCGCATCTCGCGCGAGTTGCACGATCAGATCGGACAGATTCTGACGGCAATCAAGATGAACCTTCACACGGTACCGCAGGTTCGACAGGTCTCGGAAATAAGTCCCTATGTCAAAGACAATCTCGAGGCAGTTGATGAGGCGCTCCGGCTGGTCCGCGATCTTTCCGTGGATCTGCGTCCACCAGTGCTCGACGATTTCGGACTGGCCACCGCTTTATACTGGTACGTCGATCGTTATACCCAGCGTACCGGTTTGGAAGTGGACGTGATTATCGAAATGGCCAATCACAATCAACGTTTCTCACGTGAGGTCGAAACGGCCTGCTTCCGCATAGCGCAGGAAGCGCTGTCCAACATCGTCCGCCACGCGCAAGCGTCTCAGGTGTCATTACAGCTCGTGACAGATGAGAACGTTCTACTGTTGTCGATAAAAGACGACGGTGTGGGTTTCGATCCGGAGAGTCTGCGAAAACGCGCGCCGCGCGCCGCGACGCTTGGTCTCGTTAGTATGCAGGAGCGAGCACATGCTGCGGGCGCGAGAATTGAAATTGATTCGGCAATCTCCAAAGGTACCGAGGTCAGGGTCAGGCTTGACCTTGCGCCTTGACTACACGACCCTCGCGAATGAATTGATCCATCATTTCCTCAATCGCCTTTACCGGTCTGTAGTGTTTACTCGGACGCGGCTCAGTGTATTTGATAAACCAATCATCATGCTGTGCAGCGCCAGGGATGTCCGGATTAGTTACGAGTAGTTCCTCGAGATCGATCGATCGATCTTTCATCGCGCGAACCCACCTATTCAAAACAAAGCGTTGCGCGTGCGGCGATAAACGATGGATGCCACTATTCTGCTCGCGCCCCGTTTCACATTCTTCAAGAAAGAGCCGTGCCTGGAGTAGTGCTGCCAGCAAGCCACCAGTGTCGAACTGTACGATCTCGGTTGGAGCGGCTTCGATGCCACGAGATACGAAAGTATAAGGGTATCCCAGGTAGGCAATCCGAATTGGCCCGCATGGTCCATCTCCGGAAATGATATCCCAGCTATCGGGCGCTACCCTTAAACGCGGCTTCTGTTTTAGATCTTTTATTATTGGACCAAACTCCTGGTCACCACTGGAAGCGCTGATAAGGTTTATGCCGGGTTTGTGCTTGAGTGGCCATATGTCGTTAAACGGATCGCGCCCGGAACATCCCATTACGTAATTACAACGGAGCATCAGCTCTTCGATGGAGTCCACTCGCGTGACACGATTGGAGAGAGCAGAAGGCAGCTGCGCATTAGGATCGCAGTAAAACACTTTGTTGCCTTGTCTCGCGGCGAGATTTGCGACGGCCCGGCCAATGCTTCCCATGCCGATTACGCCAACTTGTTCTCCTTGCAGCGGCCGGCCATCACGGAATTCTCTATTTATTCTGTCGATGAAGCATTGCGAGAAGACTGCGCCGCCTATCTCCAACTTAACGGCCGCTCTGGCCCATGACATCACAGCAAACGGTGGTGACTTCTCTTCAAACAGGAAGATTCCCCGAGAAGTCTGTTCGACACCGCACATTGAATAGCGTTGTAAGACTTCGCTGGGAACGCTCGTAATGCAAACGCCACCGTCATCCAAGACGAGCACGCGCTTGATTCTGCGCCGGGCGAGTTGCTCGGTCGCGACTTGCCACAATCGGTTCGTATCCTCGTCAAAATAACGATGGAATTCACCCGGCAGCGGCATCACCGAGTCGAGCACAGTAACTCCCATCGCCCGCAGCTTCTCAATGACCAGGGCACTGTTTGAATAGACTTTGCCGAGCGCGAAGATGTTTTCCGGATTGAGTCCCATCGCACCCGCCGTTTGAAAGAGATCCACGGTTTGTTGAAGCATGTGCTGGACAGCGACCAACGCCGTATCTTCACCAAACTGAAAACCGACGGAACGGGCACAGTTCAGCAGTGCTTGAGTTACTTCAAGACGAGTTGAGTGTGAGTGTGACATAAACAATTGGAGCGAGCGATCTCATCAATTGAAAGTCTGCAGAGTGTCCTCGAACCTGTGGGAGAGGAGGCTTGTGGTTCCCTCTGTGCGGCGCTACTTAGTTTCAGCGTTAGATGCGGGAGCAGGCAATTTTGTAACAGAAAATTTTGTTATTTGGGTGGAGATACTTCTTATAGGCCGATAAAACGAGGTCGCTGGCGACCAGAAGGTCGTTAAATCGATTGATTACGCAAAATCCCGCTCACGGGTAGTGAGCGGATTGTTCAAGTCCTTTCTACAAACCGATCTCTTAAAATACTTTTAATCCCGCCCCACAGGAGTGGGCGGATACTTCAGGTCCTCCCTATTTATCCCATTATTCGGCTTGTTAATAAATAGTTCGAACTTGAACGATCCGCCAACTGCCGTTGGCGGGATTGCCACATCCGCGAGCGTATTCGTGGTAGAAAGGACTTGAAAATCCGCCCACTGCCGTGGGTGGGATTTAAGCAGAAGCCTTGATTTTGCCTAAGTTCTGCGGGGTTGTCGCCTTGACACTGGGAAACGCAGACTGCTAATCTACGCGGTCTTTTTCTGCACTGAATTCGAGTCTGTACACATAAAGGAGCTGTTTTGATTAGCGAATCCGGTTACCTGTTCACCTCTGAGTCCGTCACTGAAGGCCATCCAGACAAAATCTCCGATCAAATCTCTGATGCAGTACTTGACGCCGCACTGAGTGTCGATCCAACCGCACGCGTAGCTTGTGAAACTCTCGTCACCACCGGACTGGTGGTTGTCGCCGGTGAAATCACGACCAACGCCGTAATCGACTACTCCAGAGTCGCGCGCGAAGCGATTCGTGAGATCGGTTACACAAGAGCCAAGTATGGCTTCGACTGCGACACCTGCGCTGTCTTGTCGGCACTCGACAGACAGTCGCCTGACATCGCGATGGGTGTCGACACGGGTGGCGCCGGCGATCAGGGTTTGATGTTTGGTTT
>Ga0068871_100002918_pt1 | contig 11727 bp, 14 predicted proteins | sample KBSMisM72_FD_72750 | JGI IMG/M metagenome (GOLD analysis project Ga0068871, IMG submission 72750) | Miscanthus rhizosphere microbial communities from Kellogg Biological Station, Michigan, USA - KBS Miscanthus M7-2 | ecosystem: Host-associated > Plants > Roots > Rhizosphere > Soil ... | reverse complement strand
ATGAAATTCAGTTATTGTCAAATAATATCCATCAGGGTCTCTTAGTGAAAATTCCTTTTTCAATGAGTTTGGATTTAAATGAATGTCTTCCTCCACCATACTTCCAAATTCCTTCACATTTTGCCGTATTTCGTCCATGTTTTTCGTCCTGAAATAAAGAATTAGGCCGTTATCCGGGGGAACAGTTGGATTTGTCATGGTAGGGTGATGATGTGCTCCCCAACTGTGCAGGCACAGAATAATTTCATCGTCTTCTGATACTAAAACAGCAAACTCATTTCCACCATGTGTTCTTTTAAATCCAAAGATTCTTTCATACCATTTTGAACTGGCTTCGACATCTTTTACAGCAATTATGGGGTCTATTTTTGTCATCGTGCATTTTTGTTAAAGAAATCGTTATAGCAAACTAAGTAATTACTTTCTACGCATGTTAATATTTTGTCGTTGCGCTGCGTTAATGATGCAAATATCGCAAAGCTTGCCCATTACAGCTCCCGTACAATTTCCTGTTCGTTTGGCTTTACGAACCAGGGCAGCGGGGTTCAAAGATGTTGGTCAAGCCCCAATAGTATAAAACTTTTTGTTGGGGGTAGTTTTATAAGAGAAGAAAAAGAACTCGCCATAAAAATAATTGTTCGCATAATTTTGGCAAAAATTTTTATTCTGTCAGCGAAAGAATATTTCCGTCAGGGTCTTTAAACCAGGCAACTTTTGATCCGCCAGGCGATTTCCAAACTCCAAATTTGTCTTGATCCATAAAATCATATTTTTCGCAAAAAACACCTTTCTTGTTGAGTGATTTTATTGTTGAAATAATGTCTGAAACATTCCAGCCTAATACAGTAAATGCTTGAGGCTTTAATTCCGGAACAATAATTACCCTTAGCATTATCCCATTTGCTTCAAATTCCAAAGCGTACTTGTCCCCGGATAAAAATTTCAGACCTAAAACATCTTTGTAAAATAATTTTGCTTTGTCCGGCTTCAAAGTCGGGACAAAGGCTTTAAGTTCTTTGTCTGCAAGCATGATCGAATATTTTGATGTTGAATTAAGATTGCCAACGGGATAGGCGTTGCTGTCAGTAGGTGTATTTGGAAAACCGCAGCTTCACTTTCATTCTGTTGTCCAATAAAGATAATGAGTTGAATATATTCATCAACACCTATTGCAGCAAAACCAGGTTATACGCCGTTAGTTAGAATGATCGTTTTATCGGCTTACGTTCCATTGCCTTGGTTAGTGTTTTCAGGAACCTGCATTGCGCAACCAAAAATGGTTCGTGAACAGGTGGACCCGGACTCCGGATGATTATTTATCCGGGTAAAAACGAAGATGTTCAAAAATATAATTTTCGTGTTGTTTGAGTTGATCGATCAATTGCTTTAATTCACTTTCTTCCCATTTTTTTTGAAACATTTCATCATGCACCAGTAATACCAGGTGATCTTTGGTAAATAAATTACCATCCTCCAGTTTTGTCTCAATTTCCTTTTTTATTTCATCCACGGTTTGCACAGGCTTGCCGCCAGGATGATGCCGCCACTCAATATCCCAGCCATAAATTTTATACCCGTTTTTTGCCAGCAGGTCTGCAGCTGCTGATCCGCTCACACCGTCATCTTTTTTCCGGCCTGCCAGCCGCCATATATTTCTGCCAGGCAAACGCACCACCTTAAATTTCAGGTTGAGTTCTTTTTCATTTTTCTGGATATCAGCCAAAACATTTTCGGGGTTGCTGTAATAAAGTTCATAGTGACCATTTGCATGTGTAAAACTGTGGTTGTAGGTTTCCACAAAAGGATTCTGCTCATACAATTTATAATAATTGCCCAGTCGTTTGCTTGCTTCGGCATTGCGGCCCACCACAAATACACTTATTTTCAGTTGCTCTGATAGTATTACGCTATCTATGTTTTCACTGCCTTTGAAAGGGCCATCGTCAAAACTGAGGTAGATAAATTTTATGGTATCTTTTGTGTTTACACTTTCATCAGTGATGAAAACATTCATTTTATCGCCATTCATTGCCAAATGAAACAAAGCTCCGCCCGTGAATAGGAACAGGGTAATGGTGAAAATAAATTTCATCGTTATTTTTTCCCTATAAAGTTAAAAAGACCAACGCTAAATTTTGAGGCGATTATACCCCTTTCCCGGCAAGTATTTTAAGGGCTGCTTGTTGCCATTTTAAACCTGCCCTATAGTATCGGGATTTTGAAGACGAATGATTGGAGCAGCCAAAATGCTCACCTGCACTCGCTTCGCCAATGATTTTTTTCTTCAGATAAAGGGTTGAAGGGAAATGCAGAGAAAAGATCAGGAGGGCAAAATAAATAGGTTGAACGATAAATATTAAATGAGAAAACAATGAAAAATAAGCTACTTGTTAGACACAGATATTTTTTTCTGTATTTGCCAATAGTGTCCAAACGGGTCTTTTATTGTTCCTTGCCTGTAACCGTATTCGTAATCCTGCGCTGCATTTATTTCAATTGCCCCTGCTTTAATTGCATTGGCCATTACTTCGTCCACGTCTGAAACAAATAAGCCAATACAAATGGTAGTGCCGTTATTTTTTCCTGGAGAAAAGAAATACGGTTTTGCTGTTATTTCATGTATATGAAATATTGCTCCATCAATACAAAGTTCTACCACATGAATACTGCCGTCATCGTTAGAAAATCGCATCTGTTCTGATGCACCAAAGGCCTTTTCATAAAACGAAATGTCTTTTACTCCGTTATTAACGAAAAGCTCGGGAGCAAAAAATGTTTTACGGTCTTCTGTTAACATATTGTAGTCTTTAAATGTTTAAAATGTCTTATCCAACTACTTTAGCAAGGTTAGATGATTGTCAGGTCGTTTGCGTAAGGCTATTTCTTATTTGTTCCCGGAAGCCCTTTCTTCAGTGGGGCCCGGTTGTCCGGAAGCGTTTTATTTTGATGCTGATTTCACTTCAGTTAAGATCAGTTTTACTTTTGTATCACCAATATTCTCTGTATAATGTTTGCCTAAATAACTCATCCATGCTACTGAGCCTTCGATTGCATCTGACAGGATCGTTTGTCCGTTTTCCATGTGCACTCTCAATTTGCCACCGGAAGCTGCATAGGAAGATCTTGGCGGAAGCGTATGCCAGTGATCTTTTGCTCCAGGTTCCAGTGTATACTCAATAATTTTAACACTCCCGTTCTCCAGTAAAAGTCTATAATTTTCCGGGCAAGTTACCAATGCATCAATATTGATTTGTGCAGATTTTTTTGCTTCCGGGGAATCTGAATGTTCACTACAGGAAAAGCTAACAGTAACCAGGATGGCAATAAGAAAATATTTCATTGTAAAAAAAGTGAATTGATGATACTGGTATTAATACTATCCTGGTCAAGATACAAAAAAATATTACATTGATTCACAAAGGCATTGAGGTTTCTATGTCTTCGCAAATCTTGTTGCACAACTAAAAGTAGTTCGTGAAGGAACGAGCCAGGGCAGTATAGACGGCTGCTACCAACAACGGTATAAGACGTTGCCGGGAATGAAGGCCAGGTTGTGGGTTATAAATACGTAGCGTAGAGAATTTAGTAATATGGTAACACAGGCAGAGTCCTGCGTCCGAGTGGTGCTAATCTTGTACCGGATGAACCTAATAGCATTTCTAAAACAAATAAGTTATATATTCGTAAACCCACAAATATCTTTCTATTAACAGCCAACTTAAAAAATTACCCCATGACTGAAATTCATGGCAAAACACCCTCAGCACTTGATGATACCATCATTAAGATCTCCGAAAAATTTAATGATCTAAACGAATCGCTGGAAGCCAATTTTAAATACCAAATAATAACTGTCATACTTTTTTATATTTATAGTAATAGTAATGCTGACAAGCAAAAACCGATTAAAATATTCGATATAGATTTTAGCTATGATCTGTTTATGATATTCTTCCCAGTTGCGTTGTTGTACCTGGTTAGTAATATGGCATTACTTACGATGGGGTTTATTGAATTGTCAGATCTCTTTTTTACAAAATTAGAAACGAAGAAATCCAATAAAGAGGAATACGCCACGCTTCGTTCTTTACGACCAAAATCAATTTTTCTTACTATTCCCCTTACCCGTTTTTCTTTTAACAACAGTAAGTTCGGGAAAGCTTTTTTTTATATAATCTCGGTATTGTTATATGCGTTTCCCGGATTAAATATGGCGCTTGTAATTTTTGCAATTGTAAAAAATCAACCAAAAATAGTATCTGTACCATTTTTAATAATTGCTTTAACTGCATTTGTTGGTCTTTACTATGAATACAATAGGGGGAACATCACTAAAGACTATCGTTATCTTCTTTGGGCGACATATGCATCCTTTATTATTTCCTTATGTGTACTTTTTTTTGTGTGAAATAATTTTTCAGTATTCACTACATGAAGGACCAGAACTTATTGAAAATAACAAAAAAGTATTGCCAGGAAATTCCTTTAAGAAGCTGGTGGGAACTACTTTTTACCATAGCACTGATTGCTTTTTCAGTATTTCTAATAATTCATATCTCGAGTTCCTGCATGCTGTTGATCCTCAGTATTACACAGGGGCTATTATTAGTAAGATTATTTACGATTTATCATGATTATAATCATAAGTCTATATTAAGTAAATCTATCCTTGCAGATATTTTGATGAATATCTTCGGAATGATTTGTTTATGTCCTAAAAATCTTTGGAACTTTTATCACGATTATCATCACAAAAACAATTCAAAATTTTCTCAAATTGTTTTTGGGAGTTTTCCAATTATAACCTGTGAACAATTTGAAGCTTTAAACAGATCTCAAAAAAAGAGATATTTGATAGCCCGTCATCCTGTTACTATCCTTTTTTCTTACGTTACAATATTTATGATCTCGTTTTGTATACGCCCCTGCATTAAGAATCCAAAACAGCACTGGTCAGGGGTTGTAGCTATTCTATGTCACTTTACATGCATTTTGCTCATTGGTCTGGCAAGTGTTAAAATCTTACTTTTTGTATTTATAATTCCTGTTTTTACCATGTGCTTAATAGCAGGTTATTTTTTTTATGTGCAGCATAATTTTCCCAGCATCAAGTTGTATGAAGATATGAAATGGAATTATGTTGATGCATCCCTGTTTTCTTCTTCCTATATTCAAATGAATGGTATATGGAAATGGATCTCGGCCAATATAGGTTATCATCACATTCACCATTTAAATTCTAAAATACCTTTTTATAACCTACCGACGGTAATGAAGGAGAATATAGAATTCTGCCAAACAGAAAGCACTACATTGAAAATAAAAGATATTAGGGCATGCTTACTACTTAAACTTTGGGACAGTCGCAGCGAAGGGATGGTAACGTTGCGTTATTTCAAAGAAAAGTATAAAAAGCTTAGTTGACAGTTCAGACTCGTCATAGCGGAACACCTGCGTCCAGAATGCGCTTGAAACGACATAACTACAAATTTTAATGATACTAAGATAAGTGATCATTTGTAGCAGGGAAGGGTATAAGCGGGACAAAAATTTATGATATTGTTATTGATACTATTCTGGTCAAGATACAAAAAATATTACATTGATTCACAAAGGCATTTAGGGGTTTCTATGACTTCACGAATCTTGTTGCACAACTAAAAGTAGTTCGTGAAGCCACGAACCAGGGCAGTATAGACGGCTGCTACCAACAACGGTAAAGACGTTGCCGGGAATGAATACCTATTGCCGGACTGCTGAAGATACAAATGTGCCCAAAACATTGTCAGTGAATGTTAAGGTCATCTGCAATCCATCTGCACTAATAGTGCCCGAACACCTGCCTTGTGATATCGAACCATTTTGGTATGTTGTGGTATAGGTACTGGTAATAGTTTGCCCGGTAATAGTTCCACTTCCGTTTGATTTGTATTGTATTCCCTGCGGAAGAATGCCCCAGCCTTGAAATTGAAATGAATTTCCTTGCTGGGTGATTTGGGATCCATTGGCTGGATTATTAACATCACGCCAACCGCCGTCAATGCTAACTACGGATGACTGTACAGCACGTGCGGCTGAGGGGTTAGGAACATCAACAGGAGATGGATTATGAGGGGTAGTTTTTAACTGATTTATTGCGACGATCAATGCTGTGACTGCCGATAGAAAAGCGGTTATTTTAGTGATGGTACCCATGGTAGAGTCCCAGAAAGTGTTTTTTTTATTGTTATCTGCTGGATGAGTATCTGCCATAATCTCAAAATTTTCAATTCATGGGTTATTATGTAAACAGAACAAGTCACAAAAATCAAACAGGATAAAATTTAGCTTAGGTTATTGAAAGACCGGTTTTAAAAGTTATTGTACTTATTGAAAGTAAAGGTATAAAAATTATTAGCAAAGTTTTACCGAACGTGATCAATAAAACGCTTCCCAACGCCCTTACCGGCGCAGGTGTTCCGAACGATCACTTGTTGCCAGGCGCCTGGTCTTCGCTTGCTAATTTCTCCTTTAATATTTCCAGTTCACGTTTCCTGGCTTTATAAATGCCGTGTTCCCAGCCGCTGGCATAGTTGGTGAGGACAAAAAAGATCAGTATCCCCAACAATATCCATACAGATTTTCCGCCGTCCCATAAACCGAGCAGGATCAGTGTTCCAATTGGCAGGATATTCCAGCGCATCAATTGGGATAACCGTACCTGGTAGGTTGCCATTGACACAGCATGGGTAAGGTCGCCCAGCATGGACCGGTCGAACTGCTGATCCCCATTTATCCTCTGTATCCTGCTCACCAATGTATACAATGCACTGCCCAGACTCCAGGCACACAAAATGTACATGAATACATTTTGGCTCTTGCCGGTTAAATTCATTACAAGAATGAAGCAGCCGCTAACGGTATAAGCGGCAATGCCGAGCCATTCACTGATGTTGGTAATATGGTAAGCCTGTTTCTTTTTTGACAGGATACGGTTGTGCAATGCTTGTTCATTGATGCTGTAAAAGGGTTCATTGTTTTGTGAATCCCATATTTTTTTCATTTCTTCAAATTCCATGGTGAACATTTTTTTTTGATTTTGAGATGAGGTATTTTTTAATACGGTTGATCTTTACGCCAACATTGGATTCTGAGATACCCAGTATAGCGGCCATTTCTTTGTAGCTGAAATTATCCAGCAGCAATAAGGTAATGGACCGGTCAATTTCATCGAGCTGGTAAATTTCCTGGTAGAGCCATTCCAGTCGGTCATCATCGGGTTGCTCAGCTTCTTTTAAGATGTGCTGGTCATGGTTGAATGTTCCGGGCTGCTGATGTTTTCTTTCTTTTTTCACCCATTTAATAGCGGTATTGAGGGATACCCGGTAAAGCCAGGTGCTTACGGAAGATTCCTGCCGGAATGCCGGAACAGAACGCCAAAGCTGGATGCTGATCTCCTGGAACAGGTCGTCCCGGTCCATGGCATTCAATGCATAAGCCCTCACCACTTTAAAGATAAGTGCCTGGTACTGGTGCAGCCAGTCGTCAAAAATTTGCTGTCGTTCCTTTTCTGTCACGGTGCTGATTGTTTACAATGTTAGTACCAGCAAAGGAAGAAATTCTTACACGATCAAACAATTTAAAGAAAACTGCGGTTGTATTTTTTGATATTATACAATGGAAAAGCAGGGAGGATCAGTTGATTGTTTTACAGGGAAGTGAGCGTCACTTGCTCAATTGAGTTTATGTAAAATAATGATCAATACAGATAGGTCCTAACTGTTCAGCAGTTGATCATTTAATTCTTCTTTTCCGGCAACGTCTCTTTTTTTTTGTCTTGTGCGATGGCAAGGACGTTGCGTATGCCTGAGTTGTATTACTATATTAGAAATATCTTTTGCTTAATTGACGCAATGGGGCATGCCTGGGTTTAATAATAAATCCGGTTTGCGACGACACTGTTTTCATTAACGATAATCGTTGTTCGCTCTGTACTCCAACGGTCCCCAACATAACTGTTCAAGACCTTTGGGTCAACAGCAATACATTTAAATGAAAAGGAATTTCCAACAGAATGGTCTGAGCTAACACCCAAAAAGCTGTATCCTGCTTTCTTTAATGAATCGGAATTATATGGAAGAGTGGGTACGTCGTCTTTTGGATAGAACATAAGCACAACTTTATTAGCACTCAAAGAAACATCGTGTCCCTTCTGATCTTTTCCGGTAAAATCGGGAGCGGTATCTCCATTCTTAACACCGCCGCCTCCCTGTGAAAACGCGGGGACACTAACTGAGCATTGGAGGACCAGGAAAAAGTAAAACAGCTTTTTCATAATGTTAATGATTTAGTTTTGATTTTATATGAGCGTAGCTATAAATAGGCAACAATTGTTTGCTGTTCTAAGTTAAGATAAATGTGTTTAAGATATGTCATGCCGCGCCAAAGAAGGATAGTTCACTGATGCTGCATAACCTCACAGCTGGCATACGGCTTCTCTACTTCACCACAATTATTTTTTTGATCTCCTGCGTGATATTGTTCTTAAGATAATAGGTGCCTGCCGTAAACGAAGACACATTAATTGAACCATTGGTATTAATCAGCTTGTTAAGAATTATTTTCCCGGATTGATCTGTAAGTGTAAAAGTTGCGCTGCCATTAATATGAACATTTACCAGGTTCCTTGCAGGGATAGGATACAATGCAAATACCTTTTCGATTTTTGATTCCCGAACTTCAGGCTTCCTGGTATCTGCAATTATGTTTTTATGTTCATTGTCATGGTGCCCGGAGCCATCTAACCAAACTACCCAATAATCCGCAAAGCCCCGTGAGGATTGAGTTTTATCACCTCCTACATCAGACCATGATAATCCCCCTGCTGCGAAATAGTTTTTCCGCACTTCTTTTATAGCATATAAAGCATCGTAACCATACCCGCCAATGGTTTTATCCCACTGAATGTTTAAATCCCTGTCAAGTTTAACAATCCAGTAATCATAGTCTCCACGGCTATCTTCTGTTTTTTCACCGGATATATTTGAATTGGAAGTGCCGCCAAAAATGTAGCCGCCATCACTTGTTTTCTCAAGGCACCACACCTCGGTATCATCGCCACTTCCACCAATAGTTTTGTCCTTTTCAAATTTCCCCGTCTTATCCAGCTTTACTATCCAATAATCAAAAAAACCACGGCTATCTTCCGTTTTTTCCCAGGATATATTTGAATTGGAAATGCCGCAGATCAAATATCCTCCATCGCTGGTTTGCTTAATGCCCCGGCCAAATTCCCCGCCGTTTCCTCCAATGGTTTTATCCCACTCAATATGTCCTTCTTTGCTGAGTTTCACAATCCAGTTATCAAAATCGCCCCTGCTGTTTTCCGTCTTTTCACCGGAAATATTTGATATTGAAAAACCAGACAATGCCACACCGCCATCGCTGGTAAGTTCAACACCACTCAGGAATTCATTATCATTCCCCCCTATGGTTTTATCCCATTGAATATTTCCATTTTTATCCAGTTTTACTACCCAATAGTCAAAAAAACCCCTGCTGTCTTCTGATTTTTCACCCGACCGGTAAGAGTCAGAAGAGCCGGCTAAAATATAACCATCGTCACCTGTTTGCACAATGTTATCTATATATTCAGTACCGCTGCCGCCGATAGTTTTATTCCATTGAATATTTCCTTTTTTGTCAAGCTTTACTATCCAATAGTCAGTTGAGCCACGGCTGTCTTCATCTTTTTCTACAGATGTAATGGACGAAGATTCACCAATAAGCGCATAGCCGCCATCTGATGTTTGAATAACTGCTTTAAAGTTATCATCGAACATGCCACCAATGGTTTTGTCCCAGTCAATTTTTCCGTTATCATTCATTTTTATTATCCAGTAGTCATTGGAACCTCTTATGTTTTGGGTTTTCTCTCCCGATTTATTGGAATAAGAAGCTCCACCAACAACCAGGCCTCCATTTTCTAAAACAGCCAGGCTCACCTTGAATCCATCAGTATTGTTGCCTCCAAGTACTTTCTGGGCCTGAATAACAGGTTGTGCAAAAGATCCAATACATACGAAATTCGCAAGCAGGATGATGCATAAAATTTTAAGTTTCATAATTGTAATTTTAAAGGTTAAGTATTGAAAAAAGAAAATGAAATAAAGATTTGTGAGAATGAGACTTCCGGGAGATGTGATTTGGCCCAGTTGAAAAAGGTGCTGTTAAGTATGGAGTAAAATCATCTTTTTTATAACGGAGAAAAAAAATGATCAATTCGTTATGGCATGAAGCCTTTGTAGATAATAAGAGAGTAGTGCCAAATGCAGTTAATGATTGGTGGTCGTTTTTTGCTTTAAAATTTTGGATTATGCAAAGCATAAAAAAATTTGCTTAATTTAAGGTGATTCCAGTATTTATAAATTTAAAAAATTAAATTAAAAAATGCAATAGCTATCTATGAATTTTTGACGTCCTCTTCTGACGCAGTGTGTTCCGCCAGTTGGTGGATCACTTGTTGCCATTTTAGACCAGCCCGATTGTACCGGTATTTTTGTAACCAATCATTTTTTTAAAAAAGCCTGGTAATCATCATTGGTATTAGCAGTACAGCATTTGATCATTTACTCCCGATACAACCGGGCTGATTTGATAGACACCAGTGCCCCCTTATCGGAACACCTGCGCCAGAATAGGGTTAGCGAAGTTTGGCAGCACTAAATGGACAGCACTTTTTAGTGAAGGCACAAGGATTGCCAACGCTCATAACCCTCCCGACACCCTTTCGCCAATAGCGAAAGAAATTTTATTGCATAATTAACTAATACCCCAGGATAATAAAATGGATTATAATTTCTGTCCCTGGGTCTGTCCTGGTTTTCGTAAATATTACTAACACTAAACAATGCAGCGTGTTTTTTTGCAAATGCTGCAATTTTATCTCCTTGCAGCCCGAATACCCATTTGAATTTCGATGTGTCGAATACTAGTTTTGATTGAACAAATTAAAAACAAGTATATGAAAAAGACATTTTGCTATTGCATATTATTTGGCTTAAGCTTATTTCTTTTTTCCTGTAAAAAGGATAACACAAGTTGCCATTGTGTACATTATATAGATGGAGTTGAAGCGTCATCCTATAACGTTGCTACTTCCGGTTGCGGAGATTGCCAGAGCCAGGGCAGAACTTATACTACGGGGGATTGGGAATTTTCAGGTATTACTTATCAGCATAAGATTATTTGCTCCTGTCAATAAGACAATAATGCAACAGTTTACCTTTTTAGTGAACACCAGGGATAACACGGGAATGGCTGCTTTTTTACAGTCGCCTCATGAAAACCGCTGCTTGCTAAATAATGGTGCCTTTACCCATATCTTAATGGACAAGTATTTTAATACCCATAGGTTTTTCATACCAGTGGTCGTTGTTTTAGCGGTCACTGTTTATTTAAATAAAATTTTAACCATTCAAATTGAAACAACATGAAAAAGACATTATTGCTTAGCCTGGTGGTGATCATCACTTTGGCGGCCTGCAAGAAAGACAAAGTGAAAGACGTAACTGAAATTTCGCTGAAAGGCAAATGGACTGTTCAATCTACACTTATCAAACACTTTGACAATAATGCGTTAGTGGACAGTTATACCATACCTGGAAATGCGGCCACTATCGATTTTCAGGCCAACGGAACTGCTGTTATGACGCATGACGGAGTCGTTGAATCGCATCCCTATAACAT
>Ga0068871_100002917_pt1 | contig 11728 bp, 6 predicted proteins | sample KBSMisM72_FD_72750 | JGI IMG/M metagenome (GOLD analysis project Ga0068871, IMG submission 72750) | Miscanthus rhizosphere microbial communities from Kellogg Biological Station, Michigan, USA - KBS Miscanthus M7-2 | ecosystem: Host-associated > Plants > Roots > Rhizosphere > Soil ... | reverse complement strand
ACGAACCGAAATGGGACGGCTTTCGCTCGCTCGCTTTTTGCGACGGCGCCGAGATCTTCTTGCAATCGAAGGCGGGGCAGGCGCTCGCCCGCTATTTTCCCGACATCGTCGCGGCCCTCGCGAAGTTGCGGGCAAAAAAATTCCTCCTCGACGGTGAGCTGGCCATCCCGGTCGGCGGCGCGCTTTCTTTCGACGAGCTGCAACTCCGGCTTCATCCCGCCGCCAGCCGGGTGCGGAAACTGGCCGCAGCCCATCCCGCGATCTTCATCGTTTTCGATCTCCTGGCCGACTCGGACGGAAACTCGCTCCTCCACACGCCGCTGCAGAAACGGCGTGCTGCCCTCGAGAAATTCGCCGCGAGATTTTTCCCTAACGAAAAGCAAATTCGCCTTTCGCCGGCCACGACCGATATGCGGCAGGCGCAGAAATGGTTCCGGAAAGTCGGCGGCGATCTCGACGGCATCGTCGCGAAGCGCAGCGATTGTCCCTACGCGTCGGGCCAACGGACGGCGATGGTGAAGATCAAAAAGATTCGCACGGTCGATTGCGTGGTCGGCGGCTTTCGTTATGCCAGCGGCGCCCGCGTCATCGGTTCGCTTCTCCTCGGCCTCTACGACAAGATGGGCCTGTTGCACCACGTCGGATTCACCTCCGCTTTCAAGGCGGACGAAAAAGCGGCCCTGACGAAGAAGTTTGAAGCATTAAAAAGTGCGCCGGGTTTTACCGGCAATGCCCCCGGGGGCCCGAGTCGCTGGAGCACGGAGCGGAGCGGCGAGTGGGAACCGGTCGCGGCCAAAATCGTGGTCGAAGTTACCTACGACCATTTTACCGGCGGACGCTTCCGGCACGGGACGAAGATCGTGCATTGGCGGAAGGACAAGGCGCCGCGGCAATGCACCCTCGACCAGGTCGAGCATCGCGAGGGCAAGTCGCTCGCGCTCCTGTAGATTATCGGATGATGAACCGGGTAGCACCCGGGAGACGCATGCGCTCTCCGAACGGCGACGCTACCGCGACCAGCTTGGCTCGGTAATTTTGCCAAGACCGTCGAGAATCTTGTTCTTCCGGCTGCTCACGGTATCGAGAATATAAAGAGCACCGCCGTCGGTGAAAATGACGTGGCGCGAATCTGCTCCCCAAACCGGATCCTGCCCTGTGCTCAAAGTGCGCGTGCCACCACCGCCGAGATCCAGCACCGCGATTTGAAACTCGCCGCCGCTGCGGACGTTGAACGCAATCTTTTTTTCATCCGGCGACCAGTTCGGCTCCGTGCAGTAACCGCGACCGGTGGAAATCAAACTGCCCGAACCACCGGAAGAAGAAATCCGATAGAGCTGTGGCGAACCGCTCTGGTCGGAAGAATAAATGATCTCGCTCCCATCCGGCGACCAAGTCGGCCCCGACTCGACCCCACGGGTGTGGGTCAGACGTCGCGCGCCGCCGCCATTGGCACTGACTGTGTAGAGTTCGGGATTGCCATCCTTACTGATCGTGAGGGCGAGTTGGCCGCCGTTAGGCGAGAAGGTCGCACCGCTGTTCGTGCCCGGGAAATTCACGATCCGGTTGCGCGCACCGCTTCCGAGATCGATCAGATAAACATCCGCATAACCGCTCTGGTAACCGGTGTAGGCGATGCGCCGCCCATCCGGGCTCAGGGACGGATGGACGCTGATCGTGCCGTCGTGGGTCAGTTGCCGGACGTTGCTGCCGTCGAAGTCGGCCATGTAGACCTCTTTCTTGCCGCTGCGCGTGGCGATGAAGGTAATTTTGGTTCCGGCCAGGCCCTTGTGACCGGTCAAGGTCTCGATGATGTCGTTCGCGAACTGATGCGCATTCTCGCGCGTGCTTGAGCTGTAGGTCTTGGAAAGAACCGTGCCGCCACTGTGATCGACCACCTGGCCTTGCAGGCTCCCGCCACTCGCCGTGCCGCGCGCAGTGTAAGTGCTGTTCGCGCCCCCGAGAGTGAAGTAGCCGGCGAGCACGAGATCGTTTTGCACGATCTTCGTTGCGGCCGCGCCGTCGCTTCCGCCGAAAGGTGAGACGGCGAGGTTAATCTGGTCGCCCTTGCTGACCGTGATCGTCGGCACGTCCTCCGCCGCGCGCGCCGCGCTCGTCGTTAGGCAAAACCATGCCAGCGCCAATCCGGCCCAGCCTGCCAATCTGCAATCTAAAATTCTCTCCATCTTCTAGTTTAGTTCGAAGTTGATGTTCACATCATAATAATCGTCGCCCAAACCCGAAGGCAAAGGGTCGACTTGTTTTACGCGCGCAGCCGCCGCCGCCACCGAATCGTCCACCACGGTGTTGCCGGACGATTTCGCAATCGAGTAATCGGTTATGCGGCCATCTTTGGAAATACGGATCCGCAGGAGCACCGACAGCTTCGCGCTATGCACGACCGACGTGGGCTGAATCCACTCGCTGTAAAAACGATCGTGCAACATGTTCCCGTACCAGCCGAACTCGGAGGCGCCGCCCGCACCCGAACCTTTGCCGCCGGAGCCGCCGTTCCCCTTCGCCTTGCTGCTCGACTTCTCCGATGACTCTTCCTCGCCTTCACCACTTTTCTCTTTGGCCAGGGCGGCTTTCGCGAGCGCTTTCTTCTTTTCTAATTCCTTCGTGGCGCCTGTCGCTTCTTCATCCGGGGTCGGGTTGGGTTTTGGCTTGGGAGTCGCTTTCTTCTTTGGGGTCGCGCTGGGCTTCGGCTTTGGTTTGGTAGTCGGTTTTGGCGCTGGCTTGGGCGTTGGTTTTGGAGTCGGGGTCGGCTTGGCCGTTGGGGTCGGCGTCGGCGTCGGCGTTGAGGTTGGGGTCGGCGTGGCCGATGCCGTCGGAGTGGGAATTTCGATTTCGCTTCTGACTCTCGGCGCGATCCTCGGTGTCGGTTCGTCCTCGGCTGGCTCGGGAGTTTCGACCGGAGTGAATTCGGGCGTCGGGGCGGGCGTTGGCGCCGAAGCAGCGGCGCTCTCCGCGCCGGCCCCGCCTTCCATCCAGACAACGTCCTTCGGCGCGGCACGGGGCGGGCGGCTCCACCAGAGCAAAGCGAGTAAGACCGCCGCGTGGATCAGCCCCACGATGGTGACGTTGCGCCAGAACCGCGCGTCGCGAGTCATCGTTAGGGCTGTTCTTCCTGGGTCGCGATCCCGACCTTCGTGATCTCGGCCCGTTGCAGCGCATCCATCAGACTGACGAGTTTCTGCACGGGCAGGCTGCGATCCGGGCGAATGATCACGGCTACATTCGAATCGGCCTGCTTCAGGGCGGTGAGGCGGCTCGGCAATGCCGCCGGCGCAACCACCTCTTCATTTAGCCTAACGACTTCGTTGCGATCGATCGAGAGCGTCTGGACGGCGGCGGGATTGATCGGCGCGTTGGTCGTGGCGCTCGAGGGGATAACGAGCGTCTTGCTGTTCTCGAGGAGCGGGGTCGTAATCATGAAAATGATCAGGAGCACGAAAGCCAGGTCGAGCAGGGGCGTGACATTGATCTCCGAGAGCGTCGAAAGAGAAGTGCGGTTGGCGTAGCGGCGCATCAGATGACGGAAGAATTTGGAAGCCAGAAAACCAGGATAAGATATGGAATAATTCTGCCGCCTCCTGGCTTCCTGGATTCCAGATTCATAGCTGGTCTAACGCCGGAAATCGGAGACGCGCCCTCCGTGCTCGACATATTTGTGTTCAAACTCCGAGGCCAGCTCGGCCGCGAAGTTGTCCATCTCCACGATCATCCCGCGGATGCTGGTGACGAGAAAGTTGTAGCCAAACATGGCTGGAATCGCGACGCAGAGCGCGGTCACGGTGGTGATGAGGGCGCCGGAAACGCCTGGCGCCATGGCGGCGAGATTGGCCGAGCCGGCTTCGGCCACCCCGGTGAAGGTATCCATCACGCCCCAGACCGTGCCTAACAATCCCAGGAACGGCGCCCCGCTGACGGCGGTGGCGAGCAGAATCATCTGCGACTCAAGCTTGAGCGCAGTCTCCCCCACCGCCCGCTCCATCGCGGCCGTGACCGCGTGCATTTGTGCGGGTGTGATCTTGTCCGCAATCTCGAGGCGGGCGCGAAAGGTTTCGTCGATTTCGGCCGAGCCGAGAAGGTGAAAGGTGAGCTCCTCACAACCTGCGCGGTAAACATTGAAAACGGGCGACCCGGGGAAGCGCACATCGGATTCAAACAAACGCAACGGTTGCCGATCCTGCCGAAAAGCCGCCAGGAAGCGATCGGTCTGCTTCCGCGCAAACTGCACCACCCGCATCTTCGTCACCATCACCGACCAGCTAAAGATCGAGCCGATGGCGAGAAAGAAGAGCACCATCTTCCCCGCCACGGTGGCGTGCTCGAACGAAAAGACCAGCCCGCCGGCCGCGACGAATTGCAGCGGAAAAATCAGGGCCGTCATGCTGGGTTAGTAATAGCGGAACTGACGCGAAACGAAAGTGAAGACGGTGGCCGCACCGTCGGTATTCACATGGTCGCCGTGTCAGGAGCTGCGCAAGCAGATCCTTCCCGCAGGGACGCGTTTCAGCGCGGCCAAGATGTTGACTACGCAGGCGGGGCCGCCGCCCGCACGTTTCTGATTTTCCCCGCGATGATGAAAGCGAGTCCGATCACGATCAGGAAGAAAGAAAAAAATTGGCCACGAGTGCAGCCGGCGATAAGCGGCGCGTCGGGTTCGCGGAAATTCTCCACTATGATTCGGAAGATCGCGTAGCAGACGAAGAACAATCCGGTCAGAACACCATCCGGCTGGCGGGTTCGGGTGCGCACCCACCAGAGGATAACAAAGAGCACAACACCCTCGAGGAGCGCCTCATAGATTTGCGAAGGATGGCGCGGGCTCAAAATAGGGCGCAAGGCCTGGCGGAGCTGCGGCTGGGAATGGAGCCCGCTCACGATTGCTTCCGGACTCGTTAGGCTGGGATTGATCTGGCGCACGGCGAGCAGGGCGCGATCGGCTTCGGCGCCGTTTTGCGGCTCGAGCAATTCCTTGGGAAAAAGCATCGCCCACGGCACGTTCGTAACCCGGCCGTAGAGTTCACCGTTGATGAAATTCGCGCAGCGACCAAAAAATAATCCGATCGGCGCAACCACCACGAGATTATCGCCGAGATTGGTCCAGGAGATTTTATGGCGCCATGCATACCAAAAGGTGAAGACGATCAAACCAATCATCCCGCCATGGCTCGACATGCCGCCTTCCCAGACGCGCACGACCGAGAGCGGATCGAGCAACATCTCGGGGTGATAAAACAGAACATAACCAAGACGACCCCCGAGCATGACGCCGAAGAGCGCGGCCCAGGTAATGAAGTCGCCGACCTGCTCGAGGCCCAGTTGGGTGTAACCGCGTCGCGCAAGGACGCGCAGGAGCCAGTAACCGCCGGCAAACGCAGCCACATAAGCCATCCCGTACCAGCGCGGCCCGAAATCGCCCCAGATGTGGAAGATGAAAGGATCGAGATCGTGCAGGTAATAGGCAAACATGTCGTTAGGCGATACTCCGCGATCCGCGGGCGCACGCAATCGAAAGCGGTGTCATCCCGAGCTGCGGAGAGGGCGAGGGACTTCGCAATTGCAATTTACGCTTACCGACGTCAGGCACGCGCCTACGGCAGTTGCGGGATCCCTCGGTCGCGGCGACCTCGGGATGGCAACGCTTTTTGCCCGTTCGACGCCGTGCGCCCCTGCGCCAGCGCGTCGCGCAAGAACGGCGCGGTCCGGCTGAGTCGATTCTTCGCCACCTGCTCCGGCGTGCCCAGCGCCACAATTTCTCCGCCTAACGAACCCGCTTCCGGTCCGATATCGACGACGTAATCGGCTTCCGCGATCACACTCAGGTTGTGCTCGATTACAATGACAGTGTTGCCGTCATCGACCAGGCGGTGAATGACATTGAGAAGCAGCTCCACATCCGCCATGTGCAAACCGATGGTCGGTTCCTCGAGCAGATAGAGAGTCGATTTCGGTGTTCGCATCTTGCGCAAGCGCTCGTTCTGCGCGCGCCCAACCCCGCGGGTCAGCTTGGTCGCGAGCTTCAGTCGCTGTGCTTCGCCGCCGCTCAGCGTTGGGCTCGGCTGACCGAGCTGGAGATAACCGAGGCCGGTCTCGACCAGCAGCGAAAGCGGACGCGCAATCTTCTGGTTGGCGGCAAAGAATTCCGCGGCCTGCGCGATCGTCATCTTCATCACGTCGCCGATGCTGCGCTCGTGGTAGACCACCTCGAGCGTTTGCGCGTTGTAGCGTTGACCGCCGCAATCTTCACAGGGCACGTAACTGCTCGGAAGAAAACTCATCTCCAGCTTGAGCACGCCCTGCCCGCAGCAGGTCTCGCAGCGGCCGCCTTCGTTGTTGAAGGAAAACCGGCTCGCGCTGTAGCCGCGTACCCGCGAGACCGGTAACTGCGCGAAAAGATTCCGGATCTCGTCGAAGACCTTGATGTAGGTGGCGGGCGTGGAACGCGAAGTCTTGCCAATGGGCGATTGATCGACCTCGTAAACCGCTTCGAGCGCGTCCGCGCCAGTGATCTGAGTTTCGGTCGCCACCGCGACCTGGTTGATGGTGCCCTCGCCGTCGCGAACTTTTCTTGCGCCTGCGCTCCCCAGCACCTGCTGCACCGTCGGGAGCAAGACGGAGCGCATGAGGCTGGATTTGCCGGAACCGGAAATGCCGGTGATGACGGAAAGCCGTCCGATCGGGAATCTTACCTCGACATTCTTAAGGTTGTTTGCCTTGGCTCCGCGGATCTCGAGCCACTGTTCCACCTCGCCTAACGAACGCCGCGATGTCCGCACCGGATGACAAAGGGGCTCGCGCAAACAACGGCCGGTCCGCGACGCATCGCAATGCTCGATCTCGCGCAAAGTTCCCGCGGCCACCACTTCCCCGCCATGCACCCCCGCACCCGGCCCGAGATCGATGATATGATCCGCGCGCCGCATCGTTTCCTCATCATGCTCGACGATGACTAACGAATTGCCTTTTTCGCGCAAGGCAGTGAGCGTTTCGAGCAGGCGCACATTGTCGCGCGCATGCAGACCGATGGTCGGTTCGTCGAGCACGTAAAGGACGCCGCGGAGGTTGGACCCGAGCTGGGCCGCGAGCCGGATGCGCTGCGATTCACCGCCGCTCAGGGTTTTCGCCGAACGACCAAGCGCGAGATACCCAAGACCCACGTTGTCCATGAAGCGAAGGCGCTGCTCGATCTCCGGGACGAGATCGGCCGCAATCACTTTTTGCGTCCCGCGAAATCGCACCTTGCCGATCAAGTCCAGCGCCTCACTCGCGGAGCGGGCGGCGAAGTCGTCGATCGTTTTTCCCTGCAAACGCACATGACGCGCGACCGGGTTCAGGCGCGAGCCGTGGCATTCGGAACACGGAATCGCTTCGCTTTCCTCGACCGACTCAAACTGCCGCTCGGCGTTGAGCTCGTTTTCGAGCATCGAGTCCCCCGTCTCCTCTTCGTTCGCCTGCAACTTCTCATTCCAGATTTCGCCGAAACCGGCACAGGTCTCGCACCAGCCGTGCGGCGAGTTGAAGGAGAACAATCGCGGATCGAGCTCTTCGAAGGCGCGCCCGCAACCCGGGCAACTCATCTCTGTACTCATGACCGTGAGGCGATTTTTGGCATCGAGAAGATGCGCCGTGCCGCGTCCGATGGCGAGGGCGCGCTGCACCAGATTGCGCGCCTTCAAAATGCGTTTCGCGTCGATCGCGCCGACGACGGCGTCGATGGTATGTTCCTTGAAACGCTCCAGTTTGCGAAATTGCGCGACCGGGACGAGTTGGCGATCCACGTAGAGTGTGTCGAAGCCCTGGCGTTCGGCCCAGCGCGCCACCTCGGTGTGAAAACCCTTGCGCGCCTTCACCAACGGCGCGAGCACCTTGAGGGGCCCGCGCCGGGCGGCCGTCTCCACCTGCCTAACGATGGCGGCGACGCTCTGTTTCGCCACCGGCAGATCACAATCCGGACAGAACTGCGTCCCCGTCTTGGCGAAGAGAAGCCGAAGAAAATGGTAAACTTCTGTGACCGTCGCGACGGTCGATTTGCCACCGCCGCGCGTGACACGTTGCTCGATTGCAACCGTCGGCGGAAGACCTTCGATCAGGTCGACATCCGGTTTCTCGAGCTGCTCGACAAACTGCCGCGCATAAGGAGACATGCTGTCGAGAAAACGCCGCTGGCCTTCCGCGAAAAGCAGATCGAACGCGATCGTCGATTTGCCCGAACCGCTCAGGCCCGTGATGACGACGAGCTGATCGCGCGGAATGGAGAGCGAGATGTTCTTGAGGTTATGTTCGCGCGCACCGTGGATGGCGATGAAATGATCCTGCCGGGTCGCGAGTAGTCCGGGGGCCGGTCGCCGCGCCGACCACCTGTTCGGCGCCTCGCCGAATGGCTCTTCCGCGGCGCGCGGGAGTTCCTCGTTGAATTCGGACAAAGAATAACAAACCGAGAGCGGCAATGTTTTCGGCGAGGCGTCGAAAACAGCACGCGAGGCGCGTGCGCTCCCCAGAGTCTGGCGCAGAAACTGTCCCGTGTGCGACGCTTCAATATTCGCCACCTCCTCCGGCGTCCCGCTCGCGACGAGCTGTCCGCCCTCTTCGCCGCCTTCCGGTCCAAGATCAATGATCCAGTCGGCGCATTTGATCACTTCGAGATTGTGCTCGATCACCACGATCGAATTACCCGCCTCCACCAAACGCTGAAAAAGCCTAACGAGAAGCGCAACATCATCAAAATGCAGCCCGGTGGTTGGCTCGTCGAAGATAAAAAGATCGCCACCTGTGTTCTCGGCGCGGCCGCTGTCGGCTAAATGCCGGACGAGCTTGAGACGCTGCGATTCGCCGCCGGAAAGGGTGTTGAGTGGTTGCCCCAGGCGCACATAACCAAGCCCCACTTCTTCCAAAATCCCGAGCGGCCGCGCGAGCGTCTCGCCTTCCCCGAGCGTGTTAAAAAATTCGACCGCTTCGCTCACCGTAAGTTCCAGGAGTTCGTGAATGGAGCGACCTTCCAGTTTCACTTTGAGCACGTGCGGCTGGAAACGTCGCCCTTCGCATTCCGCGCAGCGCACGTAGAGATCGCTCAGGAATTGCATCTCGATTTTCTCGAAACCGGTCCCGCCACAACGCTCGCAGCGGCCGCTCCCGGAGTTGAAGGAAAATGCGCTCGCGGTCAGGCCCTGCGCCATTGCTTCCGGCTGCGCGGCGAAGAGTTCGCGCACCCGATCGTAGATGCCAAGATAGAGAATCGGCGTCGAGCGCGGTGTGCGGGAAAGCGGCGCCTGATCGACCATCACGATCTCACCGACGCGATGCGCGCCGGTCACGCTCTTGCAGGCACCTGCTTCTTCGCTGCCGGACCCGCGGGCGCGGAGCAGATTCTGATAAAGGACTTCGTGAACGAGGGTCGATTTGCCCGAGCCCGAGACGCCCGTCACACAGCTGAAAACGCCTAACGGAATCTCGACATCGATATTCTTGAGGTTGTGCTCGTAAGCGCCCTTGATCTTGAGCGCGCTCGAAGATTGGCGCCGCGACTTCGGGACCGGGATGGATTTTGCTCCAGTGAGATAATCCCGCGTCAGGGATAGCGAACTTCGGACAGGCTGGGGAGCGCGGGCGTCTCGCGCGCTCGTGGAGCCGCCACGCCTCGCCGTCGAACGGGATTCGTGCGGGCCAGAAATTCCCACGCCCCCGGAGGTATCCCGCGGGGCGCGTGACATGGCGGGCGAGGCGCCCGCACTCCCCAGAAACTCCGCGAGCGGCCCGCTGTAGACCAATTCCCCGCCGCTTTCCCCTCGGCCGGGACCAATATCGAGAAGATGATCGGCGGCGCGAATGATTGACTCTTCGTGCTCAACGACGAGGAGGGTATTGCCCTTGTCGCGCAGGTCGTGCATCACTTTCACGAGCCGTCCGACGTCGCGCGGATGGAGTCCGACGCTTGGTTCGTCCATCACGAAAAGCGTGTTGACGAGCGAGGCGCCGAGGCAGGTGGTGAGATTGACGCGCTGGACTTCTCCGCCGCTCAATGTGCGGGTGGAGCGGTCGAGGGTAAGATAACCAACTCCAACTTCGCAGAGGTAGCGCAAGCGAGCCACGATCTCGCCGCGGAACATGATCGCCGCGGAATCATCCGGCGGAAGAATCAGGCTGGAGAGAAACTCGCGCGCCTGCGAGATCGGCAGCGCGGCGAACTCCGCCAGGGTGAACGCGACATCATCGGCAGTGACGAGTCGGTAATTGAGGGTCTCAGGCTGGAAACGTCCGGCCTGACAACTCGGGCAGCTGGTGTAGGCGCGATAGCGGCTGAGCAATACCCGGACATGCATTTTGTAGGTCTTGCTCTCGAGCCAGCGAAAAAACCCACGGACGCCGTACCAACGATCATTCTCGTAATCATCCTCGCTAAATTCGCCCGCGCCTTTCTCGCCGTTGATGACGAAGTCCTGGTCGCATTTCGGCAATTCCTCAAAAGGAAGATGGACGTCGATTTCTGCACGAGCGCAGGCGCGCAGAAGATCCTTTTGCGACTCGCCCATTTCGGCGCCGCGAAAAACGCGCACCGCACCCTGCGCGATAGAGAGGGCGCGATCGGGGATGGCGCGATTGAGATCGATCGCGATCGTCCGGCCGAACCCGCGGCACTCCGGACACGCGCCTAACGGGTTGTTAAAACTAAACAGTCCGGGGGTCGGCGGGCGGATGTCGAGGTCGCAATGCGCACAATGCCAGCCGGTCGAGAAGGGATGTTCTTCTTTCGTCGCGAAATCGACGAAGTTGATCTTGTCTTTCCCAAAGCGGAGCGCGGTCTCGATGGACTCGACGAGTCGGGCTCGGCCAGGCTCGGAGATCGTTAAACGGTCCTGAATCACCTGAACTCGCGCGCCAAGGCGGATTTCTTTGCTCGCGGTATCAGCCCTGACGATCTCGCCGTTGAGCCAAACCCGCAAATAGCCCTGTTGCTGAAGGAAGGCGAAGAAATCGCCCGCTTCCGTCCTGGCCGGCACCGACACCCAGAAGGTAATGAGCCCTGTTTTGTCCGGGCTCTTCGCCATGATTTCGTCGGCGATCGATTTCGCTGTCTCCGGCCGGATCTCACGACTGCAGCTCGGGCAGTAGGCACGCGCGACGCGTGGCATCAAGAGCTTCAGGTAGTCGTTGATCTCGGTCATGGTGCCGACGGTCGAGCGTGAACTCTTCACCGGGTTCGATTGCTCAATCGCGATCGCGGGCGGAATGCCGCGAATTTCGTCGACCCGGGGCTTGTCCATGCGGTCGAGAAATTGCCGCGTGTAAGGGCTGAACGTTTCGACGTACCGGCGCTGGCCTTCGGCGTAAATCGTGTCGAAAGCGAGGCTGGACTTGCCGCTCCCGCTCGGGCCCGTGACGACGGTTAATTCGCCCAGCGGCAGGTCGAGATCGAACCCTTTAAGGTTGTTCTGGCGCGCGCCGCGAATCTCGATCGACCCGCGTCCCGCGGGGCCGATGAGCCGGGGATTCTTGCCATTGTTGGAAGCCACCGACGACAATCGTTTCGCGCGTTCCAAAGCGCAAACTTCCGCTCGATTTCCGGGGGCGCGGAGAGTGCGCGGCTACGCCGGCGCAGCCGAAAGCTGGCGAAGCTGACGCACGATGCGCGGCAGGATTGCGAGCACCTCGTCCAGTTCCGCCTCGGTGTTGTAGCGGCCGAAGGAGAAACGGAGGCTGCTCCGCGCTCGTTCGTTTGTGAAAT
>Ga0068871_100002916_pt1 | contig 11730 bp, 6 predicted proteins | sample KBSMisM72_FD_72750 | JGI IMG/M metagenome (GOLD analysis project Ga0068871, IMG submission 72750) | Miscanthus rhizosphere microbial communities from Kellogg Biological Station, Michigan, USA - KBS Miscanthus M7-2 | ecosystem: Host-associated > Plants > Roots > Rhizosphere > Soil ... | reverse complement strand
TGTCTAGGACCTTTCTCCCGCTTTGGACGGGATATGTCAAATTGTAATAGGAAATGAAATTAGCGGAGGCCGAGGAATCGGAATTCTGCCCCTGATCAATAACACGAAACGGATTGCTCTCTAGAAGGCCAGACAGATTTACTCAAGCTTACCGCGTGTGGTGGTCAGCCCCATGGATGTGCCAATGATCGACAACAAAAGAGATCACTGATTGGATTTCGGCCAACCTGGAACACCCACAAGCCTGCAACTGGTCGGCGCGACAGTAATCGCACTTCTCCCGCTGGCCGCCCATGGCGGCACGCCGGGGGAACCACTCTGTTGTGCGCAAATCGGCGGCCTCACCATTGCGACGTTTATTGCCTTGCTTCTGGTGCCGGTCATATCCGCCATCTTGGTGCTCTACCTGAAGTGGGTGAAATGGCAAACCATCAACGCAACAGAACACGACACGGCGGAAATCGCACCGCTATCAGTTCCCTAAAATGCTCGGGCCGCCACAGGAGGAGACGACTAATGTCATGCAGCGGCTTCTTCATCGGGAGATATGCAATGAGTGCTTGCCCGCCGCGTCCCTTCGCCAGATAATCGGCACAGTTTCGTCCTCGACTAAGAGTGGATTCGGGGGGCCACTCCGCCATGAAGCTTTGCGCGAAGCGTTCCTATTCCATAGGTTCGGTACAGCGTTGTCTGCAAGTCCTGAGGCTGTTCGGCCGGACTGCGAACGGACTCATGCCCGCCGAAGTAGCGAAACTTTCCGGATTGCCAACCAGTACGGTGTACCGCTTTCTTGCCAACCTGGAAAGCGCTGGATTTCTAACGTGCAGCGACGGCGGGAAGTACTACCTCGATGTGGCTTGTTTTTCCACCGGACAGTTCGCACTGTCGCACCTGGACATCCGGCGTTTGAGTCTGCCTTATCTCAAAGCGCTCAATGAACACACTCGCGAAACCGTCCACCTGCTGGTAAGGCAGGGGCTACGCGCGGTGTACGTGGAGAAGCTCGAATCCCCGCAGCTTCCCAATACCGTCTCTCGAATCGGAATTTCGGTGCCGCTATACTGCACTGCCGTGGGAAAAGTTCTTCTGGCTTGCCTGCCGCCGGACGACTTGGCGCAGGTATTGCGTCAGATTGAACCGCGGTCGCGCACGTCGCACACAATCAGTACGACCGAGGAGTTGCAGAAACAGCTAGAACGCGTGCGCAGATGCGGTTATTCGTTCGACCTGGAAGAAAATGAACCGCATATTCGGTGTGTTGCGGCGCCAATTTGGGATCACTCCGGAAACGTGGACGCCAGTCTCAGTGTCAGCGGGCCGGCCAAACGAATGCCCATGACGCGGATGAGAGAACTTGCGCCCGTGGTTCAGGAAGCGGGCATCCGAATCTCCCGAGAACTTGGTTATCGGGGGCCAGTCGGCCCTGACGCGGACTGGAGGGCTTGCGGGCCGTCCGAGGAGCCGCGCCCTTCGCAAAAATTAGTGCTAGGCGAAACGATCCAGTAGTGGCTCGATCGTCGCGCGGTAGTGCTGCAAGGATCGAGGCGGAAACAGCCGCGAGCGTTTCATGATTAATTTTCTGGTGCCGAGAAAACGGAGGAAGGTTGCGACCGTCGCCAGCATCCCTCTGTTCCTCGGGCTGCTTGGCCAGGCCTCTGGCGCGCATCCGATCCGGTTTGAGTCATGGCCAACACAGGGCGACGAAGCCGAAGCGCACCTAAATCGGGGGTTGCAGCTGGCACAGACTGGGCAGTTAACAGCCGCGGAGAATGAGCTTCGCCAAGCCGTGCGGCTGAAACCGGACGATGCGGAAATTTTGTCCAGCCTTGCCACGGTGTTTGCGATCGAAAGGAAATTCGAGGAATCCACGCCCTTGTTTGAGCGGGCGCTGAAATTGAACCCCGGCGATTTGCGTTCCCGCAGACACTTGGCCGCCAATCTGTACCAACAGCATCGTTACGCCGAAGCCGGCCAAAATCTAAGAATTGTGTTGAAGAGTGAGCCGGCTGACCCGCAAGCCAGGATGCTGCTAGGGCTGATTTCGGAGGCCACTGGCGATGATGCGACCGCAGTAACAATGCTCGCGTCGTTCCCTGCATTGGCACGCGAGCAGCCTGACGCCGCGGTGGCCCTGGCAAAATCCTACTATCGCACGGGAGATGGTGCGAGGGCGGCCGCTATTCTTGAGGCCCTGGCGAATGGCCCATTGGGCCCGCAGGGCGCGTTGCTCGGCGCGCAGGTAGCCGACGAAATGCGGGACTATGCCGCCGCTGCAAAGCTACTGAACGCGATTCCGGCAGAGTCGCCGCATCACGGCACGGCCTTGTACCGCCTTGCCGCGGTGAAATTTCATGCCAAGCAATACGAAGAGTGCGACAAAATTCTCCAGCGGCTGATTAGCGCCGGGAAAGAAACTGACGAAACTCTCCGGTTGCTGGGCTGGTGCTACCACAAGAGGAAGTTGGACGAGGATGCGATTCGTACTTTTCGCCAGGCGGTGCAGTTCAAGCCAACCGAGGAACGAAACTATTTGGACCTGGGAATGCTGTTATTGGAACAGAGGAAATTCACAGCGGCACGGGAACTCGCCGATCGAACTGTGAACGCGTTTCCCAACTCCGCCAATGCTCTTGCGCTGCTAGGCTCGGTGGAATTCGCGACGGAACGGTTCACCGACGCGGTGGAAAGCTATTCCCGTGCGCTCGAACTTGACCGGAATGATGCAGAAGTGGTTCGTCGCCTTGCCAAGGCTCAGGCCGCTGCAGGAATGACCGACCAAGCGAAAGCGACGTTGCAGGAGGCGATCCAGCGCTTCCCGAAAAAAGCCCCTTTCGAAGTCGAGCTTGCCGGAGTCCTGTTAAAGGAAAATGATTGGAATCCCAGCTCGCAAACGCAAGCCAAACAATTGCTGCAGGCCGCAGCAAAGCATGATCCGCTGATGACCGAAGCACAGTTGCAGTTGGGTGAACTGGCCCTCCGCCAAGGAAAAACGGACCTGGCGGTGTCACACCTGGAAAGCGCGGTGAAGATCGCTCCAGACAGCGCACGCGCTCATTTCGCGCTGGCCCGTGCTTATCGCAGGGCCGGGCGCCTGGAAGATGCGGCCAGAGAAACCTCCCTCTACGAAAAGCTGAAACAAGAGGACGCCATCGAGGCGCCTGGGCCTGCCTCGGATGCGGCTTCGAGTGAGTAAATCTTCCCCGGCGAGCGGACTCGCAAGGGTGTTGAGAGTCCTGCTGGCCGTTTCTTTCGTCGCGCTGCTATCCACGGTGGGCTTCAGCCGCATCCGCGATTCAGAACGTGTGTACTCGCCGCTGCAGAACGATCAAGCTTTTGCGGATGTGACGGAGGCGGCTGGAATATCTTGGCGGCATTTCTCCGGCGAATCTTCGGACCGCTTTCTAATCGAAACCATGGGTGGAGGCGTATCATTCCTTGATTTTGATGGCGACGGCTTGCTGGATGTTTTCTTTGTGAATGGAGGAGAAACGCCGCACGGAAAGAGCAGTTCGCCGGTTCGGAATGCGTTGTACCGGAATCTCGGCAATGGAAAATTCGAGGATGTCGCGGCGAAAGCCGGAGTCGATCGAATTCCCAGTTACGGAATGGGCGTCGCCGTAGCTGACTTTGATAACGACGGATTCCCGGATCTCTATATAACCGGTTTCCCTTCGAGCGCATTATTCCACAACAACGGCGACGGAACCTTTTCAGACGTAACCAAGCAAGCTGGAGTAGCGAACCGGGACCGCTGGGCGGCAAGCGCAGCGTGGTTTGATTTCGACCGAGACGGCCTTCTGGACCTGGTCGTAACAAACTACGCGCAATTTTCGTTCGCCGACGAAAAGAAATGTGCGATCAACGGTCAGCGGGCTTATTGCGCGCAGACTTCCTATGCCGGGATGCCGCTAACCCTCTTTCACAACGACGGAAACGGGCGCTTTACGGACGTCAGTGCGCATTCCGGAGTGGTCAAGCTTGTTGGCCGTGCCTTGGGCGTGGTGGCCATCGACGTCAATGATGACGGATGGACGGACCTGTTTGTAGCGCGCGACGCTTCGTCAAATCTTCTGTTGATCAACCAAAAGGATGGTACGTTCCGAGACTTAGCCTCGGACGCCGAAGTCGCCTATGACTCGGCAGGAGCGGCAAAAGCAGGCATGGGTGTCGACGTAGGTGACGTGAACGCGGATGGTCGGCCCGATTTCGTAGTCACCAATTTCAACGACCAGTACCACTCTTTGCTCGTGGGCACCAATTCCCTGTGGTATCAAGACCAGACGATGGAGTCGGGATTGGCCCGGCATTCAAAGAAGTTTGTGGGTTGGGGCGTGCACTATATCGACTTCGACGATGATGGGAACCTCGATCTGTTGATCGTAAACGGGCACATTAATCAAGCCATAGAGGCCACGCGTATAGATGTGAAATACCAAGAGCCTCCGCTGCTCCTTAGAAACAATGGCAGAGGTTCGTATGACGATGTTCGCGAAATGGCCGGCGAGGTATTTCGGAAAAACTACAGCGGACGCGGGCTGGCGATCGGCGATTGGAATGACGATGGTCGAATGGATGCGGCATTTACCTGTCTAAATGGCCCGCCGGTGTTGTTGCGAAATGACGTGAAGCAAGCGAATGCCTGGATCGGCTTCAAACTTCAAGGAACAAGCAGTAACCGCGATGCGATCGGTTCCAAAATCATCATAAATACCGGCAGAACGAGGTTGGTCCGGTGGATTACCAGCGGATCTAGCTATCTTTCTTCGCATGACCAGCGGGTGCTGGTGGGGCTAGGATCCATTTCAGACCTTGCAAACATTCAAGTGGACATTCGATGGCCCAACGGCACGCAGCAAAGACTGACAGGATTGAAGCCGGGACGTTATCACCAGGTCGTCGAGGCAACGACAAAACCGTAGGAGAGTCTCGCCTAGGAGTTCACGATTCTCACCCTGTGAGAATCCGCAAATTTTATTTGCCCTCCCTTCCTATCGCACTTGCGCTAGCGAACCCACCCGAAATGCTGGCTGCTCTCGCGGCACGCAGGACTTGCCGCCGGGCAATTGCACTAGCGTATCGCTCGCTCGACTTCGGTGTAACTTACGGATTCCAAAAACTTTGCAGGCTTGTGAAATGCGCGGAATTCTGAGAAGCACGCACCCGCCGCGATAGCCACAATTCGAATGATAAATCGATTTAAACCAAGCAAACGCAGAGAATCTTGCGGGTTCCTTCCTGCCAACCGCGAACCAAAATTCCGGGGCCACTATTCCTGTTGACAGCAGCGACGGGTTGGGCGAATAAGCTCACATGCTTCACGGAGCGGGGCGGACGCTTCTCGATTTGCTTCTTCTTTGTTCGTTCGACTAGCAAGAGTTGGGGACTCGATGCCGCCACGCCCTAAACGGAGGGTGGGGTATGACTATGTGTCATGCATTAAGAGGGGCTTGGTGTGGGTTCGATGCAGTTCTTCGTCGCGATCGTGCAATGCCTAAGGCACTCGTTTTCGTTTTTCTGCTCACTTTTTGCCTCCCAGTTCTGAATGCTCAGCTTTACACGGGGTCAATCTCTGGCACGGTAACCGATCCTTCGTCGGCCGCGATTCCATCGGCTAAGTTGACGCTGGTGGACGCCGACAAAGGGTTCACGTTCACGGCAACCGCGGATTCAGAGGGCCGATTTCTTTTCCGGCAAGTTCCGCCAGGAACGTATAACCTGAGCGCCGAAGCGACGAATTTTCAATCGCAGCGCAAAGACACCATCAAGCTGGACGTTAACCAGAACGTATCCATCAACTTCACGTTGAAAATTGGTCAGGCATCGGAGACCGTTGAAGTGACGGCAAGTTCCGTTCATCTGCAGACCGAAGATGCCGTGACGGGACAGGTTGTAAACAGAAAATTCGTGAACGACCTTCCCCTAGTGGACCGCGATTTCACCAACCTGGCGTTCCTGGCCCCCGGTATTACGGAATCGAACTTGGGTTACGCCAAGAACTCCAACGGTGGCATCAATTTCTATTCCAATGGCGGCCGGAACTCCACAGCCGACGTTCTGATCGACGGCGCCAGCGCCACCAACTTCGAACAAAACAGCGGCATCCAGAACGTACCGTATGTGCCCTCAGTAGATTCGGTAGAAGAATTCAAGGTGCAACAATCCAACTTTACTGCCGAATTCGGCTTTGCCGGCGGCACGGTGGTCAACGTGGTCAGCCGCTCCGGAACCAATCAGTATCACGGCAGCTTGTACGAGTTTTTCCGCAACTCCGTAATGGACGCAAACGAGTGGTTCGCCAACAAATTCGGCGATCCCATTCCGCCGCTCAAGCGAAATAACTTTGGCGGAACGTTCGGTGGCCCGATCAAGAAAGACAAAACTTTCTTCTTCTTCGATTACGAAGGTTTGCGGCAGCACAATTTTGCTTCCAACACACTGGGAGTGCCCACCGAATGTATGCGTGGCTCAGGCCCCTGTCCCGCGGGCCAAGCCGCGCTGGGCAACTTCAGCGAGATTTGTACGCTTAAGGACGACGGCACGGACAGCGGTAATAATGCGCACTGGGACACAGCCGCAGGTAGCCCCACGTTTGGACGCTGCCTGAACCACGACAACGAAATCTTTGGGGCCGGTCAGATCTGGGACCCCTACACTGGAACGTTCAATTCGGACCCGGCCGGCAATGGAAGCATCGAGCCGGGGGCCGTTCGTTCCAATTTCATACCATTCAATGACTTATCGACCTATGTGAGTCCAGGGAATTCGAGACTCAATGGAACGCAATTTCAGCCAATTCCGGGGCAGCCTGGCAACCTAATCGATCCCGTAGCCGCAAACATGATGTTGCTCTTTCCACACGCGACCAGGCAAGCCGAGAGCTTCGACGATCTGCAAAACAGCAATTTCTCCACGACCGGCACGACTCGAAACTCTGATAACAAGTGGGATATCAAGATCGATCACCGTTTCAGTGAGAGCAACTTGGTGAGCGTGAAGTACTCTCAGGAAAACGCCCACTCGACGGGTTTCAACTGCTACAAGAATTTTGCCGACCCTTGCACAGGTGGACCGAATGACCCAACCCGCCACGTGCTGGCCGTTAACTATACGCATACCTTCAGCCCCACCGTCGTGATGACGCTAACTTACGGTTGGGTGCGTGGCTTTGACTTCTCGCACGGTGTGGGCGGCGAATTTTCCGACTTCAACAATCTTTACGCCAGCACCGGTTTCCCCTCCTATCTCGATACCGGCTTCAAGACGATTCCGTTCCTTGAATTCGGCAACGGCTACAACACCTCCATCGGATCTCAACCCTTCGCGATTCTCCGGGAGGGGCAGGATTCTCACCACTTCGGTGGTTCGGTTAGCTGGCTCCGCGGCAGGCATGATTTGAAATTCGGAGCGGAGGGACGAATGCACCGAATCAACTTCGTCCAGCCGGGTTGGCCGTCGGGCGATTTCGCGTTCGACCGTCACTCCACCTCGGAAATCTCGAGCGTGACCGACGACAGCGCCGGCGGGGATGCCATCGCCAGTTTTCTGACCGGCGTGGGCAATCCGCAAAACAGCGGCGGTGGATGCACGCCTTGCCAGCAGGGCTTTAACAACTGGGTGAGCACGCAGAGCTTCCGCTTCGCGTTTTTTGGCCAGGACAACTACAAAGTTACGCCCAAGCTCACGCTGAACCTGGGCCTTCGCTACGAACTCTCCTTGCCGCGCACGGAACGCTACGATCGCATGAACTGGCTAGAACCAGACGCGGTTTCGCCGCTTTCCGTGCCTGGAGTGTTCGATACCTTACACGGCGTCGAAGTTTTCGCTAGCTCAAACGATCGCTACAATTACGACACCTTTTACAGGTCTATTCAGCCACGCTTCGGTTTTGCCTATCAATTACCGCGGTCCTTCGTGATTCGTGGGGGTTACGGCATCTATTTCTCCACCCCTCGCAGCGGAGCCGCCGGTACTGGCCCTTGGGGTTATCAGGGCTTCAACATCCAGCCGCCTTGGCTCACGACGCTCAATATCGACCACGCAACTCCTTACAACACTCTGAAGGACACCTCCTGTTCCTTCACCAATTCGACCAACTGCGGCGTTGCACCTCCGCCGGGTAACTCCCTCGGTGCGTTCAACGACATCGGATTCGACGCGGTGGGTCCAGTCAAGAAAATCAGCCACGACATCCCCTACGAACAGTCCTGGAGCTTCGGATTCCAAAAGGAACTCCCCGGCAAGGTGCTGTTCGACGCGTCGTACGTCGGGAAGAAGGGAACACACCTCTATCTTGGCGGGTTCCGCAATCTGAACTACCTGCCGCAAAGCGCGCTCTCCGGTCTGACGCCGGATCAAATTGGCGCATTGAACGATCAAGTCGCCAATCCGTTCTTCTACGATCCGAGCGCACCAGGCCATGTCGGCATACCTTGCGACAACACCCACTTCATCTGCGATCCGACCAGTCCACTGGCCGGCCCAACCGTTTCGCAATATCAGTTGCAGGTTCCATTTCCTCAATACACATCGTTTTCAGGGGACTCGCCTCCCATCGCGAACTCGATCTATCACGCTCTGCAAGTTCGCGTGGAGAGGGAGTTTTCTAACGGGCTGCAGTTCCTGATGACCTACACCTGGTCCAAGTCCATCGACAATGCTTCCGCTACGGACGACAGTATCTCCTGGTTGGGAGGAGGCACAACGGATGGCAGCACTTTGAACGTGCAGAATCCGTTCGACCTGCGCGCCGAGCGGGCTCCATCGGTATACGACATTCCGCACGTGCTGCAGTTCAGCTATGTTTACGAACTGCCGATCGGCCGAGGGCGCCATTTTGGTCGGCAGATGAATCCGGTGCTGAATGCGATCGTCGGCGGTTGGCAAGTCAATGGAATCATCCGCATCGACAATGGCCGCCCCATCATTCCGGGTCTGGACAGCTCAAACCCGATACCGACGTACGGGCAGCGCCCGAATCTTACCGGAACTCTTAAGCGTGGATCCGGCAACCCGCAAGACTCTACCGACCCGGATACGGGAATCAACTACTTCGCCAATCCCGATGCCCTCTCGCAAACTCCCGACAATACTTTCGGAACTGCCGCGAGGACACTCGGCAGCGTTAGAGCCCCAGGAGCCAGGGACGTTTCCATGTCGCTGTTCAAGGAGTTCCCTCTGGGCGTGCTTCGCGAAGGCATGCGGTTGCAATTCCGGGCCGAGTCCTTCAACACCTTTAACCATCCGCATTTCGATGGCCCCAACGCAAACTTCGGAGCCAGCGACTACGGATTCATCTCCAGCACTATCGGCAGCCCGCGTGAGCTGCAGCTAGCGCTCAAGCTCTACTTCTGAACTTTCGGCCTACACCCCCCGGAACACCGAACGACGAGATGGTGGGTCATTTTGGTCCACCATCTCGTTCTCGGTGCAGACTCTGAAACCATGCCAGCTCCATACCCTCGAATCAAACACCTCAGCTCAGGGAAGGTCAGCATGAAAGCTAATCTCTACGTGTGCGCCGTGTGGTGTGGATTCATGAGTGCAGCGCTGTTATGGAGCGGGTCGGTTTGTGAGTCTTCCGCGCAGACGATCCGGATCGACGCCGCGTCAGAACACTCGACGAACACGTTTAAGCCCACCGAAGCCCTGGGCGCGGGCGTTGACCGCATCCCGCTCGCGGCCACCGACAAAATCTTTACGGAACCGGTTCTGAAAAAGATCCTCTCCACCGGCTGGCAGACAGTCACCTATCGGCAAAATACCGAGTTATACGTTGAAGCATGGCACTGGAACCCCAAAGGCACCTGGAGCGAACCGGGCCAGAAGGGCTATTTTGTTGGCGACGCAAATCCAACCGAGTTCATTCGCCATTCCTTCGGCTATCCGTTGCCTCATGCGGGATTTTCACAGCCGGACGGCCGCGGGTATTCGCGTCTGACCGATGGAGACACGACCACCTATTGGAAGAGCAATCCTTATCTGGCGAAAGCGTACACCGGAGAAGACGATAACCTGCACCCCCAGTGGGTTGTCGTGGACCTGGCAAGCCTGCAGGACGTCAACGCCATTCAGATCGATTGGGCCGATCCGTACGCGAAACGCTATCTGGTCCAGTATTGGACTGGCGCCAACCCGATTCGCCAAGCGACCGCGGGCTCGTGGGTCACATTCCCTGGAGGCGCAGTTACCGGCGGCAAAGGGGGAAAAGTAACGCTCCAACTGGCTCGCAACCCTCTGCCCACACGATGGGTGCGAATCTGGATGACGGAGTCTTCCGAAACTTGCGATACCCATGGCTCTCAGGACCGGCGAAACTGTTTGGGCTATGCGATCAAGGAGCTGTACCTAGGGACGACGACCAGCGACGGCAAATTCCACGACGTCGTTCGACATACCGAAGACCGCGCGCAATCAAACACCTTTTGCTCGTCCGTTGATCCGTGGCATGAAGGATCAGTGATCAACGATCGCGCTGATCAGGTGGGTTTCGACCTGTTTTATACCAGCGGTATAACCCGGGGGCTCCCGGCGATGATTCCGGTCGCGATGCTCTATGAAACGCCGGAAAATTCCGTCGCACAGCTCAAGTACCTTAAGGCCAGAGGTTATCCCATCTCCTACATCGAAATGGGAGAAGAGCCCGACGGCAAGCATACGCTGCCGGAGGACTATGGCGCTCTGTACCTTCAGTGGGCGACGGAGTTGCACAAGATTGACCCGACATTGAAATTAGGCGGACCCATTTTTGAAGGCGTGAACAAAGACATCGAAGTCTGGCCGGATGCGCGAGGAAGGACTTCCTGGATGGGCAGGTTCTTCGATTATTTGCGAGAACATAATCGCTTGAGTGATCTTTCCTTCATTTCCTTTGAGCATTATCCGTTCGATCCGTGCGTGCTGCAGTGGAGCGATTTGTACGACGAAGCGAACCTCACGCGCCACATACTTCAAGTTTGGCGCGAGGATGGTCTGCCGCCGGGCGTCCCGATGTTCATCACCGAAACCAATATCGCGGCCGGTTCCGACGAATCGTTCGTGGACATTTTCGCGGCGCTCTGGTGGGCAGACTTTGTGGGTTCATTTTTCGAAGCTGGAGGCGGCGCCGTCTATTATTTCCACTACATCCCGCTCGGGCAGTCTTTTGGCTGCCACAACACCTCACCCGGCACGTTCAGCATGTTCACCACCAACAAGGACTACGAACTGCAGCAACCAACCTCGCAATATTTCGCCGGAAAACTGATCACGCAAGAGTGGGTTCAGCCGGGCAGCGGTGAACACAAGGTCTTCCCGAGCACCAGCGACGTGCAAGACGGCGCGGGGCATACGCTCGTCACTTCATATGCCCTGCTGCGACCAGACGGAGAATGGTCCCTCATGCTCGTCAATAAGGACCAATTCAATTCACAGGCGGTTCGAATCGTCTTTGAAAGCGAAAAAGGAAGCGCGCACTTTACGGGGCAACTGAGCGTGGTCACTTTTGGCAGTGAACAATACCAGTGGCACTCCAGCATCAAAGGCGGAATCGCCGATCCCGACGGCCCGGAAGCCAGATCATCCGCAGCCGCCGCAAAAGACGGTAGGTTTGCCTTGCCAAAGGCTTCCGTCACGGTCATACGAGGAAAGCTCGGAGAGTTTTCGCCGCGAAATCAATGAAGAATTTTCAGCCGTATTCAGGTTTTAGGGTCAATCTCTCACTAAGCTCAGTTAGCAACTTCGCTTCTTCGATTT
>Ga0068871_100002915_pt1 | contig 11730 bp, 11 predicted proteins | sample KBSMisM72_FD_72750 | JGI IMG/M metagenome (GOLD analysis project Ga0068871, IMG submission 72750) | Miscanthus rhizosphere microbial communities from Kellogg Biological Station, Michigan, USA - KBS Miscanthus M7-2 | ecosystem: Host-associated > Plants > Roots > Rhizosphere > Soil ... | reverse complement strand
ATCGCTGGCGATATTGTAGGTTCCTGTCACTTGATCTGAGAACAAACTCGTACCTTCCGTCAGGTCGTCGGAACCACCGGTGATGTTGCCCTTTCCATCCGCAACCAGAACCCCAGCCTCGCGAAACGATTGGTTCTGCGCAAAATCAAATCCCGAAGCCTCATAGACATACTGTCCGCTCAAGCTGGCGTTGGAAAAGCCGTTCGAATCGCCGTTGCCAAAGCCGCCGTTGCCACTACTGCTGCTGCTGCCCGAACCGCAGGCCACACTCATAAGAAGCAGGAAGATTCCGGGGATGAGGAGTAGTTTGCGCATATCTCTGTTGGATGCAGGAAAGACTGCGTGATTCCTTTCAAAATTCCAAAGTCACATCCTGTGGGATGCGTCCGCTACTTCTGATGTAACACGAAAGTGGGGCAAAAGTTTCAAAGTGCGTACCTTAGGTACACCTCCGGCGGTAACGTCGGTAACGGTAACGGTTCAGGTTCGGCGTCATCCCTTTGTCAAACCAAAGCATTCCCGGGTTGACATGGCTCCGCAGGCTCTCGCCAAACCCATGATCTCTAGGGGTTCCGAGCCCTTTGGGCCTGACATGAAAAAGGCGCGGCCCAGTGGCCGCGCCCTGTCTATGTATCTAGTCTAGAAAGTTGGAGGGATAAATGGGACATCACAGCCAACAGTATTTGCTGTAGTTGCACCATCTGGCGGGATTTGTCGTATTTTGCCCTCTTGACAGGAAATTGACAAAACCTGCTTCTTGGCGAAATCAGCGGCTCCGGAAAATCTGAAACAAATTCGGAATTTGTCATTCTGAGCGGAAGCGATAGTCTCTACCGCCAACCTTACACTCTGTTCTTCTCAGGATGACAAGGATCACCGATTCCCTTGTGTTAGATTTCTAAGAAGCATGCAAGACGTCGCTCGTTGGGCTTTGAATATCGCCAATCTGCGTGGGGCCACCTACGCAGACGCCCGTGTGGTCGACGACCGAAATCGCGCCCTCACCACAAAAAACGGAAAGGTCGGCAGTGCTTCAGTCTCAGAATCTTTGGGCATCGGAATTCGCGTTGTCGTGGATGGCGCATGGGGCTTCTCCGCCTCGGATGATTTAGGCCGTGAAGCCGTCGAAGCCACCGCCGCTCGCGCGGTCGAAATCGCAAAGGCCTCAGCGCGGGTGAAAAAAGACGCCGTAAGGCTCGCGCCAGAAAAACCCGGGGTCGCCGAGTGGACTACGCCATACAAGATCGACCCCTTCACCACTTCGGTCGAGCAGAACATCGCACTGCTGTTGAAAATTGACGCTGAGCTGCGCTCGGTCGCCGGAGTCACCCTGGCCGAGACCAACATGAACTTCCGCCGGGAGGAGTCGTGGTTCCTCTGCTCAGAGGGCGCGGACATACACCAGACCAAGTACAGCAGTGGCGCCGGGTACGCGGCGCTGGCATTCGCCGGAAGCGACATTCAGAAACGGTCGTATCCAACTTCGTTTGGCGGACAGTGGCAGAACAAGGGCTACGAGCTGATCGAAGAATTGAAGCTGGTCGAAAATGCCCGCCGCATCGGCGAAGAAGCGGTGGCACTGCATAAAGCCGATAAGTGTCCCGAGGGACCGTTAACGCTAATCCTCGATGGCGCACAATTAGGCCTGCAGATTCACGAATCAGTCGGTCATCCCATCGAGCTTGATCGCGTGCTCGGCATGGAAGCCAACTTCGCCGGAACCTCGTTCCTCACTCTCGATAAATTGCGGAAGCTGCGCTATGGCAGCGACTTGGTGAACGTCGTCGCCGATGCCCGCCAGGAACATGGCCCGGGCCTGGGCACCTTCGCCTACGATGATGAAGGCGTTCCCGCGCAATGCACTCCCATCATCACCAAGGGCCTGTTCACCGGCTACCTCAGTTCGCGCGACACCGCGCACACCATCGGGCTTGATCGTTCCGGCGGGACGCTACGTGCGGAAAGCTGGAACCGGCTGCCGATTATCCGCATGACTAACATCAGCATCCTGCCGGGCGAGAAGCCGCTCACGCTGGAGCAATTGATCGCCGACACCGATCACGGCATCTTCATGGAGACCAACCGCTCCTGGTCAATCGACGATAAGCGCTACAACTTCCAGTTCGGCTGTGAACTTGGTTGGGAGATCAAGAACGGCAAGAAGACGCGAATGCTGAAGAACCCGTCATACTCCGGCATTACCACCGAGTTCTGGAACTCGATGGACGCAATCTGCTCGCGTGATGAATGGACGTTGTGGGGCACTCCGAATTGCGGCAAAGGCCAACCGCAGCAGGTAATGGGCACCGGACACGGCGCGTCCCCAGCCCGGTTTCGGAATATCAAGGTTGGAAGCGCTTACAAAGGTACATAACTTTTTAGAAGTCAGTCTTCAGGTATTCAGCGATCAGCTCGGTCCCCAATGTTCACTCAATCCCAATCCGCCGACGTCTTTTCGAAGATCAAGAAACTCTCCAAGGCAGATGAGGTGGAAGTTCTTTTCTACGGTGGCCACACCGCGCTCACCCGCTTCGCCAACAACACTATCCATCAGAACGTGGCAGAGAGAAATGTCGTGATCTCGGTCCGCTCAGCGTTTGGACAGCGCACCGCACGGGCCACATCGAACAAATTCGACGAGGAGAGCCTGAAGCGCGTTGTACAGGCCTCGGAGAGCCTGGCCAAGGTCCAGCATCCCGATCCGGATCTGCTTCCCATGCCCTCTGCTGCAGGCTCGAGCCAAGGTCCATTGCCTACCCGCTATTTCGATCAGACCGCCGCCGTTACTCCCGCGCTGCGAGCTGAAGCGGTTAAAAAGATCGTGGGTGTCGCCGACAAGCACAAGCTCACCACTGCGGGAATTTTTTCCAGCGCGGAAGTCGCGGAAGGCGTGTTCAACTCTCGTGGACTTGCCGATTGGCATACCCAAACCTCGTCGGAAGTCTCCATCACTATGCTGGCCGGCAACTCATCGGGATGGCAGAAAGCGAATTCCCCGAACGTCGCCCATCTGGATGCGACGACTCTGGCCGAGATCGCAGCCCACAAGGCCTCCGAATCGGCCAACCCACGCGAAGTTCCCGCCGGAAAGTACACGGTGATCCTGGAACCGGCGGCGGTCCTCGATATGGCCGGCTTCATGTTCTGGGATTTTGGCGGTCTGGCCATTCTCGACCAACGGTCGTTTCTCATGAATCGCGTAGGTAAAAAGTTGTTTGGCGACAATATCAGCATCGTCGATGACGTCGCGCACCCTTTACAGTCGGGCTCTCCGTTCGATGGCGAGGGCATGCGGCGGCAACGCGTGCAGTTAGTCGAAAATGGTGTGGTCAAGCAGTTGGTCTACGCCCGGGCCACGGCTGAGAAGATAAAAGAATCCGAGCACAAGGACGCAGTCGGCACCATCGCACCTACCGGGCACGGGTTCCCTCTGCCCAACGAAATGGGTGAGGCGCCGATGAACATCGTTTTCGCTCCACCCAAAGATCCGAAGACTGTCGACCAGATGATCGCATCGACCGAGCGCGGTATTCTGGTAACGCGACTCTGGTACATCCGCGAAGTCGATCCCTACGAGAAGATTCTCACCGGCATGACTCGTGATGGGACTTTCCTGGTCGAAGACGGCAAGGTGCGGCACGGCCTGCTGAATTTCCGCTTCAACGAAAGCCTCATTCACATGCTGTCGAATGTGGAAGAGATGAGTACACCTGTGCGTGCCAGCGGCGAGGAGTCGTTCGACATGGTGGTGCCGGCTATGAAGGTGCGGGACTTCAACTTCACGGAAGTTACTAAGTTTTAACAGCTCAGCTCTCAGCCACTAGCGTTCGGCATGCATTCAACTGACTTGATAGAGTTCCTATCGCAACCCCTCCGCATTTTTCGAACCGCGTCTTTGAGCGACACCGCATCGCTTTGTTCACACGAACTTGCTTGTCGCATGCGGAACACGAAAGGCTAGCGGCTACATCTCCAAAAACAAGCTGCAAGTAACTGACCCCCAACCACTTAACCCTACTTTTCGTCATGACTTCGGTAACTTTCAACTCTTGGTTCGCCCGATGTAGTCTGCGAGTTGATGGCGTACAACGGATTGCCCAGCGAACCCGAGTCGGACGGCAAGTCCTCGTCGCCCAAAGGAGGCGCATCGCCTGTGCCCAGTGAATCTTCACAGACCGCTGCTGCAAAGTACTCCGATTTGCAGAGTGCAGTGCGCTTTCCCATTCAGTTGCCTATCGCGGTGAAGTCTCAGCTGGGCGAGAGCCACACCCAGAGCCAAAACATTTCCGCCAACGGAGTGCTGTTCCAGGTCGACTCCGACATGCCGGTGGGTTCCCCGGTGGATTTCACTATTTCCATGCCGGCCGATGTTCTGGGCGCGGAGTCGGATGTCCAGATCGACTGCCGGGGCCGCGTGGTCCGCAGTGTCGATGAACAAGGACGCCGCGGAATTGCAGTCGTGATCGACGAGTATCGTTTTGAGCGCAGCGAGCGCCACTAAAGGACCGATGGCCAGCACTTCAGTCAGCGTGGAAGAGTTCGACCGCCCTGAAACAAGCAGCGATGAGGGCAAGTTCATACGTGTCATCGTCGCAGATACCCAGGCTATTTTCCGCGCCGGGCTACGCAAGATTTTCGCGGTGGAAGACGATATTCGCGTAGTGGGCCAGGCGGAGACCCTGGCGCAGACGTTGACCTCGGCCAAGAGATTTTCCGGAGAGGTGCTGATCTTCGAATCAGCGCTGGCGGAAAATCCCGCCGAAGCGGTGACCGAACTACTGCGGCAAAGTTCCACCATGCGGCTTGTGGTCTTGACGCCTGACGCCAATCAGGAACAGACTCTGGACCTGTTTCGCCGTGGCGCGCATGGGATAGTCTCTCGCGAGGTAGAGCCGGAATTATTGCTGGATTGTATCCGCAAAGTGGCCAAGGGTGAACCCTGGCTCGATAACCGCGGCATCCGGTGGGTGCTCGACGCCTATCGTACCCAGGGTACACGCCCGCTTCCGGCCCGTTCGAAAGTTCAACTCACTCCCAAAGAGTCGCTGATTGTCGCCTGCGTCACTCAGGGAATGAAGAACAAGGAGATCGCAATCCGCGTGGGCACCACTGAACAAGTGGTAAAAAACTATCTGCGCAAGGTGTACGACAAACTAGGCGTCGCCGATCGCCTGGAGCTGGCCCTCTACTGCCTTAATAACCGTGTGGTCGAGGGGGTTCCCAAACCGCAGGGCATGGCAGAACCCGTGAACACTAACGGCAAACTGGCTGCTGCCGCAGCGGCTGCAGGCGCTTCCGGCGGCTTCAAACCGTCCTAAAGCTTCCGACTACTCCTTCTATCTATAATTTCGATTTCAGACCCAGGCGACTACAGCGCCTTTGTTCCACCATCGCTCCCAAGGTGTATAGTTTTTCTGCAATCCAACTATCATTGCCATCGACGCTTGCATTTATTGCGCCGCTCATCAATCCCGATTCCTGTGAGGCGAACTGTGAAAGGTGATCCGAAAGTAATTGCGCTACTCAACCAGGTGCTAAAAGCTGAGCTCACCGCCATCAACCAATATTTCCTGCATGCTGAGATGTGCGACAACTGGGGCTATTACAAGTTGGGCAAGCTGGCCAAGAAGGAATCGATCGAAGAGATGATGCACGCCGAGAAGTGCATGGAGCGTATTCTCTACCTCGACGGCACTCCTAACATGTCGGACTATTTCAAGATCAACATTGGGCAGTCGGTAAAAGAGCAATTCGAAAACGATCTGAAGCTGGAGTACGACGCCGTCAAGCGGCTGAATGAAGGAGTGGAAACCTGCGCCAAGGCAGGCGACAACGGCACCCGCGAGCTGATAGTCAAGATCCTTACCGATGAGGAGCACCACATCGACTGGCTGGAAGCGCAGCTGAATTCCATCAAAGAGATTGGAATCGAAAACTACCTCACTCAGCAGTTGGGGGAACCTGAGGCGCATTAAGCCAAAGGCCGATTGCGGGTAACTGCGTTGGGCCCTATACTTCGGAGGTGACGCTTTAACTTCCCTTTCAGTAGTGCCTCACCGTGGGAGAGATGGCCGAGTGGCTGAAGGCGCACGCTTGGAAAGCGTGTTTAGGGGAAACTCTAACGGGGGTTCGAATCCCTCTCTCTCCGCCATTTTCCTCTTATTTTTATAAGCCGCTCCACACTGGATTCCAGGGCCGAGAGTCTAAGCGTGGAACCACTGCCAGGTATTCCCCTAGTCTGCGCTTGTTCGTGGGTTACGAGATTGGACTCGGCCTACAGAATTTACTGCAAAATTGAGCATTCTTGCTCAGTATGAGTCGACCCCCTGCAGTATGTTGTGTATACGACTGAGTCGTGTAGACAACAACAAAAAGGCGGCGACCGAATGAACCCAAGATCTGATTGGCGGCACCTTGCCGAGCAAGCAAGCGTAGAGATGGACTCGAAGAAGCTAAGCGTTCTTGTAGAGGAATTAAATCGCGTACTAGATCAGGAGGAAGCATGGCGCAGCCAGAAGCGCGATGTAGGTGACTCGTCGCTGCTCATCGCAGCGTAGACCCCCTACGGGTGGCCGACTAGCGGAAGGCGCAGGCTTAGAAAGCGGGTTTAGGGGAAACTCTAACGGGGGTTCGAATCCCCTCGCTGTCTCTGCCATTTTTCCCCCTCGCGAGCGCGCGAATTCTGCAAACCCCTTGGTTTCAATTGCTTGAGTCCCTTCTTTCGACGAGTCTGAAAACCTGACGAAACGTTTTAGCCCTTCTGTGCTCAATTTCGCTGTGCAAAATGAACTTCCCATACAGGATTTTCTGTAGGCTTCTGAGGTATTATTCGGAATAGAGATCACCTGTTCGTACGAAACCCTACTGAGAGGCGGTATTTGTGACTGAAACAACTCCCCATTGGCGGTCTTTAGCGGAAGCTGCCAGCGTTGAAATGGACTCAGAAAAGTTAAACGCACTGGTGGAAAAACTAATTCAGACCCTGGATTCCGAGGCGGGCCTGCGCCAGGCCGGAGACTTTAGTTCCACCTCGGCTGCCTGAGAAATCTATGAACCCTGAAGAGACCATCCAAGTTAAGGAACTCTGCCTGGAGATCATTGCGGAACGGGATGAAGCCCGCTACCCGGAGCTGCTTCGCCGTTTAGACGCAATTTTCGAAAAGGCTCAGGCGAGGCGCGATCCAACGGTTCCTGAGGATCCCACGCGCCACGAGGCCGCTTAACACCCTTTCGTCCTATTTCTATGTGGTCAAGCCAACATAAGGAGTATAGTCACTATGTGACCTAGCTAACAGAAAGGGACCGATGCGTGAGATGCGGCCCGACACCGAAAATGCTTTCCCTTCGGCTTATCTCTGCTCCGAGTGCGGCTGGAACTTTCCACTTGGCCGAATGTCTGATTTAGGCGATTTCTTCCAACAGAAAAGCGCAGTACTTTCCTTCGCCGACCACGACTGCGGCACAAGCCCCGGAGCCAACAATAGTCAAATCACGCGTGAGAGCCAGCCGGGTCCTGATGGTTCCCTGACGTCTAACAACCGGCTATTTAGGTAGGGCCGGCGGCTGGTCAGACATCTTGCGAACCAGATCGCTGTCGGTCTTCTGCTGCAGTTGCTGCACCCGGGCGAATTCCGCTTGTCCTTCTTCCTTCTTGCCCATGGCCTGATAGAGGCGTCCCAAACGGTAGTGGGCGTCGGGTTGCGTGGGATCCAGCTCTACGGCCCGTTTTAGAGCCGTCAAAGCTTCCTTGTAGCGACGTTGCTGGGTCAGGACGGCGCCAAGGTCCAATTGGGCGATCCGAAGGTCGGGTTTGGCCTGTGTGGCTTTTTTGAGCAGACTCACGGCTTGATCGAGGTTGTTGCGCTTCCACTCCACATCTCCGAGATACGCCAGAGCTTGGGGGTGATTAGGATCGACCGACAATTCGGTCTCGAACTCGGTTTTGGCTTCGTCATACTGGTGAGACTTCCAATACAGATAGCCCAGACCGAAATGCAGATTGGGTTCGCGTGGCGAGGCTTTGGCAGCGGCCTGGAATTCGGCGATGGCTTCGGCGGTCTTGTTCAGTCCGTCGAGGGCTTCGCCCATCAGGATATGGGCGGCTGCGGAATCCGGATTGCGTTTCAGAATCCAGGCGAATTCATCGAGCGCGCAGGTGTATTTTTTTGCCGACAGGCAGGCTTGCGCGAGGACGTTGTGCAGTTCGGCATTGGCAGGATCGACCTTGAGGGCAAGCTCCAGATGCTTCGACGCTTCCTCAAATTTACCGGCGCCGTAATAGCTCATCCCAAGCAGCGTGCGCGCCTGAAAATTTTCAGGGGCCGCGGCAAGGACGGTGCGAAACGGAGCGATGGCCGCCTGGAAGTTTCCACCCTTGAATTCAGCTAGGCCCAGATTGAGCTGAATCCCATGAAGTTTGGGGTTTATGGCGATGGCTTTCCGATAGGCGTCCACCGCCTCTTTATATTTTTCCTCTTTGGAGAAGACCAGTCCGAGACTCGCAAGAGCGTTCGCATCTTTGGGGTGTTCCTGCACCCAGAGCCGCCACTCTCGTTCCGCGCCAACGAGATTGCCTTGCTGTTCGAGCGCCACGGCTCTGTCCGGACGCGGCGCCTGCGCCTGGACCGGGAGCGAGAGCAAGAGTACAAGAGCAAAGCCAAGAAGGCTCCCGTTCAGCACGCTCGATCGGGGGGCTTTCTGTGAGTTGACCATCCCGCCCTTAATTTAACAGTTCTCGCCGCGGCCGCAAGGCAAGCGAGGATAGCGGCTGGTAGGGTTCTCCGCCGTGCGCCGCGGCGACGATTGCGGGTTGACGACCATTTCAGCGTGTATTTGAACTACACGTTTCTCTTGACGGTGCAGGTACCGGAGATTAGTCTTGGCCATATTTGGCGCCTCGCGGATGTACTCCATGGCGAATAACTTTCTCATTTGCATTGGGCGAGCCGCGTTTGCGCTTCTGGGTAGTCTGTGTTTACTCACAGCTTCCGCTGCCTGCCAGGACAGCGGCGAGCAAGGCACTAGTAGCCGCGGTAGTCGCGCCGAGATTGCGGTTACAGTTCGCGATAAGTCCGGTCGTCAGGTAATTACCGCTCCGACGGTGGTGAAGCTCTACAAGAATGGGGCGCTGGAAGACCAGCGATCAACCTCACAGGGGCGCGCCTTCTTCATTCCGCGAGGTCTGGGAGAATTTACCGTTGCCGTAGAGACAGCGGGCTACAAGGCAGCGCAACAGGAAGTCTCGATTACGGTTGCGGTTCAGTACCAGGAAGACGTGTATCTCGAACGGAACGCGACCTCGGGGGTCGGAACGGAGGCTCCCGGCAGAGCCGTGCTTGCTCCGAAGGCGAAAGAGGCATTGGACAAGGGAGCTCAGGCTCTAAAAGAGGGGAAACTGGAGGAAGCGCAGAAATATATTAGCGAGGCCATGAGACTCGCGCCGGGAAATCCGGATGTGCTTTACCTTCAGGGAATGCTTTATATGAGGCAAAGCAACTGGGAGCAGGCACAGACCACCCTGGAAAAAGCTAGCCGGATGGACCCCAACCAGCCTCGCATCCTTGCAGCGCTGGGAATGAATCTTGTAAATCAAAAGAAGTTTGCGGAAGCCATTCCGCTCCTGGAGAAATCAATCCAATTGCAGCCGGCATCAGGCTGGGAAATCGAATGGGCGCTCGCTAAGGCTTATTACTATCATGAGCAGTATGAACAAGCTCTAAAGATGGCGAACCAGGCGCACATCGAATCGCACGGATCGTCTGGCCAGGCCGAGTTGCTTCTGGCCCAGTGTCTGACGGCGATCGGGCGCTATGAGGACTCCGCGCAAGTCCTGCGGGAATTCCTGAAATACAATGCCACGAGCCCGGATGCCGCGACGGCGCGGCATTGGCTGGAGCGCTTGATCGCAGACAGGAAGATTCGCCAATAGACTTTCAGGCATAACCATTGGACCAACGTAGCCGGTTCCTCCGCTTCGCTTAGCAGACTCTGATTAAATTCCCTCCGGTTGCAGCCGCTTTCTTGACCACTCTTAGTCGGCCTGAACACCCTTTTCCAACGAGAAGTTGCGATCAGAGCCTCTCAGAAGTCTCGGCCCTTGCCTCCGCCCTGCTTGAGTCAATGAAGCCTCGCGAGATGAACGGTTGAGAACCTGGACGGGTCAGTCTAACCGAATCCGCATAGCTCAATAAAAAGTGCGGCGGGTGGGGATTGCCCCCGCCCGCCGCACTTGCATGCACTACGACTGTTGAAGGCCTAGAAGCTAAGCTTCAAGGCCAGCTGGATGGTTCGTGGGTCATAGGCGCCCGTGACCTTGCCAAAGTCACCAGCCCCTAAGTTCCTGCTGATGCCGTTTAAGGCACTGTTGCCGATGAATTGAGTGTGGTTCCACACGTTGAAGAACTCAGCGCGGAACTGCAGGTTGCTCCCGCGCTCCTGGTTGATCCAGAAATTCTTGAAGAGCGAGAGACTCCAGTTGTCGCGGCCCGGGCCCCGAATCGAGTTGCGGGGCGTATTGCCCCACGTACCGGCTGCCGGCGCCGTGTAGATCGAGGTATCGAACCACTGGTCGACGGTGTGCGGATCGTGGCCACTACCAGTCACATCCGGGCGGGCAGAGGTATTCGGAACCACGCTGGCTACGGTAGTACCGTTCAAACCGACATTGAGCGGAGCGCCTGATTGCGCCGCAACGATACCGGAAATCTCCCACCCGCCGAAAGCCGTCTTCAGCGCCTTGTTGTCATTGTTCTTCAGCAAAGGAATTTCATAGACAAAATTGGTGAAGAAGATGTGGCGGATGTCGTAGTCGGACGGGCCGAAGTCATACTTCCAACCCTCATATGGATTGGAGAGAGTGCCGAGGTCTCCCGCGCTGCTTCCCTGAGACCCGGCGTCATTGGTGTGCGAGTAGGTGTATCCCACCTGATATTGCAGGTCGCTCTTTACAGAGCCGCGGATGGAGGTTTGGAAGGAGTTGTAATCCCCGTTGGCCTCGTTCCGCGCCATGCGAATGCCATGGTACCCGGAATATGGAACGACATTATCGTATGTGCTGCTATCGGCCTGGAGGCCCGGCAGTAAAGCGGGGTCAGGCAGATTCGTCTCCGTGTAGTAATTCTGGTGGCGGTTCTGGGTGCCGGCATACTTAACATCCAGCACGGAGTTGCCAATGGAGTGCTGAATGCCGAGGCTGAATTGGCTGCTGATCGGCGCCCTGTAGTTGGCGCGGTCCAGGCCCGTGACGTTGTTGATCGGGATCGAACCTGCATTCGCAATACCCGTGGCCAGGGCAGCCGTCGGAGCTGACAGAGCGACGTTGTTAAAGTTAATGCTGGCAGCAAGGGGGACCGTACCTGCATTGTTATACACGTCGTTCCCCTGGATACGTTCGGACATGATGCCGTATCCACCGCGAATCACGGTTCTGCCGTTTCCGCTTAGGTCGTATGCAAAGCCAAGGCGCGGCCCGAAGTTCTTCCAGGAGTCATCCACACAGCCCTTGGGAATACTGCCGACTCCACATTGACCGATCCCGTTGATATAGAACTGGCCTGGCAATGCGGGATCCGGGCTTGCGCCAAGTCCTGGGCTGGTGGGGCTAATCGCTCCACCCCCAGCAACCAATGTGGCCGCCTTCGCGGGGTCATACAGGTTGGCGTAGAAGTTCGCCATGTTGTTGCTGGCTTCATAGGTGTGCGGAATGCCATCCCACCGCAGACCCAGGTTCAG
>Ga0068871_100002913_pt1 | contig 11733 bp, 11 predicted proteins | sample KBSMisM72_FD_72750 | JGI IMG/M metagenome (GOLD analysis project Ga0068871, IMG submission 72750) | Miscanthus rhizosphere microbial communities from Kellogg Biological Station, Michigan, USA - KBS Miscanthus M7-2 | ecosystem: Host-associated > Plants > Roots > Rhizosphere > Soil ... | reverse complement strand
TTTCCGATTCATTGTCCGGCATTTGCTTCGCAACGAGCAGTTCGATACCTGATAACGACGGCGTGGCCAACGAGAGAAATTGGGTGGTTCCTGTGACGATCGGAGCGGTGCTTGAAAGCTCTAATGAATAGTTCTTCCGCGACTGGATCAAACCTGAATCGGACGAATAGTGGCACTCACTTACCAGTTTAAAAAGAAAATTTCCGGCAAATGGTGCACAGTACTCGGTCGAATGTTTGGCTATGGATGTGCGGAAAGGAAATCAGGAGGTTCGAAATGGCAAACGACAAATGTGCTCACCCGGCATGCGAGTGTTACCCCTCCAATGAAGAGAAATATTGCAGTCCGTATTGTCATGATGCCGGAGATCTTGTAGAGATTGCTTGCGACTGCGGACATCCCGATTGCATTTCAGAAGGTGCTGTAGATCAGCCTGATTTTGGCGAACCGGCGGTTTCGTAATTCTGAGGGAACACAGAACGAGAGTGCTGGCTTCATGATGGCGTCCACTCCTCTAACTGCCTGTATAATTCTGAAATGGCAAAAAACCAGGTTCTGACAGTCCACAGTGTATTTATTGGTGACGCACCTGACAGTACATTCGTGACCTGTCACTTGTGTGAGAAGGAACTTCAGCGGGTTCCGAAAGGCGGGCCCGTCGTGCCCCTTAGCGTTCCGGGAACATATGCAGACCTGGGGGAAAACTTCAAAGGCAAAGACCGATGGCAATTGGTTGGTGAGCTTCTCGATATCAATATGAAGATGTGTACACCGCCTCAGGCTTAGCAATGAACCGGTTCGTCTCCGGCCCGGGCTGAGCACAATTCAAATTTGACGTAGTATGCTCGCGCGGTTTGCGGCTGAACGGCAAACCATGAATTGCCCACACAGGCATGGATCACATCCTCAACTCGATTCCTTCCGGCACAAGTTGCAGCCGCATATTTATACCTTTGCGTCAGATCCTCGATATTTCGATCTGACTTGGCCCAAAAAGCTCCGATATTCGCTGCGGTCAGCGTCACAATTTCCATAACCAGGAAACTTGCCCGGAATGGATGATTTTCTTTATAGTCGGGCGAAATGAAAGCGCTGCTTTTAAGTTTCCTGCTGACGCTGGCTGCAATTCAGAATCCGGCAACGGTGGGTACCGGCACGATTGAAGGTCGAGTGGTGCGCGCCGGAAGCGGTGAGCCTGTTGCAAACATGCCCATCACCCTGATCGAATCTTCGGGGATTTCCGAGGAGGCTTCTGCCTCCATGCTGGAGCAAATTGCAAACCTGGTGGCAATTGGCCTGCAGAGCCAGTCACAGGCCGGAACCATCACCGCAGTCACCAATCTTATTCGGAACGCCGGTCCAGGCGTCAGCGAGCCCCTTTCCATATTGACCGATCGCGCCGGACATTTTGAATTTCCCAACATGCGCAAGGGCCGTTACACCGTCTGGGTGCAACGGCAGGGTTATTTTGGACCATCCTTTAACGGCGTCCCCGCTTCCGTGTCCGCGCGCACCATCTCTTTCGATCCAGCGCAACCGGCTCCCGTCGATGTGGTTGTCATCCAGAGCGCCATCATCAGCGGCCGTGTGATCGATCCCCGGGGGCGGCCCATATCCGGAGCAGGCGTTGCAGCGTATCGTCCGACGTATAGCGAAGGCCGTCTGGTCTGGACGCAGGTGCAATCGCTGGGAACCAACGATCTCGGGGAATACCGAATCGTATGGCTCCCCCCGGGCGACTATTACCTGGCTGCAACGCCTCCTTCGTTGTCCTCGCCGCTTCCCGGGTCTCAGGAGTCGTGGGTACGGACTTTCTATCCTGGCGCCATCGACCCGTCCCAGGCCAGGAAAGTGACGGCGGACTCGGGTGAAACACGTGGAATCGATATCAGCATCCAGACAGCGCCCAGTGCGTCCTACAAAATCTCCGGCGTCGCGGTAAATCCGAACTCCACAACGGGTGATCGATCATTTGGTACTTTCGTTCTGGTACCGCGGGAATACTCGCCGCTCTACAGCACAGACCTTGCATATTCTCCAAACCAGATTCCTGGAGCAGGCCGGGAGAATGGCGAGTTTGAAATCCGCAATGTGCGCCCCGGAACCTACGATCTGTTTCCGATTTCTTACGTCTCCGGGTTTCTCGCCGGACGGACGTTTGTGAATGTCACAAACTCGGATGCGGAGGGCGTCCGGGTTACTTTGAATCCAGCGGTCAACCTTCAGGGTACAGTTGTGGTTAACGGGCCGGGCGCGCAATCATTCCCTTTCGAATCGATTCAAATCGGATTGCGTGGCCTTTCCGTTCCTCCGATTCGGGGAGCCCCTTTGAATAACTCTGCTTTCCCAGTGGATGCGGCGGGTAAGTTCACCGCCGTGGGACTCTCCGGGGAAAAGGCGTTTGTCCGGGTGAGCGGATTGCCGGAGACAGCGTATGTTGCCGACATCCGTCAGGGTGAACTCAGCGTCTTCGACTCCGGGCTGGAGTTGACCGGTTCATCGGAACCGCTCCGCGTGATTGTCGAAGCGGCGGGAAGCACACTTGAAGGAATCGTTCGAAACCCACAGCGTCAGCCGGAATCCCGTGTCACCGTTGTGATGGTGCCGGCCGTGGAGCGGCGGCAAAATGCGGCACTCTACAAGACGCGCGTCACCAATGATGCCGGTCGGTTTGAAATACGCGGAATTGCTCCGGGCCTCTACACCGTGTTTGCGTGGAAGAGCGTGCCGCCGACAGCCTGGCAGAATGCCGAGTTTCTCTCGAACTATCTGGATCGAGGAGTTGTCATAAGTATCGCACCGGCTTCCCGCTCCAATCTGGAACTGGAATCCATTCCCTAGGTTTTCTCCGGGACAAGGAGCTACATCATGCGGATATTGATCCTGACCCTGATGCTTGCACTTGGAGGGGTTCAGGGCCCTCCCCAAAACAATGGCGTTATCGAAGGCCGGGTGATTCGAGCGTCGAACGAAGCGCCTGTCGTCGGAGCACGCGTGGTGCTTGTGCCTCCACCAGCCCCCCGTCCTCCTGCGCCTGCCGGTCCGGCACCAGGTGGGCCTGCGCCCAATCCGCCGGCAGATGTCCCGCAGCGGGGTGTAATCGTGACCCAGAATCAGAATGGACAAACTGTGACCAGCACGGTCGATGTCCCGCGTGGAGCGCTGATCCAGGTTCAGAACGGACAGATTGTGACGGTCAATAATGCTGGCGTGGTGACCGGAGTCCTGACCCCCACCCCCGTGAATGAAATCGCAGTGGTCACGGACGATGACGGAAAGTTCAGCTTCCGAAACCTGGAGCCCGGACGATATACACTTCGCGCCACACGCGACGGATACTATGGCCCCCTGGTGAATGGTGCTGCGCCCGCGATAGCAACAAAGACGATCGTCGTTGAAGCGAACAAAACAACCAAGGTCGACGTGGGGATGGTCCAGGGCGGCGTCATCCATGGAGTGTTGCGCGATCCCGACGGACAGCCCGCCGTGAACTATGCCCTCGTTACCGCCCGTCCGAGCTACTTGAATGGAAGGTTGATCTGGCAGTTTTCCGGTACCAAAAACACTGACGACCGCGGGGAGTACCGCATGCCATTTCCGCCGGGACAATACTTTATTGGATCGACTCCTCGGGCTCCGGGTCCAATCGCCAACGTTCAGGACGCGTGGATGGCCGTCTTTCATCCCGGAGTCACGGACATAAACAAGGCGCAGCCGGTCACACTCGTGGAAGGCGGCGATGCTGTGGTGAACCTGGACACGCCGTTGAAGACCTGGACACCGCACAAAATTTCCGGTGTTGCGGTGAGCCCCCTTTCCAACCTGGTTCCAAATCCCACGACCGGCGTCATCGATCGATCTGTTGGCAACTTTCTGTTAATTCCCCACGTCCTTTCCCCGAGGGACGTTCCAGGAGTGTCTTCATCAACGAACATCGTCGCGTTCACGACCAAACCCAACGGCGAGTTTGAACTCCGGAATGTGGAGCCCGGTGGTTACGAACTATATGCGCTGGTTCAGGACCCCACGATTCGACGTATCTGGACCGCCCACACACCTGTCGATATTCAAGACCGGGACATCACCGGTATCACGCTGGGCCTGTCTGCGGGGGCGACTCTGAACGGCGAAATCTCCGTAGCAGGGTCGAGCCCGACTCCCCTGCGCATGGATACGCTACGCATCACCTTGCAGGCCCTGGATTCGCTTCCCCCCCAGGTCACCAGCGCTATCGGTTTGACGCAGGTGGATGCCACCGGCAAATTTTCCATACCCTACGTAGCCGAAGCGAAGTATCGCATCAACATCGCGGGGCTGCCGCCTGGTGCGTATGTGTCGGATATTCGCATGGCTGGCGCGAATGCCTTCGATGATGGCTTCAGCTTCAATGCTCGGGATGCGCAGTCCTCGATGCAGATCGCGATAAATGCCGAGGGAGAGGTCGTCGAGGGTACCGTCAAGGGAACAGGTTCAAAACCTGCGGCGGAAGCCACTGTCGTTCTCGTTCCAGTGTCGTCGCGACGCCAGAACCCGGCGCTTTATAAGACGGCTGTCACGGATGATGCGGGGCACTTTGTCCTCCGCGGAGTAGCTCCGGGACAGTACACCGTCTTCGCCTGGGAGTATGTGCTCACCGGCGCCTGGCAGAACGCCGATTTCATCGCGAAGAATGAGTCTCGCGGCCGTCCGATTACGGTTGTCCCAAAGGGACACGCAGTGATGGAACTGGATCTGATTCGGGCAGAGTAGATTTCGGCAATTACAATACCTCCGGAAGGCGCAAGTCCTCAGAGGGCATCCAGGCTGACGGGATTTCGCTGGACAAATCCGATGAACTGGCGGATCGAGGTTAGGCAGAAATCATGTCAGATACGAAGCTGATACAGATAAACGTGCGAACAGCGAAAGAGATTGTGCGGGCACTGGACCGCGCAGAGGCAAAGATCTGCATGGGCTGTGAAGGTAGCTGCGAAGCGGTTCCAGCAGCTTAGAAACTACCTGTCACAGCGATTGAACAATCCTCATGAAGTATGGAATCTAGCATCCTTTAAACGCGGGACATTATTGCCGTTAATGAAAGCAATGGACGGTCGGCTGATTCTCACAGCTATGGATTAACGTCAATCTGCATGACACGGGAAGTAATGTCTAAATAAATCCGTGGAAAAGCAATGATTAGTGAACCCTCATAGGGACCGTCTGTGAAGGATCCACAAGAATCTTGCCATTCTTCGAAAATAACTTCCCTACTCGTTCAATTTCAGAAACCAGCCAAATCTCAAAGGTTGGCCAGGAATAGGAATCGGATTCAGTTTCGCCTCTCTTAAATAAGACTATTCGTTCATTGTCTCTGTCGATGCAAACGCTTGAACCGTCGAATTCATATACTCCAATTTTTAGGAATTGCTCTGAATGTCGAGTATGCAGTCTGTTTTCGCTTTCGATACTAAAGGGACTGCGGGAATAGGGGTCTCTCCGATTTAGCATCTGCCCAGGTAAACGCACACCAAATAAAATAGGACTCCCATCAAACAGAATCGCTCCATTGTATTTTTTCAAGAAGTCACAAATGACATTGGGGATCCGCAATTTGTCGGCCACATCCCTCAGCGCCTCTTCCGGGGCCCCTTTAAATATGATATTTAGGTAGGCCTTTGGTGCAACCCATGGCACGCATGTCCTGAAATACGCCAGCTCATTTTCTACATCGTCATTTAGTCGGAATTTCGCTAGCAAATTTAAGATGTCAATTGCCATATCGCTGCAATCCTATTTTCCTCATACGCCTTCGTCTACAGATGCATTCCCGCCAGCTGAACAGCCACGCCGATAATAATGCGCATCCTCAACCCAAAATCTGCCACCGTTCTTTCCGAACACTTCGATTAGCTCAACGCCCAAGATGAGAGCTGCATTCTTTGGATCATAAATATATGTGGATCCTAATATCGACTCCTTAACTCCAGTAATCTGCCATTCGCGATATTTTACCGGCCCCCTCGTAGTCATGATTCCTTAGCCGGTTGTGGGCAGTAGCGATCTGGGATCCAGCTTTGTTTAGCTGATCAAACCCGAACACGTCAGAGCGCGAAATCTTCCCGTCCGTTCAGGTCGCCGTGTCTGGCTGGACCGAGAGACACGTGGCGGGAATAGGCCGGACAAAGTTTTTAATGTATCGCTGTGGCACAAGTCGCCACCGCGGCGAGCACATTCTGTTTCCCCAGAGCTCCGCGCTACTGCTGTCGGCAGCAGAATTCGTATAGACTGCCGCAATGAAACGAAATGCCTGCATCGCACTTTTTCTAACAGCAATGACGGTGCTCTGCGCCGGACACCCTCTCTTCGGACAATGGCTGCGCTACCGCACGCCCGGACTGCCGCGCAATGCGAATGGAGAACCGATTCTCAACGCGCCGGCACCTCATCTATCAAACGGTACGCCGGATCTTTCGGGACTCTGGGGAAGCGTGCAACCCGTGAAACGAACGACAGATTCCGGCGCGGCATTCATGAACCTCGAGAACGCTCTGATGCCCGGCTCGACCATCAGCATGTTGCCCTCGGCTGATGCGATATATCGCGAGCGGCGTCGAGTGGAGAGCGCGGGACGCCCTTCTGAACGGTGTCTTCCTCACAGTATTCCGGATGCAATGCTGATTCCATCGGTTCCATTCAAGATCGTGCAGGATCCCGGATTGACGTTGATCCTGTACGAGGAGTTTGCGCGCTTTCGTCAAATATTCACCGACGGCAGACCGTTTCCCTCAGATTTGAATCCGGCGTGGATGGGTTCGTCCGTCGGAAAGTGGGAAGGCGACGCCTTTGTTGTGGAGACGAAGGGATTCAATGACCAGTCCTGGCTCGACGACTTCGGACATCCACATACCGCCGCGCTGAAGACCATGGAGCGGTTCCACCGCATCAATGTTGGAGAGATGGAGATCTTGATTACCATCGATGATCCCCAGTCCTACACCAAACCCTGTACTGTAAAGATCGGGCTACATCTGCTTCCCGACACCGACCTCATCGAGGATGTGTGCGACAACGAGAAAGACAACGCACACACCATCAAATAATAGAACGAAATTCCCGATAAGGAGTTTTACGCGACATCGGGCTCGCATACCGGCGAGGTCCCGATTATCATTCCTGTCCCTGGTGCATGAACTTCGCATCAAATTGACTTTCGGACGTCCCGGTCCTCGCTCCTTGTTTCCGTCGTAGTCCTGGGCGATCAACTGCCGGTTCTCACGTGAGCAAAGTTTCTGTCATGCATTGTCCTGGGCAATGTCGGAGGCGAGTCTGTGTGTAAAACTTTTGGAAGGAGCAGATTTATGCGGATCGGTTTGAGGGCACTCATTGTTGTGCTGGTTATAGCGGGAAGTTTCGGATGTTCGAAGGACGTTTCTATCAGCGAGATCAGGGGCAGTTGCGCGGATATCCATCAGTCCCAGGTTTGTACCTGCGACTGATGCAGGGAGAGACCCTGGTGGAGGTCAGTGCTTCAGTTCCAATCGGAAGCATCGAGAATGCACCGGCCGATACGACTATATGGTTTGCCCGCCGGTCCCTGTCGCCGTCCTCGACATTCCCGAGGGCGCGCGTCAAAAGAGTGGCATGACCGATTCAACCCTGTTCTGGGAGCCCCACGAGCATCCGACTCCAACCCTTCTCACTCCGCATTTTGATTTTCATTTCAACGGGATTTCGTCGGCGGAACGAACCGCGATTGACTGCAAAGACCTGACCAAGCCGGCCTCACTCCCAACCGGGTACGCGCTGCCGGATTTTGACTTACCATCCGATATGACCAAAATGATGGGCGTGTCCACGATGGTCGGGCTGTGCGTACCGCAAATGGGAATGCACGCCGTTCCGGCTGCGGATGTCGATCGCAAGGAACCATTTCAGGCTTCGATGATCGTGGGATACAACATTGGCAAGCCGATCTTCTTCGACCCCATGATTTCAAAGGCGCTGTTGATGCAGAAGCAGCCCTTCGATCTCCCGATGCACACCGTTGCCGGCCGAGGCGCGCAGCCAACGAAGTTCCACGCCGAGTATGATGCGCAAAAACAGAAATACCGGCTCATCTTTTCCGGATTTTCTACCGGCAGCTGACGGGTGGAATGACGACAGCGCACGGAAAACGCGCAAGGCTTCACGGACGCGAACCGATCCGACGGCGGCGGTCGGTGCTGCCAGGTGGGCCCGTGCCCGCAACGTTGGAATCACGCTGACCCTGGAATGTCAGAGATTACTGCGGGTAGTGGAAATCGCCCGGGAGCGATCGCAGCAAGCACGGGAACATCTGTCGTTACACACGTCGGGTCACACAGCTGTGGATATCCCCCGCGGCGACATTTCCTAAGCTATCCGGGGGGACGAACTCAAGGGCCAACCGCGGGGACTACCTTAAAAGACGCAGAATCGGGGTGCCACGTTAACATTCCCACTATTAAATTGTGAGCCGGAGCAAAAATCCCGACAGACGGTATTGTCCTGTGTCTGTTACGACAAGGCCCCAGCATCCCAGCGACAACCTGCGCCATTCTAATAAGCGACAAGGTAAACGTGCACGCCATGCCGCTGTTGGGATTGCTATTGAAGGAAGGGTAAGTTCTAAAAGGAGACATGGAGCATCCGTCAAACTCCATCGAATACTCGGACCGGACCCGACATAGAATGTTTCGCGCCAAGGCTTCCAGGGACGTGCGCCACATATTAGAACGTCTCTGAGCGCTGCTGAGTTCGCGGCCGAACGGCCATGAAGTCGGAGAAGAAATACTATGTGGAAGTCCGTTCGATCGGTTTTCCTCCCGCCCACAGCTCCTGTGTACCGCATCGCTTGAATCACGGAGATTTGCATGAATCAAATTTAGCCACTCGGAGTACAGAATGGCTTATTGTGACGCGATGAAGATGAGAGGTCGCGTCGCGGGCGTTTCATATTTGAGTGCGGAGTCACTCTCTACCGTCACTGTTGTCCTTACCCATCGCAGCCCAACTTTGACTTCTCCACGAACATTGGATGCACAACTATCCAAAGTTTGCGCTGATGGATCTTTCGAATTCCCAAACGTTCGTACGGGGCCATACCGGATCTTTGTGGTTGCTGGCGCGACACCATTGCCTCCCAGGCCCGAAGAGCTCCTTTCCTATGAGCTGATTATCGACGGGCGGGACTACTCACGTCAGAATTGCCCGGCGATCGGAGTCGACATCATCGACAAGGATATCAACGGCATTGAACTGAAGCTGCCGAAGGTAGTGTTTGGCCGAGTCACCATGGAAAACGGAGGTAGTCTACCAGTTAGGAATTACGACTCTTCAATCCAGTTCGATGTGGAGCCACGATGGTATCCGGACTTTCAGATAGAGACTCACGACTCAAGGACAATCGCATCGACCTCCTCTCACGGACACGGTTCAGCTTCGCCGTCTTTTTGGCCTCAGACACGTCATTTGAGTTTTTGGACTCTACGGGGTGATGCCGCAGGCTGAGACCAGCCGGAGATGAAATAAACGCACTGAGAATACGCATCGGCTAATTGTAGCGGACGGGCGTCAAACCCGAGCCGTATCCCGCCGGAACAGAAGCATCGCACCGATCGCAAACAGGAAAGTCCACGCTGCCACATTGAACACGGCCACTGAAGTAAATCCGCCCACGAGCGGTGCCCGCGCCAATTGGCCAACGCCGTATACCGGTGTGAATTTGGCGATGGTCTGCATCACCGGAGGCAAGGCCGAAAGCGGTATGAAAAGACCGCCGAACATCGCCAGAATAGCCAGCAGCGGCCCAACAAACTGCATTACGTTTTCCGACGGCAGCAGGAATCCCACGAACAGGCCGAACGCAGCGAACACCAGAGAGCACAGCCATGCCGCCAGAAATGAAAGAACCCACACGCGTGGCGCCACGTGGACCCCGTTCAACGCACCGACGATAAATACCGTCGCCACCGCGACGAACCCCAGCACCATCGCGGTGAGCACCTTCATCACCACATACGCCGCCGGCCGCAGAGGCGTGAGGCGCAGCTGACGACTCCAACCGAGGCTTCGCTCCACCGCCACGGCTGCCCCACCCGCTGTTGTGCCCACCATCGCACCGTATACGGCCATGTTAATCATGATGAACGCCACGATCTCGGGGCTCGGCGCCCGCGGTCCGCGAGTCGAGAGTCCGAAAAGAAAAAAGAACAGGCTCGGGAATACAACAATGAACATCAGCGTGCGCCGGTTGCGCAGCATCCGGCGGACTTCAAGGCCCAGCGCCGTCACGTTGAAGCCGCCTAACGGTGGGACAAGACGCTCGGGTGGCGTAATATCAGGCGCCGTCATTGCGAAACCTCGACCGCTTCCGCATCATCACCCGTGAGGGCAACAAATGCGGCCTCTAAGTTCATCGACGAAATCTCGAGATCGCGCGCATCGGTCGAAGTAAGCAAGTACCGGGCGACAATGTCGGAATTCGTACAGTTCACGATGACTGCTTCACCGCGCACCTCCACATGCGTCACACCGGAGAGCACTTTGAGTGCGTCGAGATTCGCGCCCGGCAGCGTGGCGCGCACGACGCGGCCCGATGCCAGGTTTTTGATTTCGGCCGTCGTGCCATCTGCAACAACGACGCCTTGCCGAATGAGGACGATCCGATCCGCATACGCATCCGCTTCGTCGAGGTAATGCGTCGCGAACATAACGGTACGTCCCTGCGCAGCGTCCTTTCGAATGGCCGACCAGAAGTCGCGCCGGCCCTGCACATCCATGCCCGTTGTCGGTTCGTCGAGAATAAGAAGTCGCGGGTCGGACAATAACGCCATGGCAAAACGGAGGCGTTGCTGCTCTCCTCCCGAACATTTCTGAACGCGCCGATCTGCGATACTGCCAATTCCTGCGCGCTCCAGCACTTCGTTCACCGGCCGCGCATGTGCGTAAAGCGATGCCGTGTATGCCACCGTCTCGCGAACGGTAAAGTCTTTGAGCAGGCCGCTGTTCTGCATCACCGCTGAAACTTCGCCACGCGCAATCGCATCCGCGGGCAGACGCCCATAGACTCGGGCGGTACCGACATCCGGACGGGTAAGCCCAAGCAACATATCGATTGTCGTGGTCTTTCCAGCGCCGTTCGGGCCGAGAAATGCAACGATCTCGCCGGATTCAAGTTGCAGACTCAGATTATTGACGGCCGTGACCGGACCGAATCGCTTAGTGAGATTGCGCAGATCGACGGCAAGGGCTGGTTCCACAGTCTGCGAACGATATCATAGGCCGGTTTTCTGAGCGATCATATAGACAGGTTCGCTCCATTTGAACTTCTCATAAAAGACAAGCGCGGTTTCCAAATACTCCGCTTTGCATCACCACAACTGGCCAAATCGGGACAACAAGACAGTTACGCTGGTTAGAATTTCAATTCGCAACGGCCACAGGTCTGAAAATTGTGATCAATGACGGAACAAGGCTATCCCTGCTCCACCCTCTTGCGTACAAAGTAAGAATCGATCTGCTAAAAGATGTTTGGCGCTATGAGACCCATGGAAGAGATTGACCCATCGACGGCGCAACCTAGGTACATTTCGCCATTCGCATTCCATTGGTGGCATTGAAATCACTTCTACGGTTTGCCGGTATTACGTCCAAGTGGATACGGACTCGGGCAAAGTAAGCATATTGCGATCCCTTGTTACAAATCCGTCGGCTCACTCTGCAGGCAATCCAAGA
>Ga0068871_100002910_pt1 | contig 11737 bp, 9 predicted proteins | sample KBSMisM72_FD_72750 | JGI IMG/M metagenome (GOLD analysis project Ga0068871, IMG submission 72750) | Miscanthus rhizosphere microbial communities from Kellogg Biological Station, Michigan, USA - KBS Miscanthus M7-2 | ecosystem: Host-associated > Plants > Roots > Rhizosphere > Soil ... | reverse complement strand
CCGCGCTGCTCTTCGTTGCCGTCCCAGACGGCGCCGAACGGCAGCGGTGAGCCGAAGGCGCGCGGGCGTCCGGGCGCCCGCCAGAAGCGCTTCGAGAATTGCAGCAGCGTCCTGGTGGCGCGGCCGTACTTCAGCCGGACGATCGCCTCGTGCTGCTGCGCCGGCAGCGCCGGGGTGATGGGAATCCGGCGGAGCAAGGTCGCCGGCAGCGCGAGGATCGCGTAGTCGCAGTTGATTTGCGCGAGCGCGCGGTTGTTCTTCACGCTGACGCGGACCACCTTGCCGCGATGCGACAGCGCGACGACGTCGGTGTTCAGGTGGAGGCGTTCGCCGAGCGGCTCGGCGAGGGCCGTTGCGAGGCGGTCGTTGCCGCCCTCGATCCGGTACATCGCGCCGGGCGACGCCGAGTCGCTCTCGGCAAACTGATCGACCAGCGCGACCAGCGAGAGCTCGTCGGGGTCGGCGAGAAAGAAGCCGCGCAGCCCGGTCGCGGTGGCCCGGAGGTCGGCGTCGGCCTTGGTCTGATCCAGCCACGCCGCGACGGAGCGCCGCGAGAGGTCGGCGGTAATCGGCGAATCCCACCGGCGCTCGGCGAGGTTGTAGGGGCGGCTCACCCCGCGCAGCTCGCCGGCGAGCCGCTCCCAGCCGTGTTTCGCGTTGCGCGCCACGATCTTCGCGCGGCCGCCCTGATCGGCGCGGACGTACCCGAACCCGCCCTTGAGGATGCGCGTCAGCTTCAGCCCGACCTCGGCGGCCAGATTACGGATTTCGTGCTGGTCGCCGTCGATCATGTCGCCGCCGGCCTCGGCGTGCTGTCCCTCGGCCATGCCGTCCCGGATCGTCCAGACCCGGCCGCCGACGCGGTCGCGGACGTCGATGACGGTGACGGTGGCGCCGCGGGCGATGAGATCGCGGGCGGCCGACAGGCCGGCCAGGCCCGCTCCGGCCACCAGCACCGAGACGCCGCTCAAAGTCGTATCGTTCACGCTTCCACTGTACGGGCAAACGGCGCGGCATGGGCTAAACTTTGCTCATGCTTTCCATCCTGGCCGTCCTCGCTATGGCATACGCGCATCCCGAACAGCTCGTCGAAACCGACTGGGTGGCGGCCCACGCCGCGGACAACGGCGTCCGGGTTGTCGACATGCGCCAGAACGGGTACGGGGACGCCCACGTTCCCGGCGCCGTGGCCCTGTCGCCGGTCGCGATCCGCGACGCCAAGGCGCCGCCGACGTTCCTGCCGACGCCGGCCGCCTTCGAAGAGATGATGGCGAAGCTCGGGATCTCGAACACGACGCGGGTGGTCGTGTACGACGAGCGCGGCGGCATCTACGCCGCGCGTCTGTGGTGGATCCTCAACTACTACGGTCACACGAATGTGGCGCTGATGAACGGCGGCTGGATCAAGTGGGCGGCGGAGCAGCGTCCGACCTCGACGGCGGTCCCGTCTCCGGCCGCCGCGAAATTCACCGCCCGGCCGCAGCCGAAATGGGTCGCCACCGCCAGCGACGTCGTCGGCGCGATCAACAAGCCTGGCATCGCGATCGTCGACGCGCGGACGCAAAACGAGATTGACGGCAAGGATCTGCGCAACATCAAGCGCGGCGGGTTCGTGCCCTCGTCGGTGCCGGTCTACTGGGAAGACCTGCTCGACCCGCAGACCAAGACGTTCAAGCCGGCCGACGAGCTGAAGAAGATCTACGAGGATCGCGGGATCGTGCCGTCGAAAGAGGTCATCGCCTACTGCCAGGTCGGAATGCGGGCCTCGGTCGATCTCTTCGCGCTGCACCTGCTCGGCTACGACAAGCTGCGCAACTACTACGGCGCCTGGGAAGAGTGGGGCAATCGCGACGACCTCCCGCTCGCGACGAAGAAATGAGCAGACACAACATCTTCGCCGGCGCCGCACTCGTGGTCGGCCTGGCCGCTACCAGCGGCCGCGCGCCGGCTCACGCCCAGCCGGCGGCTGCACGCCTCGCGATCGTGGGCGGGACGGTGATTGACGGCAACGGCGGGGCGCCGCTCTCCGACGGCGTAATCCTGATTGAAGGCTCGCGCATCACCGCCGTCGGCGCGCGCGGCGCCGTGTCGATTCCCGCCGACGCGCAACGGATCGACGCGCGCGGCCGGTGGATCATCCCCGGCCTGATCGACACCAACGTCCACTTGTCGCTCTATGGCGGCCAGAACGATCGCTACGAGACGCTCGCGAAGTACCAGCCCCGCCAGGAGGAGATCGTCCTCGAGGCGGCGCAAATCGATCTGAGCTACGGCATCACGACCGTGCGGGACAGCTACGGCGCGCTGCTCCCGCTGACGAAGGTCCGCGATCGGATTGCGCGCGGCGAGCAGCCGGGCACCCGCATCCTCGCGGCCGGCAACATCCTCGGCTGGAGCGGCCCGTATTCGTTTTCCTTCAGCCGCGTGATGGGGCAGCTCACGCTGTTCCAGGAGCAGATGAACGACTTCATCGCCCAGGGCGGCGGCGAGGAGCTGATGGGGATGACGCCCGACGAGCTGCGGCGGGCGATCGGCGCGTATCTCGACAAGGGCCCCGACTTTCTCAAGTTCGGCGGCACCAGTCATTTCTCGGAGCCGACCTTCATCGGCTTTTCGTCGGAGGCACAACGCGTCATCGTCGAAGAAGCGCACGCGCGCGGCCGGGCGGCTGAGACTCACTCGACCAGCATCGAAGGCCTGCGCGTCTCGATCGGCGCCGGCATCGACGGGATTCAGCACCCCGAATTGCTCGACGGCCGCGAGATGCCGGACGACCTGGTCCGGGTAATCGTCGACCGTGGCTTGAACTGCTCGATGCTCGCGAGCACCGTCACCGGCCCGGCCTGGAAGCGCCACCTCAGGAGCAAGGAAGAGTTCGAAAAGAAGAAAGCCGAAGGCAAGGCTGAACGGGAGAAGGACGGTGCGCGTCCCGAGCGTGAGAAGACGACGTCCGAGCGGCGGAAGGAGGCGGCCGACACGGGCGCCGATCTCGAGATGCGCCGCTCGAACGCGCAAAAACTGATTCGCGCCGGCTGCCGTGTCACCCCCGGCACCGACAGCTACTGGGCCGCGGCGCCCGAGTTCACCCGGACGCCCAAGCCGCCGGAACAGGATCACGGCATCGGGACGATCATGGCGATCGAAGGCCTGGTCGAGCTCGGCATGACACCGTCGCAGGCCATCGTATCGGCGACCCGCAACGGCGCGATGGCCGCGCGTGGCTTGAAGGACTTCGGCACGATCGAAGCGGGGAAACTCGCCGACATGGTGCTGCTGACCGCCGACCCGCTCGCGGACATCGCCAACCTCCGCAAGATCGGCTCCGTGATGAAGGACGGCCGTACGGTGGATCGTGCGCGCCTGCCGCAGACGCGCGTCCTGTCCGCCGCACCGCCGGTCCCGCCGGGAACGAAGGATTTCTGAAGGCTGACATGCGGGATCATCGCCGCCTGTTCTGGACGGCCGCCTGGCTCGCGCTGGTCCTCGTGGCGATCAAGGGCTACTACCTTGGCGCCCCGGCAGCCTTCACGCTGCACGCCGCCGGCGACTACATTCGCGATCTCGAGGCGGTGTCGTTCGTCGACGTGCTGTTCGTCGCCGTGCTCTGGGCCGGCGGAACCGCGGCGCTGCGGCTTGCCGGCGATCGGGTTCGCGTCCGATCGGCCATCGCCGTCGTCTTCGTTGCGGCCGGCGCGGCGTTCTGTCTCTACGCACTGGCGAGCGTCTTCTTCTTCGGCGTGTTCGGCGGGTTCCTGACCTATCCGCTGCTGGCGCTGGTCGGCGACGTCCACATGCTGCGCTCGTCGGTGGCGGCGCAGATCTCCAGGCCGACGCTGATCGCGCTCGCAGGGCTGCCGCTGCTCTACGTCGCGCTCGTCGCGGCCACCCTCCGGTGGGCGCCGGTCAACCGCGGGCCGTGGTGGCGCCCGCGTGCCATCGCGCTGGTGCTGCTGATCGGCTGGGTGCTGGCCGGGCAGCAGTCGTTCGCGCGCGACTGGGGCACACGGCGCGACCGTCAGGTGGCGGCCAACGCGCCGTGGGTGTTCGTGTCATCGTGGTGGCAGACGATTGCCGGCGACGGCGCGATTCGCATGGCGGGATCGTTCACTCCCGACGACATGTCGGACTTCGAGCCGCTCCGGCATGCGCTGCTGCGCGGACCACTGCGCCAGGCAGGCGGCGCCCGCCTGATTGCGGCGCGGCGTCCTCCGAACGTGATCCTGATCGTGCTCGAGTCGGTGGCGGCGCGGTGGGCCGGCCTCAATCACGGCCCCTACGCCTCGACGCCGACCCTGGTGGCGGAGTCGGCGCGCGGAATGGTGTTCGAGAACTTCTACGCGCACATCGGCCGCAGCTCCAACTCGCTCGGATCGATCCTGCTGTCCCGGTTCCCGAAGCTGGATTTCAGCGACCTGACGGAAGAATATCCGCGGCTGCCGGGCACCTCGCTGGCGTCGGTGTTTCACGATCGCGGCTATCGCACCGCGTTCGTCACGCCATCGGATCTGGACTGGGCCGACTGGCGGACGTTCCTCGACCGGCGCGGCTTCGGCGAGGTGAACGACCATCATCAGTTGCCGTGCGCGACCCTGCTGTCGTCCTGGGGGATGGAAGATCGCTGCGCCGTGGACGGGATGATTCAGTTCATCGCGAAGGATCCGGCGCGCCCCTTCTTCCTGATGACGTGGAGTCAGCAGACGCACCATCCCTACGAGCCGACCCCCGGCGTCCCGCTGCTGCAGTTCGTGCGTGAGTCGACGGTCGACGGCTACGATCTCGGCCGCTACCTGAACGTCCTGCACGAGACCGATCACCACCTCGGGCGGTTGTTCGACACCATCCGCCGCGCCGGCCTCGAGCAGGACACGCTCATCGTCGTCACCGGCGATCACGGGCAGGCGTTCGGCGATCCGCACGACAGCTACATGCAGGGGCGGACGGTCTACGAGGAAGACGTCAACGTGCCGCTGCTGCTCTGGTATCCCCGCCGCTTCAAGGCGCCGGCGCGGTCGGCGACGATTGGGAGCCATATCGATCTGGCGCCAACCATCGCCGATCTGGCCGGCTTCCCGGCCGCATCCGACTGGCAGGGCCGCAGCCTGTTCGACGCCGGACGGACGCCGCGCGCCTATTTCTACGTCGCGGAGGATCATTTCACGCTCGGCGTGCGCGAGGAGAACTGGAAGTACATCTTCGATCTGCGTGAAGGCGCCGAAGAGCTCTACGACCTCAGCCGCGATCCGACCGAGCAGCGCAATCTCGCGGCGGCGCAGCCGGAGCGCTCCGCGCGCCTGCGCCAGCGGCTCGCCGCCTGGACCGACGCCAACCGCCGTCAGTACGACAACGTGATCCCATGACCCGGCAGCGCAACCGGCTGACGCGACGGGCCTGGCTCAAGGAACTCGGCGCGGCCGGCGCCGGATCCGTGCTGGCGGGCGGCACGCTGCTGCACCAGCCCGTGGCCGCGCAGCCCGCTTCGTCTTCAAGGCCGGCCCATGCTGACGGCACGATCACGACAAAGACATCCACCAGCGATGTCTTCGTGCCGCCGCGCGGTCGCGGCTTCCAGAAGTTCAGCTTCGATTTTCCCGAGCCGTCGGTCGCGTTCGACGGCTACGAGATTGGTTTTCGTGTGTTCACGCACGAGAACACCTACAGCCTCTCGTCGGCGCACCTGACAGTCAGGCCAATCGAGCAGGGGCTCGAGCTCACCTGCACGGAATTGATCTGGGCGGGCGGCCAGCAGCGATCGCCGGGGCGCGTGACCGCGCGGCTGACGAAACGCGGCGCCGCCGTCGAATGCGACGCCGCCGCGGAGATGGATCGCCCGATCAAAGCCCTGGCGATGATTCTTCGCGGCGTGCCGCGTGGGCGCCTGTCGGCGGGCGGCGCACCGTTCTTCGATCCCCGCGACGACGAGGTGCTGCTCGGGTACCCGTTCTCCGGCGGCGATCTCGTCGGCCCGCAGGGCAACGGCGGCCTGACGACGCCGCTCGTCCTCGTGCAGTCGGGAGAGGGCCGCGTGGTCGCGATCTCGTCGCTCGACGACCGCGTTCGCACCAAGCGCTTCTATTTCCAGCCCGGCGACGCCGGCTATCGCGTCGAAGCCATCGTCGAGGCCGAAGGCTGGAGCCCGGTGCGGTCGTTTCACCCGCCCGGTTGGCGGATCACCCGGGACACGACCGTCGCTGCGGCCGCGGAGGCGCACTACGAACACCTCGCGCGCGCCTTCCGTATTCCGCGATGGGACACGCGCGCGGATGTACCCGACTGGCTCCGCCGCACCGCGCTCGTCGTCACGCTGCACGGGATGCACTACTCCGGCTACATGTTCAACGACTACGCCCGGATGCTCGCCATCTTGAAATGGATCGCGACGCGGATGCCGGCCGATCGCGTGCTCGTGTTTCTGGCCTCCTGGGATGGACGTTATTACTGGGACTATCCGCTCTACCGGCCGTCGGATCGCATGGGCGGCGAGGCCGGCTTTCGTACGCTGATCGCGGACGCGCGGGCCCTCGGTTTCCGGCTGATGCCGATGTTCGGCGCCAACACCGCCAACCGGGAGCAGCCGGCGTTCGCGCGGGTGGCCGACGCCGCGGCGTCCAAGATCGACGGCGACCGCATGGATCTCAACTGGGTGGACTGGGACAACGATCGCCATCAGGACGGATGGCTGTCGTACATGAATCTCGGCGTGGCCTCGTGGCGGACGTGGCTGGGTGATCGCATCGCCGACGTGATCCAGCGCTACGGCGTCGACGCCTACTTTCTCGATATCGTCGGCGGCTGGGTGAACAACCCCAGGGCCGACATGCACGAGGGCACGCGTCAGCTCGTCGCCGGCCTGCGAAGCCGGTTCCCCGGCGTGCCGGCGATCGGCGAGATGCACTACGATGCGCTGCTCGAGTTCATCCCGATGTATCACTCGTTCGGGCAGACGCTGGTCGTCGACCAGGTGCAGCGCCACGCGAAGTTCTTCCAGCACCTGAGCCATCCCGCGCCGGGCCGCGGCAGCACCGGCGTGCACGAAGCCGGCTTCGGCCGGTGGAATCCGCAGACGCTGTCGCTGACCGACACCACGATCCCCACGCTCAACGTCGTGGACGACACGTTCGAGGCCTATCGCGCCGAGATGGACGCGGTGATTCAGGAAGCGAAGCGGCGCGTGGGCTAGCCGGTCGCGGAAGATCCCCATGACCGAAAAAGCATCTCGGAGAGGCCATTCTCAGGAGCCTGCGCTCCGGACACTGTTCCGGGCCATCGCCTCGCGCGATCGGTCGGCGGCCTCGCGGCTGATTGTTGGCTCGCCCCAGCTCGCGCGGCAGGCCATCGAGGTGGGCGCGACTCGCGAAGCGGCGAGCGCGTATTTCTTCGACGAGATCGCCCACTATGCCTACGCCGGCGATACGCCGCTGCACATGGCCGCTGCGGCGTACCAGTCGCGCATCGCCGAGCAGCTGGTTTCGCGAGGCGCGAACGTCAGGGCCAGAAACCGGCGCGGCGCCGAGCCGCTCCACTACGCGGCCGATGGCGCGCCTGGATCTCCGGCGTGGGATCCCGATGCTCAATATGCCATCGTCGAATTCCTGGTGACCGCCGGCGCAAGTCCGGAATCGGCGGACAACAGCGGCGTCGCGCCTTTGCACCGCGCGGTGCGGACCCGTTGTTCCGCTGCCGTGCGGGCGCTCCTCGAAAACGGCGCTGATGCGCGCCGGAGAAACAAGAGCGGCTCGACGCCGCTGCATCTGGCGGTCCAGAATACCGGGCGCGGTGGCAGCGGCTCCGCGGCGTCGCGGGTAGAGCAGGCGGTGATCATCCGGCTGCTTCTCACCCACGGCGGTCGCCCATCGGACAAGGACTCCGGCGGCAGGTCGGTCGAGGCGTGCGTCAAGGCTGAATGGGTTCACGCGCTGCTCGAGGCACCATGAAGCCTGATTTCTCCGGCGACTACGTCCTGGACCGGCCCGCGTGTACGCTCAGCGAGGGCGCTTCCGCGATCGAGAGTGCCGTGATGCGCATCGAACACCGGGAGCCGGCGTTCCGCTGCTCGGCGACGTGGGTCGCTGACGGTAAGACGGTGCTCGAGTACTCATTCGAGCTTCTGGCGGATGGCCCCGAAACGCTCACGGGGAACGATCGCTCGCGGCTGTACTGGGAAGGAGAGGCCCTCGTGAGCGAGTTCTGCGCCGGGACGCCCGATCCCGTCTTCGCGATGACCTGGCGGCACGAACTGATCGACGACGGCCGTCGTCTCCGCGCCACCGAGCGGATCCGGGGAAGCGGACGCGATCAGGACAACGTCTGGGAATTCGCGCGGCAGTGACGGAGGAGCCGCATGGTGTTCACCAAACGCCTTCGCGAAGGCATCCGGCGCGGCAGGATCCGATGCAGCATTCGCATCTGGCAGAGCCCACGCGTCAAGGCCGGTGGCCGCTATCGGATGGACGACGGCCACATCGTCGTCGATTCGATCGCGCCGATCGCCCTCACCGACGTCACCTACGATCTGGCCAGGGAGTCGGGGTTCGAGAGCGTAGAGGACCTGCTGCAGGTCGCCAGGCACGGCCGCGGTGAACAGGTGTACCTGATTCGATTTCACTACCTGCGGCCCGGCGCGTGGGACACGCCCGCTATGGCTTCTCGAGCGCCTTCCAGCCGATCACGTACTGATCGACGTTCGCCGCGGTCACCACGTCGACGCCCGAGTCGATGATCGGGTTGGCGGGCATCTTTCCGGCCTTGATGTCGGCCAGCAGACGCTCGTGGTGAGCTTGTCGAACCACGAGCCTGCCTGGCAGCTCGTCCTTCGACAAGCTCAGAACGAGCGGTGTAGGGCGGTGGTGCGGTCATCCTCGAAATCTGTTTGCCGCGCGCCCCTGCACGCCGGGCCGGCATCGAAAGAGACCGCCGGCGAGCGGCGCGCGCAGCCGCTCCTCTGAGGTGAGCGCTCTCGCCGCCGTCGTGATGTAGAGGTCGCAGAAATCCGGGCCGCCAAACGCGCACGACGTCGGATAGGCGGCGGGCACCGTCAGGACGCGATCGAGCGTCCCGTCGGGTGCGTAGCGGTGCACCGCGCCCCCGGACCAGAGCGCCACCCAGACGCAGCCGTCGGCGTCGAGCGTCAGGCCGTCGGGCCATCCAGCTTCGCTCGGGACACGCGCCAGCGAACGGCGATTCGCGATCGCGCCGGTCGCGACGTCGAAATCGAAGACGTCGATGGACTGCGTCGGCGTGTCGACGTAGTACATGAGGCGGCCGTCAAGGCTCCAGTCGAGGCCGTTCGAGATCGAAACCTCGTCGAGCATCCTGTGCACGCGGCCGTCCGGATCAAGTCGATAGAGCGCGCCGGCGCCGCGCCGTTCGTCGATCGCCATCGTCCCGGCCCAGAAGCGGCCCGCGGGATCGCACTTGCCGTCGTTCATGCGCCGGTCGGCGCAGTCGGCCTCGACGCCGGCGATTGGCCGCACGTCGCCCGAACGGGGATCGAGTCGCGCGAAGCCGTCACGGACGGCGAGCAGGAGATCGCCCGCGGTCGTCAGTGCGACCGCGCCCACCATGGCGCCGACCTCGTACGATCGGGACGACACGCTGTCCGGATCGTAGCGATGCACGCGGCCGCGTTCGATATCGACGAAGTAGAGGCACGCCGCATCCGGATCCCAGACCGGGCCTTCGCCGAGCTCAGCCTTGGCGTCGAGCACGCACTCCACGTTTCCCGCGGATGCGATCACAGCGTTGTCCGCATGATGGTCCTCAGTCCTTCGTTCTTGGTCCTTGGTCCGTCCGCCGTCCAAGCCAGTCGCCGTTCACGCACCAAGGACCGAGGACCATGGGCGGACCAGGAACCGAGCACCAAGGACCAGGGACCCCTTCAGGTTGCGAACATCACGCCGAGGCCGCAGTCGGCGGCGATCGAAGCGCCGGTGATCGCCGACGCTTCGTCCGACGCCACGAACGCCACCACGTTCGCGATCTCCGCCGGCGTCGCCATCTTGCGGAGCGGCTGAATCGCCACCACACGCCGTTCCATTTCCGCGGGGTCCGGCTGCGTCTGGAGCCATTCTTCGACCAGGCGCGTGCGCGTGTAGCCGGGCAGGATGGCGTTGACGCGGATGCCCACCGGTCCGTACTCGAGCGCGAGGCTGCGGGTCAGCCCGAGCAGGCCCGCCTTGGCGGCGGCATAGGGAAACATGCCCGGGATTGTGAGCGATGCGTGAATCGACGCGATGTTGACGATCGAGCCTCGGCCGGCTCCTTTCATCGGCCGCAGCGCGTGCTTCGCGCACAGCCAGGCGCTCTTGAGGTCGATGCCGAAGACGCGATCCCATTCGGCTTCGGTCATCTCCGTGGCGTCGAAGTAGGCGTTGACGCCGGCGTTGTTGACGAGCAGGTCGAGCCCACCGTGGCGGGCGACGACGGCCTCGATGGCGCGCTGTACCTGGGCCTCGACCGTGATGTCGGTGTGATCGAAGGTCGCCGCGATCCCGGCCGCCGCCAGCTCACCGGCCGCAGCCCGGCCGGCCGGCTCGTCCAGGTCGGCGAAGGTCACGATGGCGCCCTCGGCGGCGAATTTCTCGACGATCGCCCGGCCGATCCCGCGGGCGCCGCCGGTGACAAACGCAATCTTTCCGTTCAGTCGTCCCATGGCGTGTGCGGCGTAATACTATACGGCTCCGTGGCGAAACGAACCGCCGTTCTTCTGTCGCTGCTGATGACCGCGTACGCGTGCGGGGGACGTGCCGGTCCGGAAGGGGCGGTCGTGAAGCAGGGCGGGTTCACACGCGCGCCGTTCGGCCACGTCGACGGCAAGGATGTCTTTCTCTACACGCTGACCAACGGGCACGGTATGGAGGTGCGCGCGATGTCGTACGGCGCCACCATCGTGTCGCTGCGCGTCCCGGATCGCGACGGGCGGTCCGATGATGTGGTGCTCGGATTCGACACGATCGAGGGCTATCTGGCGGTCGAGCCTTACTTCGGCGCGATCGTCGGACGGTACGGCAATCGGATCGCGAAGGGGCGGTTCACGCTCGACGGCAAGACCTATCAGCTCGCGACCAACAACGGCCCGAATCACCTGCACGGCGGCGTCAAGGGCTTCGACAAGGTCGTGTGGGAGGCGGAGCCGTTCGACCGCGACGGCCGGTCCGGCATCGTCTTCACGCACGTCAGCCCCGACGGCGACCAAGGCTATCCCGGCGCGCTCAGCGCCCGCGTGACCTACACCCTGACGCCGGCCAACGAGCTGACCGTCGAGTACTCGGCGACCAGCGACCGGGCCACACCGATCAATCTCACGCAGCACAGCTACTTCAATCTCGCCGGAGCCGGGACCGGCGACATCCTGAACCATCAGCTCACGCTCGATGCCGATCGCTTCACGCCGGTAGACGCGACGCTGATTCCTACGGGTGATCTTGCGCCGGTCGAGGGCACCCCTTTCGACTTCCGGCGACCGACGGCGATCGGCGCGCGCATCACAGCCGATCATCCTCAGCTGAAGTACGGCAACGGCTACGACCATAACTGGGTGCTGAACGGTCCGGTCGGCGGGTCCACAGGACCCGCCCTGCATCACGCGGCAAGGCTGGAGGAACCGACCAGCGGACGCACGCTCGACGTGTCTACGACCGAGCCGGGCGTCCAGTTCTACACCGGCAATTTTCTGGACGGCACCCTGACCGGCAAGTCGGGACGCGTGTACAAACAGCGCTACGGACTCTGCCTGGAGACG
>Ga0068871_100002909_pt1 | contig 11740 bp, 8 predicted proteins | sample KBSMisM72_FD_72750 | JGI IMG/M metagenome (GOLD analysis project Ga0068871, IMG submission 72750) | Miscanthus rhizosphere microbial communities from Kellogg Biological Station, Michigan, USA - KBS Miscanthus M7-2 | ecosystem: Host-associated > Plants > Roots > Rhizosphere > Soil ... | reverse complement strand
GCCATCACCTTCATGGTCGCAGCCGCGAAAGTACGCGGCCGCGGATCCTTGTTCCACCGATCTCCTCGCTAAATAACTCACGGCGCTACGCCCGCATTACATCGACCCGTGGAAAGTGCGGTTGATGACATCCATCTGTTGGGCCTTGGTCAGCTTGACGAAATTCACCGCGTAGCCGGAGACGCGTACTGTGAGCTGCGGGTACTTGTCCGGGTTCTTCATCGCGTCCTTCAGCGTCTCTCGATCAAGCACGTTGACATTCACGTGAAAGCCGCCGCTCGAAAAATACGCGTCGAGCGCGTTGCACCCGCGGTCCAGGCGATCGTTTTCACTGCCGAGCGCACTGGGAACGACGGACAGCGTGAGCGAGATGCCATCCTCGGAGTCGTCGTACGGAATTTTCGCGACTGACATGAGCGCAGAAAGCGCACCGTGAGAGTCGCGCCCGTTCGACGGATTGGCGCCGGGGGCGAACGGCTCGCCGAGACGGCGGCCATCCGGCAGGTTGCCGGTGGATTTGCCGTAGACGACGTTAGAGGTAATGGTCAACACTGACTGGGTATGTGTAGCGTTACGATACGCCGGGTATTCGCGAATCTTGTTCATCATCAGCGTCACCAGCATTTTGGCGATGTCGTCCGCGCGGTCATCATTGTTGCCGTAGTATGGAAACTCGCCTTCCGTCTTGAAATCGACGATCAGTCCGCGGTCGTCGCGCACTGGTTTCACTTTGGCAAATTTGATCGCCGACAAGCTATCGGCTGCATGCGAGAGTCCGGCGATGCCGCACGCCAGTGTGCGCAGGACGTCGCGATCGTGCAGCGCCATTTCAACTGCTTCATAGCAATACTTGTCGTGCATGTAATGAATGCAGTTGAGGGCATTCACGTACGTTTTGGCGAGCCAGTCCATCATCGGATCGAGGCGGGCCATGACATCGTCGTAGGTCAACTGATCGCCCTCGATCGGCGCGAGCATCGGGCCGATCTGTTCGCCGGTAATTTCATCGCGCCCGCCGTTCAATGCATAGAGCAGCGTCTTGGGCAGGTTGACCCGCGCGCCGAAGAACTGCATCTGCTTGCCGACCCGCATTGCTGATACACAGCAGGCGATGCAAGCGTCATCGCCGGACTTGGGCCGCATCAGATCGTCGGATTCGTATTGGATCGAACTCGTGTCGATCGACGCCTTGATCGCGAAACGCTTGAACCCGACCGGCAAGCGCGGCGACCAGAACACCGTCAGATTCGGTTCCGGCGCCGGCCCCAAATTGTTCAGCGTGTGCAGCATGCGAAACGCGGTCTTGGTCACGAGCGTGCGTCCGTCTTCGCCCATGCCGCCGATGACTTCGGTAACCCATACCGGGTCGCCCGAAAACAGCTCGTTATACGCCGGTGCCCGCAGGAAGCGGACGATGCGCCATTTAATGATGAGATCGTCGATGATTTCCTGCGCCTGCGATTCGTTGAGTGTGCCTTCGCGAATGTCGCGCTCGAAATAAACGTCCCAGAATGTCGAGAGACGGCCAGCCGACATTGCCGCGCCGTTCTGTTGCTTGATCGCGGCAAGGTAGCCGAAGTACGTCCATTGCACGGCTTCACGCGCGGTCGATGCCGGTCCCGAGATGTCGTACCCATAGGTCTTCGCCATCTCGCTCAGTTCCTTCAACGAGCGCATCTGCTCGGAGAGCTCTTCCCGTAAGCGAATGATGTCTTCAGTCGAATGACGGTCGTCGAGCTCGGCTTTTTCGCGCTTCTTGTCTTCGATCAGAAAATCGACGCCGTAAAGCGCAACGCGGCGATAGTCGCCGACGATGCGGCCGCGGCCGTACGCATCGGGCAGTCCGGTGACGATGCCCGACGAGCGTGCCTTCCTGATTTCCGGTGTGTACGCGTCGAATACGCCATCGTTGTGGGTCTTGCGATACTTCGTGAAAATTTCGCCGACTCTTTCATCGGGCGTATAGTTGTACGCCTTGAGACTGTCCGCGACGACGCGCCAGCCGCCGAACGGCATGATCGCGCGTTTGAGCGGCTCGTCCGTCTGCAGGCCGACGATAATTTCAGTCGCCTTGTCGATATAGCCGGGGGCGTGCGCAAGAATGCTCGCGGGCACCTGCGAGACGTCGAGGATGCCCTTCTCGCGTTCCTTCGCGAGCAAAGGCTGCAGCTTTTGCCACATCGCCTTAGTGCGGGCGGTCGGGCCAGCCAGAAATTTGCCGTCGCCCTCATACGGCTTGTAATTGCGCTGGATGAAGTCGCGCACGTTCACACGTTCCTGCCATATCCCCGGCGTGAACGTCCGCCATGCGTGTTCCCATTTATCCTGTGACGGTTTTAGATTCGCTGACATACTCTCCTCCGGTCGTAATGAAACAGTTAAGCGGACTTCGCTATCACGCGCCGTGTATGGCGCGCGATCATCAGTTCTTCATTCGTCGGCACTACCCATGCGGCAACCCGACTTGCCGGCGTGCTGATGCGAGGGCCGTCTTTCGTATTCGCGGCCGCATCGAGCGTCACGCCGAGCCAGGCTGCATCGACACACACGCGCTCGCGGATGGCGACTGCGCGCTCGCCTATGCCGCCGGTGAACACCAGCGCATCGAGACCGCCGAGGGCTGCGGCCAGTGAACCGAGCTCCCGGCCGATGCGATAGGTGAAGAGATCCACGGCGAGCTTCGCGCGCGGCTCCTTGCTCGCGAGCAGCGCACGCATATCGCTGGAAATTCCGGAGACGCCGAGCAGCCCCGATTGCTGGTAGATCAGCTTCTCAATCGCACGCGCATCCATTTTCAGCTCGTCGATGAGATAGAGCATGACGCCGGGATCGAGCGAGCCGCAGCGCGTGCCCATTGGTAGACCATCAACCGCCGTGAATCCCATCGTGCTCGCGACGCTTCTGCCGGCTTTGATTGCACACATGCTGGCACCGTTACCGAGATGCGCGACTACTACGCGTCCCGCCGCTGCTTTGGCATCGATGGCCGGCAATGCGCTCGCGATGTACTCATAGGACAAGCCATGGAAACCGTATCGGCGAACGCCGCGCTCGGTGATAGACGCGGGTAGCGCGAAAGCTTGCGCCAGTTCCGGCTGCGCCCGGTGAAACGCAGTGTCGAAGCATGCGACCTGCGGCAAAGCAGGCATGAGCTCACGCAGGATGCGGATGGGCGACAGATTGTGCGGCTGGTGCAGCGGGGCTAGCGGGATATACTTTTCGAGCCGCGCAATACTCTGGTTGTCGACGAGAGTCGGCTCCCCGAAGTCGAGACCGCCGTGCACCACGCGGTGACCAACGGCCGTCAGCTTGTGTTTAGTGCCGCCGGCGCGCAGAAACTCAGTGAGATATTCAATCGCGCCGTCGTGTCCCAGGCGGGTGCCGCTGTCCCAGCTGCGCTCACCAGCGACCGCACCGGCAGCATCTTTGGCGCTGAACTTCGGCGCGGTGTACAGTCCTTCGACTTGACCGCGGACGTTGAGGGCCAGCTGATCGTCAGCGATGGTGAACAGCGAGAACTTGATGCTCGACGAACCGGCATTGAGCACCAGGATTGCGTCGGCCATTGCTTTACCCCACGGCTTTGGCGCTGCTTGATCGGCGCGCCGCCGCAACCAGCGATGCCACAGCGCACGACGCCATGCGGGCGATCAGGGAGTCCGCACGGCTTGTGAGTATGATCGGCACGCGCGCGCCCAGCACGATGCCGGCGGCGTCTGCGCCGGCGAGAAACGTCAGACTCTTGGCGAGCATATTGCCTGCTTCGAGATCGGGCACCAGCAACACGTTGGCGCGGCCTGCCACTGGAGATTCGATCTTCTTGATCTTGGCGGCTTCCGGGCTGATTGCATTATCGAGCGCCAGCGGCCCGTCCAGCACGCCGCCGGTGATCTGCCCGCGGTCTGCCATCTTGCACAGTGCGGCCGCTTCAAGCGTCGACGGCACATCGGGATTCACTGTTTCCATCGCCGACAGAATGGCCACCCGTACCTCGGGCGAGCCGAGGTCGTGCGCGAGGTCGATCGCGTTCTGAGCGATGTGAACCTTGTCCTTGAGTGTCGGAGCGATATTGACTGCGGCGTCCGTAATGATCAGCGCATCCGTCCGCCCCGGCACGTCCATAACGAAGCAGTGGCTGATGCGGCGCGCGGTGCGCAGGCCGGTGTCGCGTTTGACGACCGCGCTCATTAGCTCGTCGGTATGCAAGCTGCCTTTCATCAGCGCCTCGGCACGTCCAGCGCGGACCTCAGCAACTGCTTTATCAGCGGAATCCTGGCTGAATGCCGCTTCAACCAGCGGATAGCCGCTGATGTCGAGCCCCGCCTTCGCGGCGACCTCCTTGATGCGCGCGCCCGGGCCAACGAGAATCGGCGCGATCAACCCGGCCTTCGCGGCGTCCACTGCGGCTGTGAGTGACCCCTCATCGCAGGGATGCGCCACGGCTGTCGGCGTCGGCGGTAGCGATTTGCACCTGGCGATCAGGCGCTCATACTTGGCGTGTGCTTTTTCCATCATGAAACTCTGTCTCTAGTCATTCCATGTGCCTCGCACTCCCGCCATTACGTCCAGAACTTCGAGTGCCGGCTTTCCCGACCGCCGCGAGCGGGCGTCCGGCTGGCGGGCGTTGGCTCAATGCCGCGCGAATGCGCTCGACCATCGCGAACTGTTCAGGCGTCGGCTTATCGCTCTGCAACCGTTCGTCGACCAGCACTCGATCAATCAGCATTAGCAAGCGTTCACGCTCGGCCGGGTCGCTAAGCAGTTTTGGCAGGGTCTCTATCGCCCGCTCGGGTTCGTAGCGGGCTATGATTTCCTGCTCGCCGCGAATTCGGCGCCACTGATCCATGGCTACCTTCGGCACGAAATCCGCATAATCCTTCTGCATTTCCTGGCGCATCGTCAGACGCGAGAGTGGCAGGTCGCCTTTGCGCGCAATCAAGAAGCCGACGCGTGCAAACGCTTCGTCGTAGCCGCCTTCTGCGATCGAGGCAAGCGCTTCCTTGACGAACGGCAACTCACGCGGGTCCGAAACTGGCGCCTCACCTGCGTCGGCCAGCTGCTTGTCCGCGAGGTAAACGGAGAACATGCTGCCGTAGGTCTGAAAGAAAAACGCCTCGGTCGCGGCGTCGCGCATTCCGCGATACAAGTCTAGCGAGGCGCTGACCAGCTCGGCCATCAGCTTCTCGGTTGTGCGCGCCGCGTTATTCGGGGCCAGAGCCTTGCGCTGGGCCTTGACTGTTTGCGCAGCGGGCGCAAGCCACGCAAGCAACGGATTGGAATCGGAAATTGCCCACCGCTGAGACCGCAGCGGATGGAGTTCGCGTCGGAGCTTCGCGGTGAAGTCGTTGGACATCGACCGCACCATCGGCTGCGCAAACATCTCATAGCCGCGCTGGTTGAATTCGGAAATCGCGGCTACCGCCTCGAACGGTTTCTCGTCGTTGCGCTGCAGGCGGTTCAGCCGCTTCGTGATGTCCTCGAGCTGGTGCTCGTGGAATTCGACTTCATATTCTGTCTTGCCTGCGCCCCCCTCGACTGCCTTGATCTGCATGCCGTAGAGCCCCGGGGGCAACATCTCGACCGACTTCAACACCGAGACGATCTGCTTGTGCTCTTTGTTCGCCACCTTGCCGGAGACGAAGATGCCCAGATGACCGATGTCGTGATGCAGCAGTCCCACGATCACTTGACCGCGCGCTTTGATTTCCTCGGTGCTGGTATAAACATCGGCGATCCAGTTGAATGCCTGCTGCGGCGGCGTAATGTTGTCGCCCATTGAGGCAAACAGGATGATCGGCACCTTTATTTCACGCAGGTCAAAAACGTGGCCTGCCTTCGATTCAACATCGCCCTTCCAGATCTTGTTGCCGACAAATAGATTGCGCGTGATCCATTCGATCTCCTCGCGGTTCATCAGGTAGAAGCCGCCCCACCAGCGCTCGAACTCGAGGAAGCGCGGCCTTTCGGTGTCGATATTGGCGTAGAGGTGGTAGTACTTGTCCCAGAAAGTATTTGCTGGATTCAGATCTTCGAAATTTTTAACCAGATGGGCGCCGTCGAATACGCCGTTGCCAAGGTCGGCGGAATACGACGCGAGCCACGAGCCGCCCAGCATGCCGCCGGCATACCGCATCGGATTGTCGCCTTCGCCTTCCTGCCATGCGCCGCCCCAGTACGACATCGGCGCGCCGTTGATTACGATCGGGCCCATTTCGTCCGGCTCGGATGCGGCCAGCATCATCGCGGCCCAGCCACCCTGGCAGTTGCCGATAAGCGCCGGCTTGGGGCTATCGGGATGCAGCGCGCGTACCTTGCGCACAAACTGCTGTTCGGCGGAGCATACATCGAGCAGGGTCTGCCCCGGCTCCGGCTCACGAAAAAAGATTACGAAGTAAACAGGATGGCCCTCGCGCAGCGCAACGCCGACCTGAGAATCGTCCTTGAATCCGCCGATGCCGGGACCATGGCCCGCGCGCGGATCGATGATGATGTAAGGCCGCCGCTTCGGATCGACCGATACGCCGGCCGGCGGAATGATGCGCACCAGCGCATAGTTGACCGGCTGCTTGAACTTGCGCGCGTCGACCAGCATCTCGAAATCGAAATGCAGCACCGGCGGCTGCCCCTGTTGGACATGCTCGAGGTAGTTGTTGCCGCGCTCCCGCAGCGTGTCCCAGAACAGGATCGAGCGCTGAGCTACATCGACACCGTAGTTCCAGAAATTCGTCCACATATCCATCGGGGTGGGCGGATGGGCGGTCAATTCCGCAGCGTGGGCCGCATAGGCTTTCTGCACGCGTCCGCTGAACTTCTCCTTCGCGATCTTCAAGCGCTTTTGATAAAGCTGCGCTACCTTGCTCGAAAGTTCCTGACTGCGCGCGAGTTGAGCTCCGGTATCCATTAAGCACCTCTTTGATATGGCAATAGAAAGTTCAGTGCGACATGATCAATGCCGCCAACGCACTTTCCCATAGAGCATTTTGCGGTCGACGAAATGCGCATCCTATTGGACCTTGGTCCAACGATGCGACGCGCCATTAGCATGTGATTCCCCACCTCGATGCTTCGGACCAGCGTGCTCGCTGCGCAAGTGCGCGACCGGCATGATAGACCAAAGCCCTACTACTGCTACCAAACATCTTCATGCCCATCCGCAAAGCGGAGCGGTTTGCGCCCCAACTGCTACGTCCAGGAGGTTAGGGTCATGCCCGGCCGTTTCAGTGTCGCTTGCGGTACGAAGGTAGGGTAATACCACATTGGCGCTGCTACTGCGACTTTGATGGGACTGCTTCCGATACTTGCGCTCGGCGAGTTGGCCAGTTCAGCAACAAAAACGCCGGGGCCAGGCGCGCATTGCCGCGGCGCCCAGACTTGACGCCGGCGTTGATTTCAGCCGCACCGCCATACACACCGCCGATGGCAGTGTGCACGACGTTGCACCGTTCTACTTGATCACCGCACCGGAGCTTCGTGATGCGGTAACTATGCTCATTTCTTGCTGGACTTTTGATCAGCGGCGGGCGTCACCGCAATGGCTATGGCCTGGCTGTAGGTCGCCTCCACCTGATCGCCCTTCTTGACGACCTTGAAGTGATCGGGGTTTCGAACTTTGAGGTCCATTACATTGCCATTCGGACCCTTGAGCGAGATGATGCTTTTTGCCGGATCGACCGCGACTACATCGGCGAGCACGGTCGCCTGGTAGCCCACCGTCGCTGCGGGTTGACTGCCGGGCGCTGCGCTCGAAACGGATGACGAACTGCTCATTGGCGCTGACGCCTTGCGTACCTTCTGGAGCTCGAGCGTGAGCGCTTCGTTGTAGGTCACTTTTACATCGTTGCCGACGTGGATCTGGGAAAAATTCTTCACCTCATCTCCGCACACGACATCGAACGTTTTGCCGCGTGCATCTTTCAGCGTTACGGCGCGGGTGGTCGCATTGACGGCGACGACCGTCGCGGTCGCTTCGACGCTCGACACCGCTGTGGCCTTGCCCGGTTCGCTCATGATTACCGTCGACCCTTCAGCCGCCTTGGGCTGGGCATATACCGAATGACATGCGAGCGTACCTACAGCAACCCCAACCCAAATCATTTTGTTCATATCAGATCTCCTTGTGAAATTGTTGATAAACAATTAACCGCGCTTTGCTTGCGTTTAATACTGATTGCGTATGACCGCTGTCCAGCACCCGGAGGCAGCATCATCAAGTTTGGAATCGTCCCGGCAAACTCGCCGTCGATCGCTTGCTTCCTTGGGAGCCTGGCTTAAGCGCCCTGAACCCGGTCACGCCGGTCTGTGTTTCTAGCCCTGTCTTGACCGGTCGCGATCTCTGCATTGCGGTGGGTCATCTCGAACAATTGCCGCGTCATTATCGCCATGTTGTCGCACACCGAATTTGCCGACGACGTCACCGACTTAAATGCGGCCATTGCGACTTCCGAATCCGCCGCACCGGGCATTAGAGTCGTCGGATTAACAATCGCAACGACCCGGGTGTTGAAATCGGCGACCAGTTCCCCGATCAGTTTGTTGATCTGCGTCTGGGTGCCGGCGGCAACCTCGCATGCGCTCTTCAGATAGCTCGTCATTTTTTCCAGATCGGGCTGCGCCATCTTGAGTTTGTGCTGCTCGAGGTCGGGCATATTTTTGACCTCCGCGAGCGCCCGGGCCTGCTGTGCGCCGTCGACTAGCGCGCTGCTTACCGCCTGCGTCTGCACTTTCAGCATTTCCTCCACGCTTCGAAGCGCGATCGCTGTAAATCGGTTCTGCATCTGCAGCGTCGCCTCATAGAAGTCTTTCATCGGATCATTCACGTAGTTCATTGATCTGGTTCTCTCGAGATTTTCAGGGCAGGCTTCCGCCTGCGGAGCATGTCGTCATTTTCTCTATTCTTTGCATACTTCGATGCGGCACGATCAAGCCGCTAGCCACGCGCCCGGAATCGACCTCACCTTCTGTGACGCGATCTTCCGCCAGCGCGCGCGCATGTCCTATTGGACTTTGGTCCAATCATGCACGGATTCAACAAGCGCTAAGGTTTGCGCAATGAAGTGGACGACCACCACCGCAGTCCAACGATGGCAGCACACTTGATGCTCGACACGAAGGGAATCCAGGTATCTGTGCGGGCGGCGACCGCGGCCGGTGTGGCGTGTGGGCTGGCGCAGCTCCTGCATCTCGAACATCCGATCTACGCATTCATCGCCGCCGTCATCGGGACCGATCTTTCGCCGGCGCAGAGCCGCGAACTCGGGTTGCGGCGGCTCGGCGCAACAGTCGTGGGTGCATCATGGGGAGCGCTGTTGAGCCATTTTCTGCAACCCAGCGCATGGGCGCTTACGATCGGCGTCGTGGTCGCGATGCTGACGTGTCACGTCATGCCACTCAAAGAAGGCGCCAAGGTTGCGGGCTACACCTGCGGAATCGTCCTGCTCGATCATGGGGCTGAAGCATGGGGCTACGCGTTCTTTCGCCTGGTCGAAACAGCGTTGGGCGTCGGCGTCGCCGTCCTTGTAAGCATGGTGCCGAAACTGCTGCACGGCGGCGAGCGCGAACATAGCTAGCGCAGAAATGCATCCGTCATCACCGATCGTCGACCGCATACTCAATATCGCCCCGGGCATCGCGACACTGAGGCATTATCGTCGCGCGGATCTGTCGCACGATGCACTGGCGGGACTGTCCGTCGCTGCCATCGCGTTGCCGGTGGGCGTCGCATACGCAGAGCTCGCCGGTTTTAATCCGGTGGTGGGGCTGTATTCCAGCATCCTGCCGTTGCTCGCCTACGCGCTGTTCGGCTCGTCGCGGCAACTGATCGTCGGGCCGGATGCGGCAACGTGCGCGCTGGTGGCCGCTGCCGTAGCGCCGCTCGCGAGCGGCGATCCTGCGGAGTATCTGGCAATGGCCGGCACACTCACCTTTCTGGCTGGCGTATTGTGCATTGGCGCCAGCTTCCTCAAGCTCGGTGCGCTTGCAGATTTCTTATCGCGTCCGATACTCGCCGGATTCATGAACGGGATTGCGCTGTCGATTGCGCTCGGGCAGCTCGGCAAGCTGTTCGGCTTCAAGATAGACGCGGGCGGCATCGTGCCGCGCTTTATCGAGCTTGTGCACAAGCTCGATCAGACGCATGTACCTACGCTGGTGGTAGGTCTCGCTGCATTTGCCGTGCTGCTGGTGTTGCCCAAACTGATGCCACGAGTGCCCGCTGCACTCGCCGTCATGGTGCTCGCTGCAATCGCAGTAGCAATGTTAGGGCTGGATGCGCACGGTGTGCACACCGTCGGCGAAGTACCGGCGGGTCTGCCGGCGCTGGCGTTGCCACACTTACCGCTTGGGGCGCTGAAGCCGCTCGCTGCCGATGCAGCCGGGATCGCGCTGATCACATTCACCAGCATGATGTTGACCGCACGCAGCTTCGCTGCCAAGAACGGCTACGACATCGACGTCGATCGCGACCTCGCCGCGCTCGGGGCGGCGAACATCGCTGCGGCGGTGTCGCAGGGCTTCGCGGTGAGCGGCGCGGATTCCCGTACCGCGATGAACGACGTGGCGGGCGGCCGCACGCAGGTCGCCGGTCTGGTTGCGGCGGTGGCCATCGCGCTCGTGCTGCTGTTTCTCACCCAACCGCTGCGCTATGTGCCTGAAGCCGCGCTAGGGGCCGTACTGATCATGTCGGCATATTCGCTCGTCGACATTAAGGGTGTGCGCGCGCTGTGGCGGGAAGACCGGACCGAATTTGCCATCTCCATCCTCGCGACGCTCGGTGTAGTGGTGATCGGTTCGATTGACGCGATCGTGTTCACGGTGGGGCTGTCGCTGGTGCGCTTCGTGCGCATCGTCGCGCGTCCGCCATGTGAAGTGCTGGGTGAAGTCGACGGTCTTCCCGGCTTTCACAGTGTCGAGCGCCACCCGCATGCGCATACCATTCCGACGCTGTGTCTCTTCCGCTTCAATTCACCGATCGTGTTCTTTAACGCGCCCTACTTCAAGCGCGCGGTTCTGGAAGCGGTGGCACGCGCCGGTCCCGGACTGCGCTGGCTGGTGCTCGATGCCGTTCCCATGACCGGTCATGACGCCACCGGGCGCCATACACTGCGCGAGCTCGAGCGCGAACTTCATGGCCGCAACGTCTGCGTCGCCATTGCCGGACGCCAGACGGAAATCGATGACTGGCGGCAGCAACGGGGATTCCACGAGACGCGCCCCAGCCAGATCCGTCAGTTCCCCACGCTGCGGCGCGCTGTGCGCACCCTACAAAAAGAATTACACGCCATGGACCCGCATGCTGCTGTACCCGGACCAGGTTGATCTCAATCGGTCGCGCGGTTACTCGCGATGCAAAGTGATCGCCTAACTTTAAGCCGAATCCGCGTGACGATCAGGACAGATTGTCTTTCGTCGCGCGCGCTGTTCAATAGCCGCCGCCCCAGCGGTACTGCCACGCTACACCCGCGGAGTTAGCGGTAGTCCCGGTGCGAGTCGTCGTGCCCCCGAACGCGTAAAGCTTGATCGAATTATTGCGGTCTACGGGGATCGCCAGCGTGACGCCACCACGGGTGTTCGACTGCAGAGTGTCGTTTTGCACGCCGTTCAACTTCGTGCGCCCGCCCGAAAAATAGGTGCCGTCCAGCGCCACCCAGATGCCGGAAGCGAAAGCGTGGACGAGATGCGCCTGCACCGAATAAAGCGGCGACTGCTCGAACCTGCCGCCTTGATTGAAATCGGTATTGTCAGT
>Ga0068871_100002905_pt1 | contig 11753 bp, 12 predicted proteins | sample KBSMisM72_FD_72750 | JGI IMG/M metagenome (GOLD analysis project Ga0068871, IMG submission 72750) | Miscanthus rhizosphere microbial communities from Kellogg Biological Station, Michigan, USA - KBS Miscanthus M7-2 | ecosystem: Host-associated > Plants > Roots > Rhizosphere > Soil ... | reverse complement strand
ATGCAGCTGGGAAACTGGGCGCCACTGATCAAGGACATTTACGATTCGGCGAAGGGTGTGTTCATAGCGAATCCGCTGAAGGTGTACACGACCTACACGGGCGGCCAGCAATATCCGTTCAAAACTCAAAAGGATTTGGACCGGGCGGTTTCCGATCTGGGACAAGAGCTGCACAGCCAATACCTGCTGACCTACCGGCCGACCAATCAGGACGAGGCCGGATATCACAACATCGTAGTGCGAGTGCTCAAGCCGGATTTGTACATCCGTGCGCGCGAGGGCTACTATTGGGCGGGCAGCAAACCGGACAGTCCTGCGAAGCCCTAACTGGGCCCGGCGTACACCGGCTGGATGACCGCTTTCATCGACCCCTTGGATCTGGGCATACGCGGATCCGCGCCATAACCGTGGATCTGGTCGCGCGCGAATTCGGCGTGCGGAAGCTCACACGTGATCACGATGGTGCGGCCTTTGGTATCTACTTCGACCGCGTGTTGATAGGCGGTTTCGAGCGGCAGAAAGAAGAGCGCCCCTAGCATTTCTACCACGTAATCGTAGGTGTGATCGTCGTCGTCGAGCAAGATGACGTGGAACAGCGGCTCAAGACGCTCGGCGTCGCGGGTTCCGGTTTCAGGACTGGCGGTAGGGGTAGGCAACATCAAATGGTAGAATGAAATGGAAAGGGGGCGCAACGGATTCGACGGGATTGCATCCGTCGTGGGAAGTCGTGCCGGGTTCCGAGCTCCCGTAAAACGATCGGAAAACAACAACTGCCAATAATCAGCAGTTCGCATACGCTGCTTAATTAATTAAGTAGCCGCTCTGAGGTCGTGGGCCTGCACCGGCCTTGAGAGCGTCATCTTGCAGGATAGGCCTAACGCTTCCGTCTGGAGCCGAAAGCCGAGATCAATCAGGCTAAGCCATCCCCCTCTTGCCGGTTCCGCATGGGGTGGTCGAAAAATACCGAACCGGAAACGCACGTAGTCTTTTTGCGATTGACTTTCTCGGACGCGGGTTCAACTCCCGCCGCCTCCACCATTCATATTTGGATCTATTTTCAAGATCGTGCTGACGCCGCTCTTCGGTTGTTACCCGGCGTCGGGCGAACCATCTGCTTTAACGGAACCGGGAGCGTGATGCTGGCGAGTTTCACGCCCCGCCAGCTGAACTGCGATGCGTGCCCAACGCCTTGGTGCGTGTGAGCGTTCGGGAGCACTTCGCTGCAAGTATCAGCAGTATGCCAAACATCCCGGCGCCAAGAGTACCCGGCTCCGGCGTGGACAAAATTTCAATTGTAGGTAAAGGCTGAACAAACTGGCCATCCGGGCCTGGTCCCACCACCGTATAGTGCGCAATTGCCGTTCCGATGACGGAAAAACAAGCGGGATTACCAGGGTCGAAGGAGGGCGGCTGCACCTTCGGATCGTCGGTCACACAGAATGACCCTCCGACATTGAACGGAACATCATATGTTCCGGCACCCGACACAGTCGGCAGTATGCCCTGAGGGCTGAGGAAGACGGACCCGCTTGCCCACGGACTACCGCCGTTGAAGCCCACATTAGGGAGTATGTAAGACTTCTCGCCTAACGTGAGGTTGCCGTTTGCAGCAGCAATTGGCGGCGAGAGCGGGTTTACCAACTGGAATGGAGCAAAGCATAAACCGCAGTGATCAGTAAAAGGATCGTTGTTTCCCGACATGGAGAATCCGTCGCCAGCAAACGACCAAAACACGTCAATTGAGAACAGGTCAAAGTATCCACTCGTGATCAGCAGCGGCTCCGAGTAGGCGCACGCAGCGAACCCGAAAAACAGAATGAGTTTGAACATGATGCCACCCCGCTAGATACTAGCACTTTAAACCCTTGATGTGGCCAGCGCTCCAGCCCCCGCTTGACATTCGAAGTGCCGGCGAGGACAATTATTTGAACACGTTCAAGTATGCGCAAGTCCGCCCCAAAACTCAAAACAACCCCCAAGGCCCAAGCCACCGGCGGGAAGATTCTCGACGTGGCACTTGGCCTTTTTCGCACCAAGGGATTCGATACCACCACCATGCGCGACATCGCTGCCAAGGCCGGCGTCGCTACCGGGGCGGCGTATTACTACTATCCCTCGAAAGACGCCATCGTGATGGCGTTCTACCAGCGCACCTTCGACGAGATGCAGTCGAAAATCCAGAGAGTGCTGGATGCGACGGGAAGTTTGGAGGTCCGCATGCGCGAGTTGATCCGCGTGAAGCTCGAACACTTCGGGCCGAATCGCGGAGTGCTGCGGGGAATCCTGCGGAATGGTGCGGACCCTAAGCATCCGGTCTCGCCCTTCAGCGCCGACACGAAAGCGTTTCGCGACATGGAACTCGCCTGGTTCCGGAAGTTGATTTCCGATGAAGGCGTGCGCCTGCCGCGCGAATTGGCAGAGCGCGTTCCCGAGGTCTTATGGGTATTGCACATCGGCATGATGTTTTTCTGGATCGCAGACGATTCGCCGCGGCAATTGCACACACGGCGTCTGATCGATCAGGGCATGAGCACGGTTACGGCGCTACTGCGGTTGTCCTCGCCGTTACCAGCCATTGTGGAGGCATCATGAAACTCAAGTTTTTCGTGCTGGTGGTTTTGTGCGCTGCTGTTCTTGCGCAGACAAAAATGGCAACCATAAGCGGTGTCCTGCAAGATCCCAACGGCAAACCGGTCACGGGAACCGACGGTGTGGTGCACATGAAGAACACGGCCACGCAGGCCGAGTACACGCTGGAGCTTTCGGCGAAAAGCGAGTTCACGCTGGGCGGACTGCCGGCCGGCACCTACGATCTGACCATCCCCATGGCCTGCTGCATGTACGGGACATTCGAGCAGAAGGGTATCGTGCTCGCAGCGGGGCAGACGTTGAAGCTGGACGTCCATATGCCCTGGAACATCAATCTGGGAACCATCGGAGACGACCCGGTGATGCTCATGAACGATATGCGCGCCAAGGCCAAGAACATCGCCGGGCCCACGCCGCGCATGGCGGACGGTCATCCGGACTTCTCCGGCATGTGGGCGCTGATCGTGGAACCGGGGCCCCGAGGCGTGGGACTGGGTCCATTCCCGCTGAAGCCGTGGGCGGCGGAGATCCAGAAGAAGATCCTGGAGCGAGTGAAAGGCGACACGAATCAGCTCAATCCCGCCGCGTTCTGCCTGCCCCAGAGCGCTCTCCAAATCACCCTGCCGTTCCAATTCAAGCTGGTGCAGACGCCGACGCTGATGATCCACATCACGGAATTTCAGACGCCGGGCTATCGCCAGATTTTCATGGACGGGCGCGGGCATCCGAAGGACTGGAACCCGTCTTGGGTGGGCCATTCGATCGGTACCTGGGAGGGCGACACGCTGGTGGTGGACTCGACCGGCTTCAACGAAATGACGGCCGGTGTGGGCGTGCATAGCGAGAAACTGCACGTGGTGGAGCGTTTCCACCGGCCTGACCTGGGGCATCTAGACGTTGATATCACGGTGAATGACGAAGAGGCGTATACGGGGCCGTATCAGCGGACAGTCCACGCAACGCTGGTCCCGCAGGAAGAGATTCTGGAATTCGTTTGCGCGGAGAACAACAAAGACCCGCTGCATTTTGGCGGCCTAGGCTATGTAGGGGGAAGGTAGCATGAAACGTTTCCTATTGGTTGTGGCACTTTTCGCGACTCCGTTATGGGCGCACCATTCGTTCACGGCGCAGTACGACGTGAACAAGCCCATTACACTCACGGGCGGGGTGACGAAGATCGAGTGGACCAATCCGCACGCGCGATTCTATATCGAGGTCAAAGACGCGAACGGCGTGGTGACCAATTGGGAGCTGGAGCTGGGGAGTCCCAACACTCTGATCCGCTACGGCTTCAAACGGGATTCGCTGAAGGTGGGCGAGCAGGTGACGGTCGAGGGCTACCTTGCGAAGGATGGATCGAAGACCGCCAACGCGAAAACCGTGAAGTTCACCGATGGCCGCACCGTCAACGCGGGTTCGTCGGGCGACTTGGATACGACGAAGTAGTTACTTCGCCGATTGAATCTTCACCAGCGTTTGTGCTGCCTGGTCCGGCAGCCCGCTCTTGAGCGTCTGCGGGGCGCGGAAAAAATCGAAGTAAGACACGTAATGCACGCAGCTCACGGTGCAGTAGGGCGCGCAGGGTTTCTCGCTCAAATATTCGCGGCGGATGTCGGCGGCGGTGTATTGTTCGAGCGGCGTCCCCGGATACCCGCGCTGCTGCGAGCAGTAGTGCACCAAGCCGTCCTCGCAAATATACATGTAGCGAGCACCGGCGCGGCAGCGCCAGTCATTTGGCTTGCCTTGCGCGATGGCGTCCTGGAAATAATTGAGTTGCGCGAAGTTGCGATTCTCCAGCGCCTTCATCTCGTGATACACGGCGCGCTCGCGATCACTCAAGGGGCGCAGCTGGCCGTCGCCGTCGTGAATGATGCCGACGGTGGCTGAGAACCCAAGCTCGATGGCGCGGCGTCCGACCACTAAGGCGTCATCAGGATTATGGATGCCGCCGCCGACAACAGAGTTAATGTTCACGTGAAAGTCGGCGTGCTCGGCCAGGATTTCGAGCTTCTTATCGAGCACCTTCAGACTCTTCTTCGACACGTCGTCGGGCATCACGTTGTCGATCGAAATCTGCAGATGGTCGAGACCGGCGCGGTTCAGGCGTTGCACGCGCTCGGGAACTAGCAGATACCCGTTGGTGATCATCCCGGCCATCACGCGGCGGCGGCGCATGGCGGCGATGATGTCGTCGAGATCGGGATGCAGCAGCGGCTCGCCACCGGAAAGCGTGATGATGCTGGTACCCAGGTCCGCTAACTTATTGATCCGGCTGATGACAACGTCGGTGGGGACGGGCTTCGACACGTCGTCGTATTCGTTGCAGTATGAACAAGATAGGTTGCAGCGGCGGATAGGAATGATGTGCGCCATGATGGGGTGGCGCGTCGACAGGGCACCGTGGGCGATCAGCCGCAACTCCCGCATTCTACGGGTGAAAGCTTTCCAATTGCGGTGCGCGCGGAGCGGCTTGGCTGCCATAACAGGATTCAGAACTCCTACTATTAGAACACAATAGCGTCAAAAATCTATAGATTTCCGCCCAGCGGGGCGAACCCTACCTCTACCGGAGAGTAATTGGGTCCGGAACGCACTTAATCGTTGTGAACACCAAACCTGTAGCCCAAACCTTGGCGGCTATATTGGCAGCGGCGCTCGCCTATGGGGCGGATAATCCGGCCCTCCTGGCCATCCGGCTGACGGAAGGCGACGGAGCCATTTACGCCAAGGGCTCGCGCGCCACCCGCGGCCTGACGGTGCTGATTACCGACGAGACCGGGCGTCCCGTCGAGGGCGCGACGGTCAGCTTTTCCTTGCCGGCGGACGGTCCCAGTGGAGAGTTCAGTTCCGGCGGCCGGACTGAAATCGCGACCACGCGTGCCGACGGCCGTGCGGCGGTGTGGGGGATGCAATGGAACCGAACATCGGGACCCTTTGAAATCCGCATCACGGCTGTGAAGGGGCAAGCGCGCGCGGGAACGGTGAGCTCACAGTTTTTGAGCGATGCGGTGGAGGTGAAGGACGCTGCTCCCGCGAAGGCGCGCGCGGGGCACAAGCTTTTGTGGATTTCGGTGATCATCGCCGGGGCCGCGGTGGCGGGGGTCGCGGGAGTCGTGTCCGGCAAAGGGACCGCCGCGTCGCCCGCCGGGAGTGCCGTGACGCCTTTGCAGATTGGCTCACCGACTATCAGTTTGGGGCACCCATGAAACTTTTCCTGTTCCTTTTGCTCAGCGCGAGCGCGTGGGCGCAGATTGAACGTCCGCCTATGGGAGTGATTCTGGACGAAAACGGGCGCGCGCGGCCGGTCACTGGCGCGGCGGCAGCGGCGGCTTTAGGTGACCCGCTATTTGAGGGAGCGCTGATTTCGCTGGCGTGCTCGGACAAGATGTGTCTCGCGAAGACCGAGACGGCCGTGATCTCTTCTGTTGGTGAAACTGCTGAGGCACCGCCCGGCGCGGCGTTGATGGTTTTTTCGGGCGACGCGGCCTATGTGTATTTTGTCGAAAGCCGTCAATTCGCTATTTGGTCCGCCGGGCGCCTATACCCATTCGATTTCGCAGCCGGCGGCGATGTGCTTTCGATGCGAGCCAGCGGATTCGATTACGCCATCGCACGCGACGATGGGATTTGGGTTGGTAACCAGAATCTGGGCGCGGCGCACGCGATTTTCTTGCTCGACGGCGGCGGCGCGCTGTTGGCGTTTGACGGCCAGGTAAAGTTGCTGCGGCCCGATGGCACGGAGGTGGATTTCGTTGTGTCCGGGGCCGACGGGTTCGTTCGCATGAGTGACCGTTACGTCGAAGTGATTACGGATAGCGGCATGTGGGCGCTCGACGTCGAACCGGGTCACGAGCAAATATTTTTGCTGCCCGGAGGCTCCCGTTGAAAACGCTTTGTTTGTTGGCGCTCGCGCCTGCGCTGCTGCAAGCGCAGATTGTGCTGTATTCGCTCGACGGGATCACGCCGTCGCCCCTTGGCGCCGTTTACGGCTACGGACAAGTGGCCGCTGGTGATTCAAAGATCGTCCGCTTTCGCGCGCTGAATACCGGGACAACGTCGATCACCATCACGCTTCTGAAAGTGACCAACAACACCGGTGCTGGATTCTCCATCGTCAACAGTTCCTCGACCCCATTCGTCGTCGCCCCCGGCAACGCCATGGATTTTTTCGCCGGTTTTTCCGCTACGGCCGTTACCAGTTACAGTGCGACCCTGCAGGTGGGCACCTTGGGCCAAACTGTCACCGCCATTCTTCTCGCCACGGTGGTGCCGGCGCCCACCTTGAGCGTAGCCCCACCGTGCACGGGCCCGGACGCCAACGCCACCATCAGCTTCGGACGGATTCCGCAGGGGACACAGGAAGCTTGCACACTGTCGATCCTAAATCCGTTCCCGCAAGCGCTCACGGTTTCGCCGCTGACGGTGAGCGGAGCCGCCTTCAGCACCACTACCGGCAGCGCGGTGACGATCGCCGCCGGGCAGTCTTCATCCTTCACGATCCTATTCACCCCGGCCAGTGCGACTCCCTACTCAGGGACGCTTACCGTGGGGCCGCGAACGTACACGCTATCGGGGACAGGATTCTCGTCGCCATTGCCGGCACTGATCTGGAGCTTCGACGCCACCGCGATAGCGAGCGGAGAACAGCACACACTGAGTGTCCAGCTTTCCGCACCGGCGCCGGTGTCAGCCGCGGGAACACTCACTCTGACGTTCGCCCCGTCCACTGCAGTCGTGACCGACGACGCAGCCGTGCAATTCATCGCGATCTCTAAACGTGTGGCGTCCTTCGCGGTCAAAGCCGGCGCGACCGCCGTCACCATAAACGCGCAGCCGAACATCGTCTTCTCCACCGGAACCACGGCCGGCACTCTTACATTTACCGCCGATCCCGGGATCTTTGGACTCTCCGGGAACCCGTCGACTTCCCTCATTACTAAACCCGGTCCCATTGCCATTTCGTCTTCGGCCGCCACCAGCCGCGCCAGTGCACTCGATGTGGTGATTGCGGGTTTTGACAACACTTATTCGATCGGTGCCATGTCCTTCGCCTTCGTCGATCGCAGCGGCGGGTCGATCGCATCGCTCTCCGCGGATTTCACCACCAACTTCAAGGCGTTCTTTCAAGGACAGACCGCAGGCAGTTCTTTTCTAATGCGTGTCTCCTTTCCGGTTACCGGAGATGCTTCGCAAGTCGGAGGTGTGAACGTGACCCTTAGCAGTGCCGGAGGCGTCGTCACCACGCCGCGCTTGAACTTTCCCTAGACTGAAATGGATGATTCCGGTTGCGCTTACCATCGCCGGCTCGGACCCCAGCGGCGGCGCGGGCCTCCAGGCCGACTTGAAAACATTTCATCGCTTCGGCGTGTACGGCGCAGCGGTGGTGACGCTCATCACCGTACAGAACACTCGCGGGGTAACGCGCGTATCAACCCTCGACCCTGATCTTGTCACGGCGCAGATTCAGGCGGTGCTCGAAGACATCCCCCCGCACGCGGCGAAAGTCGGCGCGCTGGGATCGCGCGAGATCGTCTTAGCGGTAGCGCGCGCGGCCCGGACTTTCACGTTTCCGTTGGTGGTCGACCCCGTGATGATCAGCAAGCACGGCGCGCGCTTGATCGATGAAGACGCCTCCAGGGCGCTGATCGAAGCCTTGATTCCGCGGACCTTCTTGCTGACGCCCAATCTCGACGAAGCCGCCGCGCTCACGGGCTTAATGGTGGAAGATCGCGATGGCATGGCGCGCGCGGCCGAGAAACTCGCGTCTTTCGGCGCGGCCAACGTGTTAGTGAAAGGGGGTCACTTGAGGGGCGATGCCCTCGATCTGCTGTATCTCAGCGGCGGAGAAATCCGCGAATTCACGGCACGGCGCATTGAAACCCGCCATACCCACGGCAGTGGATGCACCTACTCGGCCGCGATCACCGCCGAGCTGGCGAAGGACACGCCCCTCGCCGACGCCGTGGCGCGCGCTAAAGCTTTTATCACCGAAGCCATCCGCACGGCGCCTGGATTAGGCGCGGGAAATGGCCCTTTGAATCATCACGCGTGAGATTCTTCGCCCACGGCTGCCACTCATCTATGAGTGCTCGCGCAAGGGTTCGACGATTTCGTGCTGTGGCTGGTCACGCCGCTGGCCGTGATCTTCCTGCTGAGCGGCTTGGATGATCTTGCCGTCGACTTCGCTTGGCTGTACGCCTGGGTGGCGGAACGCCTGACCGTCTCGCGCCGCGACGCCCGTCGCATCCCCGACGCGCCTCCGCGTCCGATCGCGATCCTGGTGCCGCTGTGGCAGGAGCACGCGGTCATCGCCCGTATGCTGGAGCACAACCTGGCTGCCATCCGCTATCCCAACTTCCACATCTTTGCGGGGATCTATGCCAACGACGCATTGACCGAGGAAGCCGTCGCGTCCATCTCCGAGCGCTTTAGCAACGTGCACCTGGCCGTGTGTCCGCATGACGGACCCACCTCGAAAGCCGATTGCCTCAACTGGATCTACCAGCATGTGGGGCTCTACGAAGAACAAAATGGCATGTCGTTCGAAATTATCGTCACGCACGACGCCGAGGATTTGATACATCCGGAAGAGCTGCGCTGGATCAACGCCTATGCCACTCACTTCGGCTTCATTCAGATTCCCGTGCTGGCGCTGGCAACACCATTCTGGTCCTTCACCCACGGCGTGTATTGCGACGAATTTGCCGAGTACCACACACGCGACATGGTCGTCCGCTCCTCGTTCGGGTGTTTCGTTCCCGGTTCGGGTGTCGGCACGGGGTATCGTCGTGACGCTCTGGAAGCTCTGGCGCGAGTCTCCTCCAATCGCGTGTTTGAACCCACTGCGCTTACCGAAGACTACGAGAGCGGACTGCGACTCTACCGCCTGGGTTGCCATCAAGTGTTCGTGCCTCTCACGCGTCTGCAGCCGGCGGGCCGTGATTTTGTCGCCACTCGCGAGTTCTTTCCCACGAAATGGAGGACGGCGCTAGCACAGCGCACGCGCTGGGTCATGGGAATCGCCCTACAAGGTTGGGAACGCTTCGGTTGGGTCGGAACACGCAGCGAAGTCTATTGGCTGTGGCGGGATCGCAAAGGTTTGGTGGGCAGTCCTCTGGGCGTCGTCGCCAATGCGATGTTCATCTATGGTATGGCAACGGCGATATGGACGCGTATGACGCCGCTCGCGACTGAGCTCACTGCGGTGACGCTGGCGTTTCAATTGACGCGCATAGCGATCCGCATGGGTTGCGTGGCGCGCGTCTATGGCTTAATGTTCGCGCTCGGCGTACCGCTGCGTTTGTCTTACGCTAATTTACTGAACGCGGCCGCGACGGTGCAGGCCGTCGCGCGCTATGCCAGCGCGCGCATGCGCGGCGTTCCACTGCGCTGGATCAAGACCGACCACTCCTACCCCACGCGCGCGGCACTGCTCGCGCATAAGCGCCCGCTGGGAGAAATTCTGATCGCGTTGGGTTATCTGAACGTAGGTGCTCTCCACCGCGCCCTCGCTTCCGGAGAGCGTTTAGGTGAATTCCTGATCGGGAGCGGCGAACTAAGCGAAGAGCATCTCTATGAAGCTCTCAGTCTGCAACAAGGTTTACCAATCGTACATGTAGAACCTAACGAAGTTCCGTTGCGAGTGGCACGCGCGCTGCCCGAGCGCGTCGTCCGCGAGTGGCGGGTGTTGCCGTTCAAGGTCGCCGACGGCAGTCTTCTTCTCGCCAGCCCGGACCTGCCGACGCCCGCCATGACCGCCGCCATCCGCCCTTTCACTTCACTTGAAATTCGCTTTCATCTGCTCGCTCCGTCCGAGTACAAGCAACTCCTCGACGCGTTACTCTAACCTCATGGCCGATCCTTTGGCGTCCGCCGCATTGGCGGCCCGCGAAAACGCGCACGCACCGTATTCGCATTTCCGCGTGGGCGCGGCGCTCGAAGACGCGAGCGGACACCTACACACGGGCTGCAACGTCGAAAACGCGACATACGGGCTCACGTTATGCGCGGAACGCGTCGCGGTCTTTAAAGCCATCTCCGAAGGCGCGCGCCAGTTCCGGCGGATCGCCATCGCGGCGGATACCGACGTACTGACGCCCCCCTGCGGAGCCTGCCGCCAGATCCTGTGGGAATTCTGCGGCGACATCGAAATCATGCTTCTGAATCCCCGCGGTAAGAGTGAAACTATCCAACTCAAAGTCCTGTTCCCGAGAGCGTTTGATGCGTCCTATTTATAAGCCATTTCTATTTCTGTTAGCCGTGGCCGCGTGGGCTCAATCGCCTACCCGCGTCGACGCCATCTGGAGCGCGCGTTGGGTAGTCACCATGGACGCGCAGCGCCGCGTGATCGAAAACGGCGCGGTAGCCGTCGCGGGCGACCACATCGTGGAAGTGGGTCCGCGCTCCGACATAGACCGCCGCTACACAACCTTGCAACATCTCGAACGCCCGGACGCCATCCTCGCCCCGGGCTTGATCAACACCCACACCCACGCGGGCATGTCGTTATTCCGCGGCGTCGCCGACGACATGAATCTGCAGGACTGGCTGCAGAAGTTCATCTTCCCCACCGAAGCCAAAAACGTGGACCGCGAATTCGTGCGCTGGGGCACGCGCCTGGCCCTGCTCGAAATGGCGCTCTCCGGCACCACCACCTTCACCGATATGTACTATTTCGAGGACACGGTGGCCGAAGTCACCAAGCAGGCCGGCCTCCGCGGCATGTTAGGCGAAACCGTGATCGGCTTCCCTGCTCCCGATTACAAGACTCCGCAAGCCTCCCTCGCCGCGACCGAACAGTTCTTCAAGCAATACGCAGACGATCCGCTGATCGTGCCCGCTGTGGCTCCGCACGCCATCTACACTGTGCCCAACGACGTACTCAAGGCCGCGCGCGCTCTCGCCAACCGCTATAAAAAACCACTGGTGATTCATCTCTCAGAAACCAAAACCGAGAACGATGAAGCGCTCGCCAAACGTAAAATGACGCCGACGGCTGCGCTTGAGTCTTTAGGAATTCTAACGGGCTGGACTGTCGCGGCACACGGTGTGTGGTTGAACGACGCCGACATGGCGATTCTCAAACGCCGCGACACCGGCCTCGCGCACAACCCTTCGAGCAACATGAAACTCGCCAGCGGTGTCGCGCCCGTCGGCAAGATCCT
>Ga0068871_100002902_pt1 | contig 11755 bp, 10 predicted proteins | sample KBSMisM72_FD_72750 | JGI IMG/M metagenome (GOLD analysis project Ga0068871, IMG submission 72750) | Miscanthus rhizosphere microbial communities from Kellogg Biological Station, Michigan, USA - KBS Miscanthus M7-2 | ecosystem: Host-associated > Plants > Roots > Rhizosphere > Soil ... | reverse complement strand
ACATCAATTACATATTTGCATTGGGAAGGCACCACATTGTGTTGTTTGTTTTCTGTTTCAATAATGGTAACGGTCATTCTTGATTCACCTAGCAGATCACTTACTTTATCAAAGCGGTAATTTCTTATCCAGTTAATATCATCAATGGCTTTGTACAAAGCATTTTCGCCTTCGTTGCGTGCGGCGTGACCCGAGCGACCGCTGGCAGTGCAATCAATGACCATCAATCCGCGTTCTGCAACGGCCATTTCAAGTTTGGTTGGCTCGCCCACAATACCAAAATCAATATTGCCCAGGTAAGGAAGTACCAGTTCTATTCCATTTACACCGCTTATTTCTTCTTCTGCGCTGGCAGCAAAAACAACATTGTGGTTGATATCACTCCGGTTATAATAATACAGGAAAGTAGCCATCAGCGATACCAGGCAACCACCCGCATCGTTGCTGCCCAGGCCGAATAATTTACCCTCTTTTTCTACCGGCGTAAAGGGATCCATGGTATAGCCTTTGTTGGGTCTCACTGTATCATGATGAGAGTTTAAAAGAACAGATGGCCGCCGTTCATCGTAATGTGCGTTTTTTGCATAAATATTATTGCCAACTCTCTTATACGGTATGTCATTTTCCTGAAAAAAACGCGTTATCAATTCGGCGGTATCGTTTTCTTCTTTTGAAAAGGACGGTGTGCTTATCAGTTGTTTCAGCAAAACAACCGCTTTTTCAAAAAGCAAATCAGTAGAATGGTTCATGTGTATAGTATATAGTATTCAGTATAAAGTATTGAGATTTCCCAAATCCGGCATCAGACATCAGACATTTGTTCCTATTTTATCATCGTACCCGCCACCCGGTCTGTTACATTTACTAAAAGATCACGGGCATCACCAATGATCACTTCCTGCACGCCATTATCAATCGCCGCAAAAGCGTTGTCTATTTTTGGCAGTATACCATCAAATAATTTATGGTGTTCCAATAAGTATTTGTAAATATCTTTTGTAATCAGGGTTATCACTGAATTATCGTCTTCCACATTTTCAAGCACGCCTTTTTTTTCAAAACAATAAATCAACCGCACCTGGTATTTTTTTGACATGGCAACAGCAAGCGAGGAGGCAATGGTATCTGCATTGGTGTTTAGCACCTGTCCTTTTTCATCATGGGTAAGCGGAGCAAAAACAGGTACCAGGTTGCTATCAAGCAAGGAAGAAAGCACCGATATATTTATCCGGTCACTTTTTACATCACCCACAAATCCATAATCGATTTCTTTGACCGGTCTTTTTACAGCAGGAATAATATTGGCATCTGCGCCGGTTAGTCCTATAGCATTGCTGCCTTTCGACTGCAATTGTGCAATTATCTTTTTATTGACAAGACCGCCATAGACCATCGTCACCAAATCAATAGTTGCAGCGTCGGTGATGCGCCGTCCATTTACATAGTTTGGGGCGATACCCAGTTGTTCCCCAATTTTGGTAGCAATTTTTCCACCACCATGTATAAGTATCTTCTTTCCTTTGGCATTGGCCACATCATCAAGAAATGAGGAAAGATTTTTTTCGTCATCTATTACATTGCCACCAATCTTTATAACAAATAGCTGTTCCATTTTTTTAGATTTATAGCCCTGCCAGAATTTCTGCCAGCACAGCCTGCGCTGCCCATACCCTGTTGGCAGCTTCCTGCGTTACAATGCTATTGGGGCCATCCAGTATTTCATCACTCAGTTCCACATTTCTTCTTACCGGCAGGCAATGCATTATTTTGGCATTGTTGGTCAGTTTCAATTTTTCATTGGTTAGCATCCATGCCGGGTCGTTGCAATAGATTCGTCCATAGTCATTAAAAGTGCTCCAGTTTTTTACATACACATAGTCAGCGTCTTTCAATGCCTCATCCTGGTTATGGGTAATGGTGGCTCCTTTTGTAAAACTTTCATGCAGTTCATAATCTTCCGGGTGAGTAATCACAAAATCGGCTGCACCCCAGGCATTGATCCATTGCGAAAAGCTATTGGCCACACATTGTGGCAGGGGCTTTACATGCGGCGCCCAGGTAAGTACAATTTTAGGGCGTCTTTTTTCTTCAAATGTTTCTGTTATGGTAATAATATCGGTAAGACTTTGCAGTGGATGCAGCGTCGCGCTTTCCAAACTTACCACCGGTATGCCTGCGTATTTAATAAACTGTTTTATATACAACTCACTATAATCATCATCCCTGTTTTTTAACGACGGGAAAGTGCGGATACAGAGTATATCAAAATATTTTCCCAGAATGGGGGCCGCATCTTTTACATGCTCCACGGTATTGCCGCTCATAATGGCTTCCTCTTCAAACTCCAGCGCCCATCCGTCCTGTCCCACATTGAATACAATGGTTTCCATGCCCAGGTTATTGGCGGCTACCTGCGTACTCAAACGGGTACGCATACTGGGGTTTAAAAACAGCAAGCCAATACGTTTGTTTTTACCCAATGCTTTATCTTTTAACGGATCGGCTTTGAAAGCAAGTGCTTTCTGCACCATGGCATTGATGTTGTTTACATCATGAACCGAGATAAATTGTTTCAATGTTTGTAATTTTATTATTGACCAGGCTGATAAACGGTATTGCACTTTTCTTGTGTCGCACTCTTATACATTTGTTCTTTACGGAGCGTTTCCGGCCATTGTCCGTTTTGCTCTCTTTTATACCTCAAAAATTCAACCCCTGCAGGGTTGTTTGGCATCCTCATTTTGATCCCCGGATTTCATCCGGGGGCTACTCACATTAAGGCCCTGCAGGCCTTTCAGGAATAACGGCAAGTTTCAATAATTATAATTATCTCAGTTTCCCAAATTGACATCTCATATCTCACATCTCACATCTCACTAACGACTGACGTCTCACGCTGTTACCGCTTTCTGGTTTTTTATTTCTTCAATCGCTTCCTGCAGTGCATCTAAAAATTCGTCCGTTTGTTTTTTACTGATGGCAAGTGATGGCAATAATCTTATTACATTTGGTTTTGCCTCGCCGGTAAACACATTAAAATCGTACAGTAATTTTTTGCGCAGGTCTTTTAGTTCTGCGGGTACGTCAAAGCCAATCATTAAACCACGGCCACGGATATTTTCAATACCCTCAATACTTTTCAACCTGTTTTTTATATACATGCCGCGCTGTTTGGCCATTTCTATCAGGTTTTCTTCTTCTATCACTTCCAGTACCGCCAGCGCTGCCGCACAAGCCAGTTGGTTACCTCCAAACGTAGTACCCAGCATACCATGTTTTGGTTTTATATGTGGCGCAATTAAAATACCGGCTACCGGAAACCCATTGCCCATACCCTTTGCCATGGTATAAATATCTGCGTTTACACCGGCATAATCGTGTGAGAAGAACTGGCCGCTTCTGCCATAGCCGCATTGTACACTGTCGGCAATGTATACCGCATTGTATTTATCGCACAGCGAACGTATGAGTTGCAGAAACTTTTCATCTGCTACATTGATTCCGCCTACGCCCTGTATGCCTTCAATAATGACGGAGGATATTTCACCGCCATGTTCTGCAAAAATCTTTTCCAGCGCTTTTTCATCGTTGAAAGGACAAAAAATAACATTGTCAGTTTCATTTACTGGTGCCACAATATTGGGGTTATCTGTTACAGCTACCGCCAATGAAGTTCTTCCATGAAATGATTTCGAGAACGCTACAATTTTCTTTTTACCATTGTGAAAAGAAGCCAGCTTCAATGCATTTTCCGTTGCTTCGGCACCACTGCTCAGCAAAAACAACTGGTAATCTTCTTTGCCGCTTATCTTGCCCAATTTTGCTGCCAGTTCCTGTTGTAATGGTATGTGCACAGAATTGGAGTAAAAAGCTATTTTGTTTAACTGGTCTTCAATTCGCTTTACCCAATGAGGGTGTGTATGTCCTATACTAATAACGGCATGGCCACCATACATATCTAAATACTGCACGCCATTATCGTCCCATACATAAGAGCCCTGGGCTTTTACAATGGTAATGTCGTTAAGCGGATAAACGTCGAAGAGAGTCATAAGTATTAAGTTGTAAGTATTAAGTTAAATTCAGTAAAAGGTATAAGGCATACGGTGTAAGGCATAGGATATAAGATGTAAGGCAGTTACTTCTCTACCCGCAAATATTTTAAAAAAGCAATTAGCATCACCCTTACTTCGTCTATTAATTCATTTATAGTCTCAATTCCTGTTACGTTATGTACTTCAATTCTGAAGCAGAATAACAACAATAATCTGTTTCATTAACTGAGCCAAGTGAATTATCAAGAAACCGGGCAAAATCTTTATCAGTATACCTTCCGTAACCTTCTACAATATTTAATGGAACCGATAACGCAGCTCTTTTTAATTGTGAAGTCAGTTCAAATTTTTCATCGGGCGGAAATTTAATAGCGATATTCTTTTTAACATACATATACAGCTCATGCGATTTCTTCCAAACATCTAATTTTTTGTATTCTCTCATAAATAAGGCGTTAAGATTTAGGATAAAGTTCATTCTCCCTAAAAATAACGCAATCTTATTTACATTCTTTCTTCCTATACCTTACGCCCTAAACCTTATACCTTATACCCTACACCTTAAGTATTAAAAATAATTCGATTTCAACCGCAATCCTGCTGTTTCTTCAAGCCCAAACATCAAATTCATATTCTGAACAGCCTGCCCGCTGGCACCTTTCAATAAATTATCAATTGCACTGTGAACAACAAGTTTGTTGCCACTTTTTTCCAATTGAATAACAGCTTTGTTATTGTTTACTACCTGTTTTAAAAAGATAGCATCATCACTTACAGTGGTGAACGGATGATCTGTATAAAAATCATTGTAAAGACTGGTCAGTTCCTCCAGGCTTTTATCGCACTTAATAGTTGAGCTGATAAAAATACCTCTTGTAAAATCTCCCCGCCAGGGTACAAAACTGAGATCAATTGCTCCGGCCGGTTGTAATTGCAACAACGACTGACCTATCTCGCCGAGGTGCTGGTGGGTTAATGTTTTGTATGCCTGGATATTATTGGCCCGCCAGCTAAAATGCGATGTGTTGCTTAGCGACTGCCCGGCACCGGTAGATCCGGTAATACCGGTTGTATAGATGTCCTGCAGCAAACCTGCTTTTGCCAATGGCAACAAACCTACCTGTATGGCAGTAGCAAAACAGCCGGGGTTTGCAATATTTTGTGCCGACCTTATTTGTTCCTTATTTAATTCAGGCAAACCGTACACAAAACTGCGATTGCCATATTTTGCATTGGCTGCCAAACGAAAATCCTGCGAGAGGTCAATAATCCTGACTTTTTCTGCTATTGAATGGGCAGCTAAAAATTTCTTTGCATCACCATGTCCCACACATAAAAACAACACATCTATATCATCGTGCAGATCCTCAGAAAATTTCAGATCGGTTTCGCCAATCAAATCCTGGTGAATTTTTGAAACGTTATTGCCCGCATTGCTTTTGCTGTTAATAAAAACAATATCCGCATTGGGGTGATTAACCAGCAAACGTATCAGTTCACCGCCTGTATAACCCGCACCGCCTATTATGCCAATCCGTATTTTTTTCATGTCAGATACAATTAAACCTGTCGTTACTGGTTGAAGGTTGGGAGCTTAATATAAATTCTATGTCGCCCGCTGTATTGTTTATAATCCGGTGTTTTTTGCCGGCCGGGATATGAAATCCTTCTCCCGCTTTTACTGTAAACCCCTGGTCTTCTACTTCAAAAACAGCGATTCCTTTAAGAATAAAAAAGAATTGCTGCGCAGTGGTATGATAATGGAGCGCTTCTGCTGTTTGCACCGGCATCCTTTCCTGTTTCACCGATAAACCGGGTGTGTCCACCAGTACCCAGCCATCACAACCATCGCCCCATTGATAATGATCGTTGCACGCCTGTTTGGACACAATACTCATTTTACACTTTCTTTCACCTGGTGATAAATCATGGTTTGATTGCCAAATATTTTACTAAACCCTCTTACATCTTCACCGCTCCAGCCATTGTTCATTTCTCCATATTTGCCAAACCTGCTGCTCATCAGATCATAGTCAGACTCAATACCTGTTACCACAAAACGGTAGGGCTGTAACTGCACAAATACTGTTCCGGTTACATTTTGCTGGCTATTGGTAAAAAATGCCTCAATGTCGCGCATCACCGGGTCAAGAATTTGTCCCTCATGCATCCAGTTGCCATAAAATTGCGCCAGCTGATCTTTCCATTGCAATTGCCATTTGGTAAGCACGTGTTTCTCCAGCGCATGGTGCGACTTTAATATTATCATAGGGCCTGCTGCTTCAAAACCCACACGGCCTTTTATGCCTATAATGGTGTCGCCTACATGTATATCTCTGCCAATGCCATAAGGCCCCGCAATACTTTGCACTTTTTGAATGGCAGCAGCAGGTTGATCAAATTTCTCGCCGTTAACGGTACACAATTCCCCTTTTATAAATCCCAATTCCAGGTTTGCGGCATCTGTAGCGGTTACCTGTGTTGGCCAGGCTTCTTCAGGTAGCATGCCTTTGCTGTTCAACGTTTCCTTACCACCTACACTGGTGCCCCATAATCCTTTATTGATAGAATAAACAGCTTTGTCAAAATTCATTTCCACACCTTTTCCTTTCAGATACGAGATTTCTGCTTCGCGGCTTAATTTAAGATCGCGTATAGGAGTTATTATTTCCACGCCGGGAATCATGATATTAAAAATCATGTCAAAACGCACCTGGTCGTTACCGGCACCCGTGCTGCCATGCGCAACTGCATCAGCATTCAGTTTTTTTACGTGTTCTGCAATGTGCAGGGCCTGACTCAGCCTTTCTGCGCTTACACTTAAGGGATAGGTATTATTTTTTAAACAATTACCAAAAATGAGGTATTTGATAATACTGTTATAGTAACTGTCTACGGCGTCTACCGTTGTGTGTGTTTTTACGCCCAGCTTATAGGCATGTGCTTCTATTTTCTTTAACTCATCAGCCGAAAAGCCTCCTGTGTTTACAATAACAGAATGCACTTCATAACCTTTATCATCTCCCAGGTATTTTACGCAATAGGTAGTGTCTAAGCCACCGCTGAACCCAAGTACAACTTTTTTTGCCATTATGCAATGATTGAAAAATTAGAGATTGAAAAAATACTGCAGGATAGTTTTTGATTTGCCCTTTGTTTTACCGTTCTGGCTCTGCCCGGTAAAATCTTTCTTTGTAAACCACTGCAATAATTTGCTTTGCTTTATTTTCATAAAGCGCTCATATAATTTAGAATGGGTGGAAAAACTTTCAGATGTTTCATGCGGCTCATAATGATCTTTGGGATCATACAGCATGGCCGTGCACATACAGTTTTTTCTTTCCTTACTCATCAGTATATCATAGTTCACACAGCTTTTGCAACCCGCCCAGAAAGCTTCATCCTGTGTAAGTTCAGAATAAGTAACCGGCTCATAGCCCAGTTCGGAATTGATTTTCATTACCGCCAGCCCTGTGGTAAGACCAAATAGTTTGGCTTCGGGATATTTTTCCCTGCTCAGGTCAAATATTCTTTTCTTGATACCCTTGGCTACACCGCTTTTCCTGTAGTCGGGCGCAACAATTAAGCCGCTGTTGGCCACGTATTCCCCATGTCCCCAGGTTTCAATATAACAAAAACCCACCCAAGTGCCATCTTTGGTTAAAGCTATAACGGCTTTTCCTTCTTCCATTTTTTGTGCAAGGTATTCAGGGCTTCGCTTGGCGATGCCTGTACCACGGGCTTTGGCACTGCTTTCCATTTCTGCGGTAATGGTAGGTGCATATATTTTGTCTGCAAGGGTAGCTACCCTGATAATGATCTGCTGATTATCCACTGTATGTAGTATTATATAAATGGATGACCAATCCATGTTTGTTAGTAAAAAAATCCGGGGGAAATTTTTCACTGATAGGGGCCTGGTGAACGGCTCGTCCTATCAGCAACCACGTCGCGGTCGCGGGAGAAAGAAACAACCTAAGGCGACAGGTGCCTGGCTGTTTTCAATTGCGGTATGTGGTGCTTTGTTTGTCAACTTTAGTTCAGAATTTAATGGTTCGACTATAAGAAACGCAAAAGTATAAATTTTGTGCATAACTGCACTAAAAAATTATTAATACTTTGTTATCCTTTACAAACGTATGTTATTGTGCTGCCGTCAGTTGGGCCGATGGCCATGCAATAATTCGGAAATCTGGCCTCCCAGAAAATATGGTTAGCCGGAAGCCTCTCAAAAAGTCTGCACGGGACCAGTTAAGCATCATGATGGCAGCTTTTTTTAAGCCAGGCGAACTTTGACTGAAAAGCCCGGTATCCGATGTTTTTTGGGTCTTTTTGCCGGCTTTTATTCGCGGTATTTTGCTATTCCCCGTTCAGTTGCAAAACCCTATCTTTGCCCCTCTTAAAAATTTTGTAAACAAAACTAGACCTCCAATGAAGATTTTGGTTGCCATTTTTGCCAGCATTTTGATACTTATTTCAGCTTACCAGTTGTCTTTTACCTGGTTTGTGAACAAGCACGAAAGCGCCATGGCAGAAAAAGCAAAACTGTGGACGAAAAACCATTACGCAAATGCCCTCGCCAAATACCCCGGCGACAAAGAAAAACAAACGCTTTACCAGGACACTATTGACCAGGCACAGGACAAGTACCGGCGTCATTTGTTAGACAGTACCCGCGATAAGCAAATTACATGGTGGGGACAGAGCTATCAGAAAGCAAAAGAAAATGAGTTGCTGCTTGGGCTTGACCTGCAGGGTGGTATCAACGTTGCCATGAACATCGAATTGTCTGGCCTGATCAAAGGACTTTGCAATAACCCCAATGATGCTGGTTTGAAAAAAGCCATTGACGAAGCCAACAGGAAAAAAACAAACAGTGATGCCAATTTCATAGACCTGTTTGCAGAATCTTTCAAAGAAGTAAATCCTGGTCAGTCGCTGGCGCCATTGTTCAGCAACAACACAAGAAACCAACTTAAGATTGATGCATCAGATGCCGCGGTGATTGATTATTTGCATAAACAGTCTGATGATGCCATGCAGCAAACCAAAAACGTTCTTACAAAACGTATCGACCAATTTGGTGTATCGCAGCCCAATATTAATCTTGATAAAACCAAAGGAATCATCACCATTGAACTGGCGGGCGCCAATGACCCGGAGAGAGTAAGAAAATATCTCCAGAGCACTGCCAATCTCCAGTTTTTTGAAGTATACAATATTAGTGAGCTGAGCAATTCACTGGAAGCAGCAGATAAAACACTAACTGCTATATTGAGTGGCAAGAAAGCAACTGATACTGCTGCCGCTGCAGTTGATACCACTAAGACTGCAAAGGCCGATTCTTCTCTTGCCAGCTTGCTGAAAAAAGATACTGGCAAAAACAAAGCCGCAATTGCAGATGCTAAAATACAATACCCGCTTATCAAATACTTTAACTACGGTTTTCAAAGAGATAAAAACGGACAGCCGTTAAAAGACAATAGCGGAAACGTGATTTATACACCGGCATTGGGTTTTGTATCATTAAAAGATACGGCTACACTAAACAGCTATTTAAGCAACCCGGCTATTACGAACAGCTTTCCTGCTAACGTGCGGTTTTTGTATGGCGTTCAGGAAAAAGATGAAAATGGCAAACTGGCCGATGCAGTAATGTTATATGGCATTAAGACCGTACCCGGCTCAGATAAAGCAAAACTTGAAGGTGAACACGTAACGGACGCCAGACAGGATTACGACCAGTTTGGTAAAGTGGAGGTAAGCATGAGCATGGATAAAACCGGCGCTGCCATTTGGGAACAGATGACAGGAGATGCTTATAAAAAGAAAAGTCAGATAGCCATTGTGCTGGACGACCTGGTGTATTCCGCTCCTGGTGTTACCAACGGCGCTATAGCCGGCGGTAATTCACAAATCAGCGGCAATTTTACCGTGGAACAAGGACAGGATTTGGCCAATATATTGAAGAGTGGTAAACTGGAAGCGCCCGCAAGGATAGCGCAGGAACAGGTAGTAGGCCCTACACTGGGCGCGGAAGCCGTGCATGGTGGTACTATGGCGTTCGCTATTTCTTTTGTTGTAATATTTGTGCTGATGCTGATTTATTACAATACAGCAGGCTGGGTAGCCAATATTGCTTTAATATTGAACTTACTGTTTACCATAGGTGTTTTAAGTGCGTTAAATGCTACGTTAACTGCACCCGGTATAGCAGGTTTGGTGTTAACAATAGGTATGGCAGTGGATACCAACGTTATTATTTTTGAGCGTATTAAAGAAGAACTTACAAAAGGTAAGAATTATCCGCAGGCAGTAAAAGATGGTTACAGGCGTTCATTGCCGCCGGTACTTGATGCGCACGTTACCACGCTCTTAACTGCATTGATACTATTATATTTTGGATTAGGACCCGTAAAAGGTTTTGCTGTAACACAAATACTGGGTATTCTGCTATCGCTATTCTGCGGTATTCTTGTAAGCCGCCTGATAACAGATTTCTGGACCAACAAAAACCGCCACTTCAATTATTTTACTGGTTTAAGCAAACGCGTGTTCAAACATGCCGCTTACAAGTTTATTGAGTACAGGAAAATTGCCTACGGTATTTCTGTTGTTGTATTAATACTGGGTATAGGTTCGTTCTTTAACGGTTTCAGAGAGGGGGTAGAATTCAGGGGAGGCCGCAGCTATATTGTAAACTTTTACAAACCTGTAAATGAGGAAGCAATAAGAAAAAGTTTGAGTAAAGAATTTGATGGAGAAGAGCCTATTACAAAAACTTATAGCACTACCAGCAAGCTGGATATTACTACTGATTATAAGATAGCCCAAACAGGACTTACCGTAGACAGCCTGGTAAAAAATAAATTGTTTGCAGGCCTGAAAAGCTTTTTACCGCCTACTGCCACTTTGGAAGAATTTACCAATACTACCAAATTTGTGGAGGGTTCTAAAAAAGTAGATGCTACTATATCAGACGATTTAAAGAAAGGTGCCTTTAAAGCCATGTTCTGGTCGCTGCTGATCATTACCGTTTATATCTTTATTCGTTTCCGGGACTGGCGTTTTTCACTGGGAACCATCATTGCCTTATTGCACGACGTGCTGGTAACGCTTGCCGTGTTCTCTTTCCTTAAAAATGTGGTGTCGTTTCCGCTGGAAATAGATCAGCATTTTATTGCGGCCATCTTAACGGTGATTGGTTTCTCTATGAATGATACGGTGATAGTATTTGACAGGGTGCGTGAAAACAGTCACCTGATGAAAAACGCTTCCACGGGTGAAATCATTAATAAATCCATTAATGATACGCTGAGCCGTACCATTATGACTTCATTAACCGTATTCCTCACCATCCTGATTTTGTTCCTGGTGGGTGGAGAAGTAACCAAGGGCTTTGCGTTTGCGATGCTGATTGGCGTTATTACAGGTACTTACTCTTCTATCTTTGTAGCGGCCCCGATACTGGTAGACTTTGCAAAAGGCAAACCATTGGGACAAGCGGATCTGCTGGCGCATGATGACAAGAAAAAAGTTACTGTTGCACCCGCAGCAACAAAAAAAATAAAAGCATAAAAAATTCCATACAGGTACAAGCCCGCTGAATAATAACCAGCGGGCTTTTTTATTTTACGCCGCTGGGATCAAATCAAAAACCTTTGCCAAAAGATAAAGTTTTCAGCCCTCCCTTTTTTTTA
>Ga0068871_100002901_pt1 | contig 11760 bp, 8 predicted proteins | sample KBSMisM72_FD_72750 | JGI IMG/M metagenome (GOLD analysis project Ga0068871, IMG submission 72750) | Miscanthus rhizosphere microbial communities from Kellogg Biological Station, Michigan, USA - KBS Miscanthus M7-2 | ecosystem: Host-associated > Plants > Roots > Rhizosphere > Soil ... | reverse complement strand
GTGCCCACGGCGAGCGCAGCACGGTGGCGTAATCGGTGACGAAGCCGCGCGAGCGCGTGGCGGCGGCGTGCCCCGCGTGCGTGAGCGGATTGCGGAAGAATTCGATCAGCAGGGCGATGGTCGCGACGGCGAAGAGCGCGGAGAGAAAAAAGAACACACGACGCCATCCGAAGAAGTCGCCGAGAACGCCGCCGGCCGCCTGGCCGAACAATTGGCCGAGAATCTGCCCCGACAGGAACGTGCCGAGCACCTGCTGGCGGCGCTCGTAGGGGATCACGTCGCCGAGAAAGGCCATGGCCAGTGGAATGATCCAGCCGGCCGACAGCCCGCATGCGAGACGCGCCGCCACCAGCGCCGGTAGCGAGCTGGCGAGCCCGCACATTAACACCAGCACGGTCGACATCGCGGCGGCAGCGGTGACGCAGGCATATTTGCCGAAACGATCGCCGACCGGGCCGATGATCAACTGCACCGAGCCGTGGGCCAGAGCGTATGCGGTGACCACGATCGAGGCTGCACCGACGCTGACCCCGAGGTCGGCCGAAATCTGCGGCAACAGCGAATCTGACACCCGCACCATCGACTGGCTGGCGAAGGAGGCCAGCGCCAGCAGCGTGATGGCGCTGGTCGCGCTGCCGCGCGAAACGGGCGGGGTTGAGGGCAAAGTTGACTCCGGCGGGCTCGACGGGCTTTCTACCGCGCGAACGATTTCAAGCAAAACGGCGATGATCGATAAGACCTACCAGCCTTCGGAGGTCGAGGGCCGAATCTACCGGACGTGGGAACAGGCGGGCGCCTTCCGTGCCGGTCAGCCCGGGCGCGCCGGCGCGAAGCCGTATTCTATCGTCATTCCGCCGCCGAACGTGACCGGCTCATTGCATATGGGCCATGCGCTCAACAACACGCTCCAGGACATCCTGTGCCGCTTCGAGCGCATGCGCGGCAAGGACGTGCTCTGGCAGCCAGGCACCGACCATGCCGGCATAGCGACCCAGATGGTGGTCGAGCGTCAGCTGATGGAGCGGCAGGAGAAGAGCCGGCGCGAGATGGGGCGCGAGGCTTTCCTCAAGCGGGTCTGGGAGTGGAAGGCCGAGAGCGGCGGCACGATCGTCAATCAGTTGAAGCGCCTCGGGGCGTCCTGCGACTGGTCGCGCGAGCGCTTCACGATGGATGAGGGGCTTTCACGGGCCGTTCTTAAAGTTTTTGTAGAACTTTACCGTGCCGGCCTCATCTACAAGGACAAGCGGCTGGTCAACTGGGATCCGAAGCTGCTGACCGCCATTTCCGACCTTGAAGTGGTCCAGGTCGAGACCAAAGGCCACCTCTGGCACCTGCGCTATCCGATCGAAGGGAAGACGTTCAACCCGGAGGACCGCTCGACGTACATCGTCGTTGCGACGACGCGGCCCGAGACAATGCTCGGTGACACCGCGGTGGCGGTGCATCCGGACGACGAGCGCTACAAGAAACTGGTGGGCAAGAACGTGATCCTGCCGCTGGTGGGCCGGACGATTCCGATCATCGCCGATGAGTATTCCGACCCGGAGAAGGGTTCGGGCGCGGTCAAGATCACGCCGGCGCACGACTTCAATGATTTCGAGGTCGGCAAACGGCATAACCTGCCGCAAGTCAGCGTCCTGAATCGCGAGGGAAAAATACGAGACTATGAGAAGCACCTAGCGTTGACCGCTGAAGAAGATCTTCTGCATCGGACTCGAGGCTCGGTCATTGTTACTGACTCTGCGGACCCCGAGATCCAAGCTTTAAAAGCAATTCCTTCGGAGCTTCGCGGAAAAGATCGCTTTGTTGCTCGCAAACTCGTTGTGGAGATGCTGCAAGCCGCAGGGATGTTGGAAAAGATCGAGCCGAATGCGCACGTCGTCCCGCACGGCGACCGCTCCAATGTGGTGATCGAGCCGTTCTTGACCGACCAGTGGTACGTCAACGCAAAAGAACTGGCGAAGCCCGCCATCGCCGCGGTGCGTTCAGGAAAAACAAAATTCGTCCCGCGGAATTGGGAGAAGACCTATTTTGACTGGATGGAAAACATCCAGCCCTGGTGCATCTCGCGCCAGCTCTGGTGGGGCCACCAGATTCCAGCATGGTACGGACCTGACGGGAAAGTTTTTGTCGCAACGACCGAAGCCGAAGCGCAAAGCGAGGCGGACAGGCACTACGGCAAGAAGTCCGCATTGGCGCGCGACGAGGACGTGCTCGACACGTGGTTCTCGTCCGCACTCTGGCCGTTCTCGACGCTGGGCTGGCCTGACAAGACCCCGGAGCTTGCGCGCTTCTACCCGACGTCAACGCTGGTCACCGGCTTCGACATTATCTTCTTCTGGGTTGCGCGCATGATGATGATGGGTCTTCATTTTATGCAAAAGGAGCGCCCAGGCGCTCCGTTGGAGGAAGTGGTCCCGTTCCACGACGTCTATATCCACGCGCTGGTGCGCGATGCGTCCGGCGCGAAGATGTCGAAGTCGAAAGGCAACGTCATCGATCCGCTGGCGCTGATCGATGAATATGGCGCCGATGCCTTGCGCTTCACGCTTGCCGCCATGGCGGCGCAGGGCCGGGACATCAAGCTTTCCACGCAACGTGTTGAGGGCTACCGCAATTTTGCGACCAAGCTTTGGAACGCTGCGCGGTTCGCCGAGATGAATGGTTGTGCAACGATTGCAAAGTTCGATCCGAAGGCGGCGAAGGAAACGCTCAATCGCTGGATCGCGCACGAAACGGCGAGGGCCGCCGCCGAGATTACCGAAGCGATCGAAGCCTATCGCTTCAATGATGCGGCGAACGCTGCCTATCGCTTCGTCTGGAACATTTATTGCGACTGGTACCTGGAGCTCGCGAAGCCTCTGCTCACCGGGCCGGATGGCGCTGCAAAATCCGAAACGCAGGCCATGGTGGCCTGGGCGCGCGATGAGATTCTCAAATTGCTGCAGCCGTTCATGCCGTTCATCACGGAAGAATTGTGGGCGGTGACCGGCAAGCATGACGCGCTGCTGGCGCTCAATGCATGGCCAGCGCTCGTGGGTCTCGTCGACGAAAAGGCCGAGGGCGAAATCGGCTGGGTCATCGATCTCGTCACAGCAATCCGGTCCGTGCGCGCGGAAATGAATATCACGGCGGCAATCCCGCTGGTGCTGGCCGGCGCGTCGGCCGAGACCAAGGCACGGGCTGAACGCTGGGCGGAATTCATCAAGCGGCTTGCGCGCGTGTCGGAGATTTCGTCAGCGCCCGCGGCTCCGCAGGGTTCGGTGCAACTCGTCGTGCGCGGGGAAACGGCCGCATTGCCGCTCAAGGGCGTGATCGACATTGCCGCCGAGCGTGCGCGCTTGACAAAGGAAATGCAGAAGGCCGACGCCGATATTGCCCGTGTCGATGCCAAACTCGGCAATCCGAACTTCATGTCACGGGCACCGGAAGAAGTCGTCGAAGAGGAAAGGGAAAAGCGCGAAGAAGCGCTCGCGCGCAAGGCCAAGATCGCGGAGGCGCTGGAGCGGCTCAAGGGCGCGACATGATCGATCCGAACAACCGGCCCGGCGGCGATACGGTCGTCCTCACCGCCAAGAGCGCCAACAAGATCCAGTGGTTCGACGCCGGCACGCTGGCGCACCTCGCGGATCTCGACATGCCGGCTTCGACCCACGAGCTGATCCGCTCGCCGGACGGGAGCAAGGTTTATGCGTCGGTCTATGGCGGCGGCATCTTCGGCAAAAACAAGGATCCCGACCGCCGTATCGCGGTGATCGACCTCGCTTCGAAATCGCTGGAACGCACGATCGACATCGGCGCCAATATCGCGCCGCACAGCGTCATGATGGACGCTTCCGGCACGCTGTGGTCCACGGCCGAGCTTGGCAACGCGGTCCTGGCCATTGATCCGGGGGCGGGGAAGGTCGATCGCATCGATCTTGGCGGCTCGCCACACTGGATCGCGGTCAGCCATCCAACCGGGAAACTGTTCGCGTCATTCAAGACCAGGGAAGCCGTTGCGGTGGTCGACACCGCATCGCGCCGGATGGTCGGTGCGATCCCAATTCCGCACGGCGCCGAGGGCATCGCTGTTACGCCGGACGGGGAAACGCTTTTTGTCTGCGCACACTGGAAAGGCGTCGTGCACGTGTTCGATACGCGCGCGCACGTGCTGCGCAAGACCATCACCATCGGAGGCGCACCGGGTGAGGCCAATCAGCTGCGCCGCGTGCGGGTTTCGCCGGATGGGCACTACGTCTGTGCCTCGTCACATGTGGACAACTTTGCGGCGGTCTACGAGTCTGCGACGTTGAAGCAGATCGCTGGCTTCGACACGCCGAAAGCGCCCATGGGGTTTGGCTTCGCCGCCGACGGCGAGCACGCCTATCTCTGCTGCCACGATGCCGCAATTACGCTTGAGTTCGAGCTGGCGAGCGGCCGGATCACGCGCCAGTTTCCGACCGCGGCGGGCTGCGAATTCATCGTCTCGTACTGAGGCCGTATGAAGATTTTTCTCGCCGGGGCAGGTGGCGCGATTGGACGGCGGCTTACGCCGCTCCTGCGATCCGCAGGACACGCCGTTTTCGGCACCACCCGTGCGGCAGACAAGGCCGGAGCGTTGCGCGCTCTCGGCGCCGAGCCGGTGGTCGTCGATGTTTTTGATGCACAAGCGCTCGCCCGCGCAGTCCATGCGGCTGCCCCTGACGTCGTCCTGCATCAGCTCACCGATCTCGCATTTGCACCGGGCACGCCTCAATACGAGGAAGGTCTTACACGCAATGCCCGCCTGCGCATCGAAGGCACGCGCAACCTGGCGGATGCCGCGAAAGCGGCCGGCGTGCGGCGGATGATCACGCAGAGTATCGCCTTCGTCTACGTGCCGGGTGATGGCGCACGCGACGAGACTGATCCGCTTGATCTGTCGGCAGCCGGCGCGCGCAAGCGCACGGTCGATGGTGTGGTAGCGCTCGAACAGGCGACGCTAGAACTGCCGGAAGGCATCGTGCTGCGCTACGGCTATCTTTACGGCCCCGGCACCTGGTTCGAGGATGCCAAGCGGTCGAAGCCGGCGTTGCACGTGGATGCGGCTGCGGAGGCGGCGTTGCTTGCCGTGAGCAAAGGCAGGCACGGCATCTACAACATCGCGGAAGACGACGGCGCGATCTCGAGCGAGAAGGCCAAGCGTGACCTCGGCTTCGATGCGGGGTTCAGGATTCCGGCTTGAACGGCTTGCTCAGGAACGGCGAGCCCTTCAAGCCATAACGCCACGGCTTCTTGGCGGCCTTGGTAATCCCGATCCGCACGCCGGTCGCGATGACCGGCGTGCTGCTGCGCGCGCGCAATTCAAACGGCGCGCGGTCGAGCGCCAGGCCGTTCTGTTTTCGTGTGATGCCTAACGCCTCGCATAATTTTCCCGGACCGGAGCAGAGTGCACGCACCTCATACAGGCCGCGCCGCCGCCGCATCGCCGCCAGTCCATGTACGGGCTCAAGCGCGCGGATCAGCACCGCGCTGGCGCTGCCTTCTTCCTCGCACACGAAATTGAGGCACCAGTGGATACCGTAGGACCGGTAGACGTAGACGTAGCCGGCCGGGCCGAACATCACGGCGTTGCGCTCGGTGGGGCCGATATAGGAGTGGGCCGCCGGGTCGGTGTGATGATAGGCCTCGACCTCGACGATCGTGCCGCCGACGCCACCGACGAACAACGTCGCACCGATGAGCTCGGGCGCGACCTTGTGCACGGAGCGGTCGAAAAATGAGCGGCGGAGGCAAGGGGGCGCAGGCATTGGCGCGCACGCTACACAGTCCGGTCAGCCCCGCGAAAGCGGGGCCAGCGACCCTGGCCGGGTGATGCTTGGCGGCCACAGGGCCACCCGGCAGACACCGCCGGCGCCTCGCTGACGCCTTTTGGTCCGACAGAGAATCCGCACAATGGAATTCGCCTTGGCAGCGGGAGCTAAAGCGTTACGTGAGGACATTTTGGGCCTCACGGCGCTGTGTCTCGTTTGCAACACAAGGAGAAGATTTAAGCATACACACTGAACGTCCCTGCTGGCGCCGCGATTCGGCCATACCATCAAACCACATCGAGGCCCGCTAGAGGCGGGGTATCGCCTCGACAGGCGCCGGCGGGCCACCCCGGCAAAGCCGTAACCGGGGCCGGGCGACAAGAAACTATGGACGCCAAGACCAGTTTGAAGTCGAAACTGCCGAGCCGGCACGCCACCGAAGGCCCGGAGCGTGCGCCGCATCGCGCCTTTTATTACGCAATGGGTCTGACCACCGAGCAGATCCACCAGCCGCTCGTCGGTGTTGCCACCTGCTGGAACGAGGCAGCGCCCTGCAATATCGCGCTGATGCGCCAGGCGCAGGTCGTCAAGCGCGGCGTTGCCGCGGGGGGCGCCACCCCGCGCGAATTCTGCACCATCACTGTCACCGACGGCATCGCGATGGGCCATGCCGGCATGAAGTCCTCGCTGCCTTCGCGGGAAGTCATCGCCGACAGCGTCGAACTCACCGTGCGCGGCCATGCCTATGATGCCCTGATCGGCCTTGCGGGCTGCGACAAGTCACAGCCCGGCATGATGATGGCGATGTGCCGCCTCAACGTGCCGTCGATCTACATCTATGGCGGCTCGATCCTGCCCGGCACGTTCAAGGGCAAGCCTGTCACCATTCAGGATGTGTACGAAGCGGTCGGCAAACATTCCGTCGGACAGATGTCCGACGAAGATCTCGACGTTCTTGAACAGAATGCCTGTCCATCGGCCGGCGCATGCGGTGCGCAATTTACGGCCAACACGATGGCGACGGTATCGGAAGCCATCGGTCTCGCGCTTCCCTATTCGGCCGGCGCGCCGGCGCCATACGAGATCCGCGACAAGTTCTGCATGCTTGCAGGCGAAATGATCATGGATCTGATCGTCAAGCAGATCCGTCCGCGCGATATTGTTACGCGCAAGGCGCTCGAAAATGCGGCCGCGGTCGTCGCTGCGACCGGCGGCTCGACCAATGCTGCGCTGCATTTACCGGCGATCGCGCATGAGTGCGGTATCGAATTCACGCTGTTCGATGTCGCCGAAGTCTTCAAAAAGACTCCTTATGTCGCAGATTTGAAACCAGGTGGCCGTTATGTCGCCAAGGATATGTTCGAAGCTGGTGGTGTGCCGCTTCTTATGAAAACACTTCTCGATCACGGCTACCTGCACGGCGATTGCCTGACGGTCACCGGACGCACGATCGCGGAGAATTTGAAGAGCGTGAAATGGAATCCCGACCAGGACGTCGTGCGCCCTGCCGATAAACCGCTGCTGCCGACCGGCGGCGTGGTCGGGCTCAAAGGTAATCTCGCGCCCGAAGGCGCGATCGTGAAGGTCGCCGGCATGAAGACGCTGAAGTTCAGCGGCCCGGCGCGCTGCTTCGACGGCGAGGAAGCCTGCTTCGATGCGGTCAAGCATCGCAAATACAAAGACGGCGACGTTCTGGTAATCCGCTACGAGGGGCCGCGCGGCGGCCCTGGTATGCGCGAGATGCTCTCGACGACGGCCGCGCTTTATGGCCAGGGCGCGGGCGAAAAAGTCGCACTGATCACCGATGGGCGGTTCTCGGGCGCAACCCGCGGGTTCTGTGTCGGCCATGTTGGGCCTGAGGCAGCGATCGGTGGCCCGATCGGTCTGATCCGCGACGGCGACATCATCGAGATTGACGCGGTAAAGGGCACGCTCGACGTCAAGCTTTCCGCGGACGAATTCGCCAGGCGCCAGAGCCAGTGGAAGCCGCGCGAGAACGAATTCGGATCCGGTTATTTGTGGAAATACGCCCAGCAGGTGGGACCTGCCGTCAACGGCGCCGTGACGCATCCGGGCGGCGCGGGCGAGAAAGAGTGTTATGCGGACACCTGAGAGCATCCTCCGCGTCTTGTTGCTCGGCGGCCTGTTGGCCGCTGCGCCGGCGCATGCGCTCGACGGCAGCAAGACCAATGGCACTGTGGGTCCGCCGCCGATGACGCCGATGGAGGCGTTCCGTTCCGGCGCGAATTGGCTCAAGGCCGGCGAAACCGTCAAGGCGGTGAACTCGCTCGAATATGCCGCCGAAAAAGGTCACGCGATTGCGCAGTGGAAGCTCGGTCGCATGTACGCCGAAGGTGATGGCGTCGCGCAGAACGATCTCAAGGCGTTCGAATATTTCAGCCGTATCGCCGACAGCCACGCCGACGACAATCCGGACACGCCGCAATCCCGCTTCGTCGCCAACGCATTCGTCGCGCTTGGTCACTATTATCTCGAGGGCATCGCGAAGACCGAGATCAAGCCCGATCCGGCGCGCGCCAGAGAGATGTTTGCCTACGCGGCGTCGTATTTCCGCGATCCGGATGCGCAGTACTATCTCGCGCGGCTTTATCTCAATGGCACCGGTGCGCCGCGCGATGCGCGCACCGCGGCGCGCTGGTTCGGCCTCTCGGCCCAGAAAGGCCAGTGCGAGGCGCAGGCGATGCTCGGCGCCATGTTGTTCGAGGGCGATCACGTGCCGCGTCAGGCCGCGCGCGGGCTGATGTGGCTCGCGCTCGCCAAGGACAGCGCGCGTTCCGATCAGGCCTGGATCACGAAGCTCTACGACAGCGCCATGCAGCAGGCGAGCGAAGACGAACGCGCGCTCGCCGCCGTCTATCTTCGCCACTGGCTGGAGACGCGGCGGGAGTAAACGAAGTTCAATATTCAGAGGACGTTTTTCTGTCATGGCCGGGCTCGTCCCGGCCATCCACGTCTTTGGGCGGCGCGCTATTTGTTAAGACGTGGATACCCGGCACATGGGCGTGCGAAGGCACGCCGTCCTTCAGACGGCTAAGGCCGGGGCATGACGGATAAAGGGCATAACGGATAAGAGTCACCGCCCCTCGATATCCAGATCGACATAGACGGGGACGTGGTCGGACGGTTTGTCCCAGCCGCGGACATGGCGGTCGATGCCGGCGTCTGTCAATCGATCGGCCGCTTGCGGTGACAGCAACAGGTGATCGATGCGGATGCCGTCGTCCTTCGCCCAGGCGCCAGCCTGATAATCCCAGAAGGTATAAAGGTCGGACGCATCGCTCACCGCGCGGATCGCGTCGGTCAGTCCGAGGTTGACGAGGGCCCGGAATTTCTCGCGCGTCTGCGGCAGGAACAGTGCGTCATTTTTCCACGCGTCAGGCCGCCGCGCATCCATCGTGGTCGGAATGACATTGTAGTCGCCGGCCAGGAGCATCGGCTCTTCCAGTTTAAGTCGTTCACGTGAGAAATTAATGAGCCGCGTCATCCAATTGAGTTTGTATGCGTATTTGTCCGTCTGCGGCGGGTTGCCATTGGGCAGATAAAGGCTGACCACGCGCAGCGCTCCGGTTTTGGTCGAAACGATCGCTTCCAGAAAACGGGCCTGCACGTCGGCATCGTCGCCGATCAGTCCGGGCGCAACCTCATCGAACGGCAGCTTCGACAGGAGGGCGACGCCGTTGAAGGTTTTCTGGCCATGCACTGCGACGTTGTAGCCGAGCGCCTCCAGCGGCTCGCGCGGAAACGCCTCGTCAGTGCATTTGACCTCCTGCAGGCACACAATGTCCGGCTGTCGTTCCTTAAGCCACGCCTGGAGGTTGTCCATGCGCTGGCGAATTGAATTGACGTTCCAGGTGGCTATTCGCATGGGTTTTTATGTCCGGAGGGGACGAATAATGCAGTATTCACTGTGTTTATCGGCCAGCGCAGGTATATGCACTGGTAAACGTTTATATGCTAGGAAAGCCGTCAACGCGGTCCCAAACTGAGAAAGCAAGCCATTCCGCGGATTAGGGAGCGTTCGGGCAGGCGCACATAAGTCCGGACCGAAATTACGGATGATCAAGCGACAATGGCTCATTGGTGGGGCGGCCCTCGCCCTGGTGGGAATTGCCGTGCTTGTGCGCGGCTTCTGGACCACGGACGGGGTGGCGGCGCGGCAGAATGAGGCCCGCCCGGTGCCGGTTGAAACGGCTGTGGCCGGGCGCAAAACCATGCCGGTGCGTCTCACCGCTCTCGGAAACGTAACGCCCGTCGCCAGCGTTGCGATCAAGACGCAGGTCGACACGACCATCACAGAGGTTCATTTCCGCGACGGCGCCTCGGTGCAGAAAGGCGACCTGTTGTTCACGCTGGATTGCCGGCAGATCGAGGCCGACATGAAGCGCGTCCAGGCCATTATCGACGGCGCGCAATCCACGCTTGAGCAGGCACAGCGGGATGTCGAGCGCTACACCGATCTCGTTGGCAGGAATGCGACGCCCATCGTCACGCTCAACAATGCACAGACTGCGGTCAACGTGTCCCGGGCCACCGCGGAGTCGAATCGCGCGCAGCTTGAGAATCTGAAGGTCCAGCTCAGCTTCTGCTCAATCCGGGCGTCGATTTCCGGCCGCATCAGCATGGCCAACGTGAAGGTCGGAAATTTCGTGCGTCAGGCCGACACCGCGCCGATGGCGACCATCAATCAGATGGTGCCTGTCTATGTGAGCTTCACGGTGCCGCAGAAAAATCTTCCAGATATCCGAAAGGCAATCGCTGCCGAGACCGCGACCGTGGAGGCGATCATTCCCGGCGACGACAAGCGCGCCAGCGGACAGGTCACGATGATCGAGAACAGTGTCGATTCGGCGACCGGCATGGCAACGGTTCGGGCGACGATGCCGAACAAGGACGAACTGCTCTGGCCCGGCACCCTTGTCACCACCGACATGACTTTGCGAAATGAAGAGGGCGTCGTGGTGCCCGCGCAGGCCGTGCAGGTCAGCCAGACCGGGACGTTCGTATTCGTCATCAAGGATGGCGTCGCTCAGGTTCAGGTCGTGAAGGTCGAGCGTCAGATCGGGACCGAAAGCGTGATCGCTTCGGGTCTCAACGGCGGCGAAACCGTCGTCACCGAGGGACAGTTGCTGCTGTCGAGCGGCACTCGCGTCAACGTCCGCACGCCCAAGGTCGCGGGTAGCTGAGCATGAATATCTCGGAAACCTGTATTCGCCGCCCGGTGCTGACGACGCTGATGACGGCGTCGTTGATCGTTTTCGGCATTTTCGCCTATCGGCTGCTGCCGGTGGCGGCCTTGCCGGCCGTGGATTTCCCGACCATCCAGATCACGGCGCAATTTCCCGGCGCCAGCCCGGAAACGATGGCGTCGTCGGTTGCATCGCCGATCGAGCGCCAGCTGTCGACGATCTCCGGCATCACGTCGATGAACTCGTCATCCTCCCTTGGATTGGCGCAGATCACGATCCAGTTCGATCTCGGCCGCAATATCGATGGCGCTGCGCTCGATGTGCAGACCGCGCTCGCGACCTCGGCGCGCCTGCTGCCGATCGAAATGACGATACCTCCGTCATTCCGCAAGGTGAATCCCGGCGACTTTCCGGTCCTCTATGTGAGCCTGCGCTCGGACACGGTACCGCTGTCGACGGTTGACGACTACGCCGAGACCGTTCTTGCGCCCCAGCTGTCGCAATTGCCGGGCGTCGCGCAGGTGCTGGTCTATGGCGCGCAGAAATTCGCGGTTCGCGTTCAGGTCAATCCGATCGAGGCGGCCGCCCGCAATATCGCGCTTGAAGATGTGCGCAGTGTCGTTGCCAAGGCCAATTCGAGCACGCCCGTCGGCGTCCTGACCGGACCGAAGCAGAGCGTGACGCTGGCCGCCACCAGCGCGATGCCGCATGCGGCCGACTATCGCGATGTGGTCGTGACCTATCGCAATGGCGCGCCGGTCAAGCTCAACCAGATTGCC
>Ga0068871_100002893_pt1 | contig 11781 bp, 7 predicted proteins | sample KBSMisM72_FD_72750 | JGI IMG/M metagenome (GOLD analysis project Ga0068871, IMG submission 72750) | Miscanthus rhizosphere microbial communities from Kellogg Biological Station, Michigan, USA - KBS Miscanthus M7-2 | ecosystem: Host-associated > Plants > Roots > Rhizosphere > Soil ... | reverse complement strand
CGGAGGCGATAACTTCCGTACCAATGCGTTCAAGTCAATCTATCACGGTGGTCAGTTCATCGTGAGGAACCGCACCTGGAACGGACTGCAATTCCAGGCTCACTATACGTTCGCTAAGGCAATCGACGAAGTTAGCGACGCATTCAACAACCGCTCCGGTCAAAGGCCTATGGATAACACCAATATCGCCCTCGACCGCGGTCGTGCGGACTTTGATATCCGGCACCGGTTTGTCACCGGCTTTACCTACGATCTGCCGTTCTTCAAGGGCAATCGTTGGCTGGGTGGCTGGGCCGTGTCGGGCGTCACTCAGTTTCAATCCGGCGTGCCATTCTCGGTCTTCAATAGCAGTGAAGACCCCAATGGCGATGGATACTTTACCGATCGAGCCTTGTTCGTTGGCAGCAACCTGAGTGGTATCTATACCAACAACTCAAGTCCTGCTGATGGCTTCTTCGACTCCTCGCAGTTTACGGGAGTGATCAGCAGAATTAACGACCTGGTCGCCGGCGGTTCATCACAGCTTGCCGCTGTGCAGACTGCTTGCGGACCAAATAACGGCGTTATCATCAGCGGCACTCGCTGGTGGTGCAATGGAACATTGGGCCGAAATGTTTTAACCGGTCCGGCGTTCTATAACGTCGATTTTGGTGTCCACAAGAAGTTCAAGGTAACCGAAGGTACTTCGATCCAACTTCAGGCAAATGCGTTCAATATCTTCAACCACACGAATTTTGGGTTGCCGGTTGGTAACCTGAATGACACCGTGAATGTCGGTAAGTCGATCTCCACTGCTGGCACACCTCGAGTGATCCAGTTGGCACTCAGATTTGACTTCTAATTCAACGGATTGGGGTTGAAATTTCCGGGGGCGGTCAATAAAATGACCGCCCTCGCTTCTTTTTTGCTTCTCAACACAGGAGGTTTGGAAATGCTTCGACGAACGTTGATGACATTAGGCGGCGTGTTGTTAGCTACTCTTCTTATTCCTCCGGCAACATCATTAGGCCAGGATCGAGGCGCAGCCGGCCCGGCCGGTCCGAAGCGGGATGCGATGCTCGGCCGCGAAGGTGACATTGAGAATCGCAACAGGCAGCTCGAACTCTTATCCACACCGGAGAAGGTAAAGACTCTAACAGTTGAGGAACAGAAGTTTATCGCCAGCCAGATCTTTGAAGACTTTGAGCGTGTTCAGGTCATAAACCGTGAAATGATCAAGGCTACGACTAATCTTGACAATAACGGCTATAAACAAATCTCCTCACTGGCCGACGAAATGAACAAACGCGCGAAGAGATTAAAAACCAACCTGAACATCCCGGACATGGAGCACGGCAAAAAAGAGCCCGAGCAGCAGAATGAAATGGACGCGGCGCAACTCAAAGCTTCAATCCAATCACTCAACACGTCTGTGAAGAATTTCGTTACCAGTCCCGTCTTCACGAATCCGAGGGTTACGACTGTTGGTAATCTTCAGAACATCAGGCGAGATATCTCAAACGTGATTGAGCTCAGCCGTACTGTCAAAAAGGCGGCGACCAAGCTTCAAAATTAGATCTAACTCGACTTCGGTTCAGCGAACAACGCCAGCTCGGAGATTGCAGGGCAAACTGGCGCCTGTGTTATGCGCAGGCGAAGCTTTCTTGTCGTTACAGGCTTGCCGCGTACGAGTTTGCAGTTGCCGATGCTCGTACCGTTCGCAAACTCCCGCCACCCGTTATCCGTCCAGCTATCCAGTGCAAATGCTTCCACTCTTTGACCGAGCGGAAGATACTCACGCAGGCGAACTACGTTGAATGTTCGTTCCCGTCCGAGATCGAGAATCAATTGCGGTGTCGTTATCTGGTCATCGCATATCCAATATGTATCGCGTCTGCGGTCGATGACGTTTTGTGGCGAGAAACGTCGATTGCCGTTCCCTCGGGTGTTGCTTGCGGTAGCGTGCGCTCCCTGCGCTAAATCTTCGCGAAAAGTTGCATCGAGAAGGCGACGGAATTCGCGTAGTGAATTTACGTCTGGATTCGGAACCTGTCCGCGTCGATCCGGCGCGAGGTTTAGTAGAAAAGAACCGCCGCGACCAACGGAGGCATAGTAAAGATCGACGAGGGTTGCAGCGGTCTTCACTTTGCTGTCTTCCTTCGAGTGATAGAACCAACCGGGTCTGATCGAAACATCGCATTCCGCAGGCACCCAGTGTGAGCCCGGACGATCGCCGCGATTCAAACGAGCTTCGTCTGCCCTGCCGGGTGCGAAGTCGTCTTTATTGAGAGTATTCCACAGAGGATCGCCGGCAACTCCGTGCTCGTTGCCGACCCAGCGTACATCGGGTCCGGCGTCGCTGAAGAGACACGTCTCGGGCTGTAGTTTACGTACGAGGTTCCACGTCGCCGGCCAATCGTAGTACTTGTCGCGATCGATCCTGCGTGTCTCACGCGCGCCGCCGTAATACCCGTCACCGCCATTCGCGCCATCAAGGAAGACTTCGAAAACAGGACCGTATGACGTTAAGAGTTCGCGTAACTGGTTACGAAAGTAGGTGAGGTATTCGGGACGACCGTAGTCTTTGTGGTTGCGGTCCCAGGGTGAGAGATAGATGCCAAACTTTAGCCCGTGTTTTCGACACGCGGCTGAGATCTCTTTGACGACGTCGCCGCGTCCATTTCGCCATGGGCTGTTCTTGACCGAGTGCTCCGTATATTTCGACGGCCACAGGCAGAATCCGTCATGATGCTTGCACGTGAGGATCAAGCCTTTCATTCCTGCTGCTGCTGCGGTGGTTACGATTTGATTGGCATCGAAATCAGTAGGGTTGAAGGTTGCAGGAGACTCGTCGCCGTAACCCCATTCTTTGTCGGTGAAGGTGTTGATGGTGAAGTGAATGAATCCGTAGAACTCCATGTCATGCCAGCGCAGTTGGCGCGCAGACGGCGTTGGGCCATACGGCTGCGGTGTCCCACCGGGATGAGCCCTTGCTCGTGAAAAGCAAGCAGCCAACCCAGCCACCTGAAAAATAAAGCTACGTCGTTGCATTTTTTGTAGGGGCGGCCCTCCGTGGCCGCCCGGCGTCGAATCGATCTCTTTGTAAAATGACTGATCGATGTGTTGCCAAAGGATCGAATTCCACGCCGGGCGGCCACGGAGGGCCGCCCCTACAGTACGTTCTGTGTACTTGAGTGCACTGTAGTGTCTACTAACGTCGACATTGTACGATCGTCAGCGTCAAAATTGGTCCATAGTCCTACGGAACAACGATTGCTCACCACGCCATCAACGACGCTGGTAGTCAACCAGCTCACGCGAAACGGTCGGATGGCCCCCAACCTGTTTACACCATCCCTGTCCAGACCCGAGTAACGCGAGTTCCATTTCCGGAGGCGAAATAGCTCTCAATGTTGTTGCTGGTAAATCCGGCGATACGCCTTGACGTGTCTTTCATCACGTTCGTGATTGCAGTGCTGGCTGTCTGGCGTATCACTCATCTGTTCTCGTCCGAAGATGGACCGGGTGACATCTTGCTGCACTTACGCCGGCTCGCCGGTAGAGGCTTCGTTGGTCAACTACTCGACTGCTTCTATTGCCTGAGTCTGTGGTTCGCAGCCCCTCTCGGGTGGCTGCTGGGTGATACATGGTTGGAGCGCGCGCTCCTCTGGCTCGCTTTGTCGGGCGCCGCCATCCTGCTTCAACGCGCAACGGACCGCGAACAACAACCTCCTCCTCCGGCAATCTGGCACGAAACGCCAATTCAAAAGCATAACGATTAAGGAGATCAAACAATGTCATGCTGCGGTAATGGTCGTACTGCGTATAGCCAATCCAATATCGGCTCCACTCCGCCAGCCGAGAACCAATATCGAATTACGACGCCAGTCGAGTTCGAATATACAGGACAAGGCGAATTAACCGTTACTGGCCCACTCAGCGGGGTTGTCTATCAGTTCACCCCGAGCGTCCGGCGTGTGCGCGTACACGGCGCCGACGCCCCTTCTCTCCTCTCGGTGCCGGGAATTCGTCCCGTGCACTGACCTGTCAAATTCCTTCATGCACTCCCATTAACACGCAGAAGGAATAACGCGGCGTGGAATGCCCGCGCCGCTCCCTCTCAACAATGAACCTTCGAAGGAGTATCCATGAGTAAACTCGTAATCCCGCTTGATGTATCACAAGTTAAAGATTCCGATCGCGGACAACAGAAAGTAAGAGTCGCGGCGAAGATAGGAGACAAAGTTGTCTCTCAGGTCGTATCGGTAAAGAGCGGTAAAGCCGAGGTCACACTCGACGTTGACCCCAGACAACCGGTGACCCTGGCTATCGGCCCCGACAATGTTTCAGAGCAGGACATTTTTAACTTTCAAACCCTCACGACGGCAGTCAACCCGGCTCAATGGGCCAACAAGCCCACGCTCAAGCTGCCGGCTTTTGTCGTGACTCCACAGTGGTGGATCCTCTGGCTTGGCTGGTGTCGCACCTTTACGATCACGGGCCGCGTTATTTGTCCTGACACTGGTAACCCGGTTCCCGGCGCCGAAGTACGCGCCTTTGATGTCGACTTCTTCTGGTGGTGGCTTTCGAGCTCTCAGGTGGGTCCAACTGTAGTCACCGATGTGAACGGACACTTCACTATCAAGTTCACGTGGTGCTGTGGTTGGTGGCCATGGTGGTGGTGGCAGTTACGTCGCTGGAGTCTCGAGCCCTTGCTGGTCGATAAGATCCGGCCGGTCCTGAAACTTCGCCCCGACTTGCGATTTAAAGAACCGAGTCCCGAGGTGTCTTTCGACTTTGCCGCTTTGAATAATTTCCCTCCGGTGCCGATCCGGCCGCTGCCAGGAGGTCTCCCAACGCCGCCGATACCACTCCCATCACCGATCAAAGCGATTACCAAAATCGATCCCGCCTCCATACCTACCCTGCGAGACAGGCTCGTCTCTGTGCTTCCACCGGTGCCGGAGCTCGAACGCCTCCGCATTTGGCCGTGGTTCCCATGGACGCCGTGGCTCGACTGTTCGCCGGACATTATTTTCCGCGTGACGCAGAACTGTGGTGGTGGCCAGGACAAACTGATCGTAAACGAGAATTTCTTCCAGGCTCGCTGGGATATTCCCACTAATCTCAACGTAGTCCTGAAAGCAAATGATCAAGCATGCTGCATCCCTCCGAATAATCCGGATCCAGTGGGTGATTGTGCATTGATCACGGGAGTCTGTGGTGATCCGGGAATAATCTCCGGCAATATCGGAGGCAACTCGGCCCATCCGGCCGGACCTGACGGCTATGCCAATCCGGGGACCAGTGACAATCCCTTCTCTGAAGGCATTTCGATTTGGGGGCAACTGGGTACGCATCCACAGACCGCCTACTATGAAATCGAATATAAGGATCATGCTGCTGGTCCAGCCGCGTGGACTTCAGTGCCACCCGCTGCTTTGAGTGGCTTCACGCGTGGTTACTTCGATTCAAGTCCTGGTCACGTATGGCCCAACCAGTGGTTCTATCCGGGCTTTCCGCTCGTACCGCTGGGCACCAAGTTGGTTTACGAAAGTCGCCAACACTACGAACAAACTCATCCGCTGCCGGCGCCTTCAAGTTGGGGCAACGTTGCGAACGGGCGAGTCTGGTTTATGAACGTTAACGAACTCGCCCAGATCCAAACTTCAGGAAACTTTCCTGACGGCACATACGACTTCCGGGTCCGTGGCTATAAAGCGTTGGCCGGTGGCGGACCAGACCCGAGCGATCCTGGAGTTGTGTTAAAGGGCTGTGGCGATCATGCGGAAAACAATCTAATCGTTTTGCGTATCGATAACCGCATTGTCGGTCCAGGTGTGCCGGGAAGTGTTCACATCGACACAACCGAGCCCGATTGCGGAATCACCTCCATCAAGCTCGGGGCCACCGAGATTGAGCCATGTGGTGCAGAAACGCTGGTACGTGGCACACCGCTCGAGATCAATTTCTTCGTCAGCGATCCCGACGGCCATCTGGGCAGCTACGACCTGAGGATTATGTGGGGTGATAGTAATGACCGTAGCCTGTTTGATTTTGCCTCACCGGTGGCAGCGGTAGCCGGCGTTCAACCTGGACCGACGTATGCCGATGCGATGTCACAGCCCGGTGCAAGTAGGCCGACGTGGCAGGGGGGACAAATGAAACTCGTTATTCCCAATGCCTCGTTGGTGTTTCCGAGAACATGTTGCTACCTGATCCAATTAACGGCGTGGAAGCGAAACATCGTTAGTTGCAGTAGCCCCGTTTACTGGAACAGGGTACACCAGTCGTTCACGGTAACCGTTTGACCATGATTAGCCGCAAAGAGGCACATAAGCACATAATGAAAAGGATCTTTGTGCTTTTTGTGCCTCTTGTGGCTTCTAAATGCGGAAGTTGCGTAGCAAGCAATTCCGACGCAGATCAATTACGATCACGCGGCCGAGATTGTCTGTGACGGTGAGGGTAGTTTCCGTTAGTCTGGTTGAGAGGTGGGTAGCGCCCGATAAGAACAGTTGAGCCGAAGCATCCTTTGCTTGAATATCAAAAACACGCACTCTGAGAACGTCTTGATAAAGCACTGGAGAAACGATCTTTCTGCCGAGGATTTCAGGCTTCAATGGTGCGCTCGCTTCATCACCGATGGTAAGTTCGAACTTCTTTACTTCACGTGCAAACACACGCAAGCTGAGAGACGGCAACGGCTTCAACGTTATATCTCCGGCGTCAGTCGATTCCACCGTGCAGTAGAGGGATTGATCCACATAAATACCTTCCGGGGAGTACGCATCGCAGTGATTTACACGAACAATGTTTTCAGGTTGACCAGGTAGTGTTGTGCGATACCTCAAAGTCAACAATGGAAGGGTATAAACCCATTGCTCCAGGCTTGCCGACTCCTCCGAAGCAGTAAGAAAACTGCATAACGATTCAGTACGCGCGACGCTGAGAACTCTATTGCCGGCTTCCGGCACCCGCCAGAACGCTTCAAAACTTTTTGAGTGAGCGTCGATGGCATAAAAATCACCTTTGGAACCGACGAACCAGAGGCTGCCGTCATAGTTTGGAGCAAAGGCATCGATCTGAGCGTCGCACCACTCTTCATAACACCAGTCGATCAGATTGAGACGCGTGAGTCGCCACACTTCTCCGCGACGCGCAAGTGCAATGGCACGATCGCCGTTATCTGAAATCACCAACTTTTCTGCAGGTTGATCAAAGTGGGTTGCGGTGCGACCGTCGCGTGTTAAGAGACGAACCCCGACCTCTCCAAGTGCGACGAGCATCCTGCCGTTTGGCAAAAGCACAGCATCATGCACCGGCATAGAGCCACAATCCGCGGCCGCACACTCGAGTGAAAACAGCTGTTCGAGCGGCTGGTCGCGCTCGATTGGAAATAGCGGCACGTCGGTTCGCAGTGGCCCATCGCCCGCGAAGTTGATGAGGCGACTGAACTGTCTATTGGTAAATGAACTGGTGTATTGCCCTGCATCACGCAGAATCGCACGAGCAGTGACACGCGCTAAGGTTCGTGCTTCCCTGGTGTTTTCTCCAGCCGAGAGTGCCTGCGCGAACGAGGCGCGCGTTTCCTGTTGTTCGAAACCTTCATCTTCCAGAAACGTGAGGGCTCGATGGCGTATATCGTCGAAGTCCTCAGGAGCAATCGTCACCTTACGTGCGAGCATCCGGCCGGCCACTGGGCCGCCAGTCTCAATAGCTCGATCCATCCACTCACGTGCTCTCATGCGCTCAGATTGAATGGGCCAAATGACATCAACCGCACCCGCGTAATTGCCTCCTTCGGCTAACGAGTCGGCCCACACCAGCCGTAGTTTGTCCGCTTGTTTCTTGTGTGTCTTTTCAAGTCGCAGGACCGCATCGGCAAACGCCCGTTCCCTGCGAGCGATCCCAACGGCCCTCTGAATGTCGCCGGCAAGGAACCATTGACGCACTACTATCCCGGGCGCCAACTTACGCGCTTCCGCCAGTTCTGCAGCCAGTGTTAGTTTGCCGTGTCTTTCGAGAAAGGCAACGGCTTCTCCATTCGCTCGCAGCAGTTCAGCCAGGACAAACGCGGCTTCTTCGATGCGCTTTTGGGCCACCAATCGCTCGAACGTCGATCGATAAAGCTGGTGAAGATGAGCCATAAAACCGCCGTCGAGGCCGATGCTTCTGGAACTCACTGCTTGCCACGGCCGAATCGAAAGACTATTTCTGGGCGACGGCACTCCGAACGCAGGTTGCTGTTCCAGTGGTGAAAGATCACTGAGAGGGATCGCGTGTTTGAGTGCTTCGTTGAGATCGCCACGCTCAAACATGTCCATCATCTTGCCGAGATACTCAGCTTGCCGGCGACCTAGTAATCGTGCGAGACGTGAAGTGTGTAGTAGCCGCATTGCAACACGATTGAACCATTCCGACAGTCGTCCATGATTGCTGGCAGGAGGCTCGGCTGTGATCCCCAACGTTGTCGAGTTTTGCCGTCGCAAACGCATTCCCAGCTCCGCTGCAATCCAACCGATCACTCCTCCAAACCAACCGCGCAGCGATTCCGCACCACCCGCATCTCCGGACTGCTTTCGGGACGCGACCGACTTAATCGCAGCTATTACTTCGCGAAGTTCTGAAGCTTCAGCAGGTACTCCGTCGAGTTTGTCCCGGGCCTCGAAAGGTTGCGGTTCGGCCACTACCTTTGGTTCCGAAAAAGCCGCACCCAACGACTCCACTTCCACAATTTGGAAACCTGCAACATCGAGCCAACTCTCAGCAGATTCAGCGGTCGCTGAACTCAGCGTCTTAACGTGCGCAACGCCACCTTTGGAAAAGAAAACTGAATGTGACGGAGCCTGCAACGTCTCAACCTCGTCCGGCGCCAGCGGCATTGCCGACAACACACTTTCTATTTGGACCAGCGGCGTCGCAACAGAGTGTCTACAGTCGACTCTGACATTTGATCGCAAACGAACGAAATGATCCGGGCCGTCGGAGAACACCTGCATTCCTGGTTCCCAAAGGTTGAGAATGCGTTTTCGAGTTTCTGTAATTCCGATCAGCTCGGCGTCGAATAAAAAGCCTGCCGCGTCAACACGGCCTTTGTGCGCAATCTTGCGGGGGCGTATGTTGGTCATTTCTCGGCCTCCGGAAGATAACGACAAAGATCTGCATCGTATCGTACTGAATAGACCACGATTTCACCGTCGACCGTTGAGTAGGCGATGTAAGGCGCGCGCTGGCAAACGGCAATATGCTCCACGCGTGCATGAGCATGAAAAATTTCTTTTCGCCAATTACGACCGTTCAGGGTAACACTTCGAAGATCGTCTTCGAGTGCGAGCAAGCCGGGCTCACCATCAATACGATCTCCCACCAGGACTCCTATTACTTTTGCGCGTTTCGGCTTAACGAGCGCCTCCTGCGCTCTGTCGGTAATTACAACCCACTGAGACTTGGCTTGTTCCAGCGCGAGTAGTCCAAACTGCGAGTGTGGAACCTCTTGATGTGCAAGTCTGGGCGGCGGTCCAAAGAAAGCACGATGCGGTTTTTTTGCTAATGCTCTTCTCCTGGAAATATCCTTTCCAATTGCTACGATGCGAAACTCGTCGTCAGGCCACTCACGGCCGACGTACACAAGAAAATCATTCACGATGTTGACCGCAAGAACATCGGTAGCAATCAGGTGCACTGTCCCTGACAATCGCCTTGAACCTAAAAACTTAACTTCGTCTTCGAGAGGCGAAAACCGAAACAATGAGCCCGCCCCATCGATGGCAGCCATTCCTCCTTCCCATGGCAAAGAAAAGCAGGGCAGTAGTGGACCATCATCCGCTGAAGGTGTGAACAAGACATTGCAATGGTGGTAGCCTGTGTAAATCCCGGGCAGGACCTTTATGGGTGCTTGCCGGCAGTACTCAAGATTTGCCACACCGCCATCCTCAACCGAGATCAAAGCAATCGACCGGCCGACTCTTCCAGCCGCGCATACCGGTTGCCATTTGTGCATGTGATAACTCTTTGGCCGTCCAGCACCGGCTCGCGGCGAGTTGGGAACATTGAACGCAGTAATGCCCCATTTCGATGTTCGTGTGTAGAGCTTCGTTCCGGTCATATCGAACAGGAGACTGGCACCGGTGTAGGTCGTGGCCGGCGTCTTCTGGATCTGAGGAACGGCGACTTCAAACGGATCGCGGAGGAGACGCGTACTAATATTATTTGCAGGCAGCTCGAGTGTTACTTCCGACGACAATCCGGAGGCGCTACTGCACGACAGCGTGAGCTCACGTTTACCGGGTTCGAGTACGTCCTCAACGTACAGTCTCGACGCTCGTCTCTCGGTTTGTATTCGCGACAGCCGCTTTCCGCCGACCAGCCAAACGTCGTCGAGTCCACTCCAGGTCGCAAGCTGTTTCTCCCACGCGGCTACTTCAGTGTCACTAACTTCACAGGGACCTCGCGCTGCGAGGAGAGTCATGACGTTGGAAGCGTTTACATCGCGATAGACTGTTTCCGGATGCTGCAACACTCCCCATGAAAATGTCGAACCAGCCGAATCGGCGCGGTTGGTTAACACAATCAACGCCGCAATGTGAGCAATGCGAGGCGAGCCGAGTTGACTCGGACCAGCATCGAATAGTGCCATCGATGCTCTTGCGCCTGCTGGGGACGAATGAGCCCGATTCAGAAAAAGATGTTCACCCATTACGGCGCGTCGCATAAACTCATCTTCAAGTTCGTCTGCGAGCATCCATTCGGATAGTAAAAGTCGTTCGTAAGTTCCGCGCCGGTTGAGTCCATCAAAACCATCCGGTTCGCCTTGCCTCTGATTGAGTTGCGGGTGAAGCGAACCAATCAGCATGGAAACGCGCTGAATGATTGGACCAAGCGCCAGACTTACTTCGTGGGGAAAGATCTTCAGGTATCCGGCCCATTGTGAGAGAGATGGCGGAAGGTTCATAGATCAGACTCCAACCATTTGATTAGTGAGTCGTGCGCAATGATTCGGGCTTCTGCGAGCGGAACAATCGAAGGTGGATCGAGCAACAACGCACACGGACCACGTTGGCTGTGCACCGTCGCCACAGATCTCTCCAGAAGTGCCGGTGGAACGGATGGCTCAACTGTTGTTGGGAAAAACAAAGACGGAGATTGAGGATCGTGTCCGAGGTAGACAATACCGTCGACCCACGGTAATCGCTCCTCTTCCCCAAAAATGACCAGCAGTCCCGGCGCACCCACACCTCTGTACTGTGGAAGAGAATCGGGATCGCGCAGCAGACGATGGGCCAGGCTGGTCGCAGCTCTGCCCCGTGCGGCTGCTCCGACAACTGCGAGTGGAGTCAGTCGCGGCCGCCATGTGACTTCGATAAGCGGGTTCTCTGTTGCTAGCTTGATTGTCCCAGCACCTCAATGATACGAACGCGCAACTCGACCAATTCGGCGGGCATTTGCTCGGGTGTGAAGCCGGCGTCGATCTCCCTGGCGATGCCTTCGAGTTGCAATCGCCAGGCGCGGTTTTGTTCTCCGTCAGTATTGTCGGGCCGAGTGTCGAGAACGTGTCGTGCGGCTTGAGCCACTCTCGTCGCGCGCGCAAGTGGCCCTAGTGACGCTTCTTCTGCTGCGACCGGCAAGGTTGCGTTCTCCGTTGCCGACAACAGATCTCGCAAACTATCGCGACCGAGACTTTGCTGTTCACGTGTCGGCAAAACAAAGATGATGGGCCACAGATCTGCTTCGGTTGGTTTATTGCGACCAGCCATGAGCGCAGCCGCAGCAATCAGCTTTTGAGCTCTGACTGCGCGGCGG
>Ga0068871_100002891_pt1 | contig 11782 bp, 3 predicted proteins | sample KBSMisM72_FD_72750 | JGI IMG/M metagenome (GOLD analysis project Ga0068871, IMG submission 72750) | Miscanthus rhizosphere microbial communities from Kellogg Biological Station, Michigan, USA - KBS Miscanthus M7-2 | ecosystem: Host-associated > Plants > Roots > Rhizosphere > Soil ... | reverse complement strand
TTAAGAGCCTTTCAACCTGTGTTTGCAGGTGTTCTGTTTGCTGTGCAATGATGGCGCTGTATTTTTTCAACCTTTCGGGCTGTTCTGTAATGGGCGGACTGGTTAGCACTCCTGCCGCCAGCTTCATTACAGCCAGCGGCGTTTTAAATTCGTGGGTGAAATTGTTGACAAAATCCTTTTGTACTTCATTTAAAAATTTCTGCCGGTAGAAATAAAACATACTGGCTGCAAACCCAATCAGCACAAGTAACAGCAACACGCTGGTAACAATCCAGAAGGTAAGCTGATGGATAATGTATTGCTGACGGTGGGGGAAATAGAGGTGGATATAGGGATAGTTTTTGGGGATAAGCGGCAAATCAATTTGAGTATATAGCGGTTGATTGATGGGTTGCACAACGGTAGAGGCTGCAGTAGGCAGGTAAGCCTGGAACAGAAGCCGGTTAACACTGTCGCTATATACTGCCACTTTGCAATCTGTGAACACGTTAAAATCTTCAAACTCGCTGTAGAGAAAATTGATAAGCGAATCCCTTTGCGGAATGGTATCTACACGTATAAGAAAGGTATTCAGATTGGGTCTTTCGATAAGATTTTGCAGTTGTGTGCCGGGGTTATCATCTATTTTCATGTCTTCACAAACGCCCCGGATGCTTTTTACAACATTGGTATTGAACTCTTTTTGCTCGTAATAGTACACACGGCTAATCCAGTACAACTGCACCACCAGTATGACACCCACCAAAAGCGTGAGCAGCAGCAGCATCCATTTCAACGTAGCAGAGCGCATATTATTAAATTGTTATAAACAGGCCCTACAAATATGCGAACATTTGTTTTTAGCTCATACAAGCCTGTTGTTAACCCACAGTTAAGTGTTAACACAGGTTAACCTGCGGTTAACGGGTAGCCAAAATTTTACTGGTGCAAAATAGTTACTCATCTTAGCAATACCAACAAAGCAAAAATTATTTAAAAATAGTAGTAATAGAGGGTTCTTTTTAGGGTTTATGCGCCGCTTTTCTAAGCGGCGTTCCCTTTTTAGGACGCTAATGGAGGGGAATAGGGGCACTAATGGACACGAAGAGACGGGGACTGGATACAGATTTTGCGGTTATTGTTTATTAAACAGGTTGAATTTCAGGATACTAAGTAGTGAGTTTTAAGAAGCTATGGCCACCGCAGTGTGCATACCGCCGCAGATCAACGATTCATGCCTCTATTCTTTCTGGCTCTTTTGCCATTTTCAGGGCCAGTTTTCAGCTAAACGCTTACAGCTTCGCCCACGTCTCTTACATTGCCCGTTCTCTTTAAAACGCCCCAGTGCTGTAATTCTCCTTTGATGGCTTTCCGGTATGATTTGAAGAGTATATAGTACATCAGCCAGCGATAGATAAAACGCTGTGGAATGAGCCAGATCAGTTTGCTTAATTTTTCTTTCTCATAGCTGAATGCAAGTATGGAAACTGCCGCATCTACCAGCATAAAAAGAAAATAATAAATCAGTATTTTTTCACCATTACCACTCCAGATGCCAATAAACATAAAAATATCTGCCAGGGGAGCTATGGCGGGTATAATAAACTGGAAGATAAGTATATTGGGCAATGCAATCCAGCCCAACCATTTGTATTTCCAGTTAAACAATACATCGCGGTTTTTCCAGAAAGTCTGCATAACGCCAAAGCTCCAGCGAAAACGTTGTTTAAGAAACATTGTAACGCTTTCGGGCGCCTCAGTAAGTGCGATGGCGCTGTTGTCATTTTTTATGATATAGCCGCACCGGAGTATACGCACGGTAAGATCGCAGTCTTCTGCCAGTGTATCGATGGTAAAGCCGCCGGCATCGTTCAGCGCTTTTTTACTGAATGCACCAATGGCGCCGGGTACTACTGTAATAGCGTTCACCGCAGCAAAAGCTTTCCGGTCAAAATTCTGGCTGGTAATATATTCAATAGACTGCCAGCGTGTAATGGCATTTACTTCATTGCCCACTTTAACATTTCCTGCAACGGCACCCGTTCTGTTTTGTTCTGCTGAAGGCGGCTGATCAAAATGGCGCATCAGCAATGAAACCGCGTTGGGCAACAATTTGGTATCCGCATCAATGCACACTACATAATCTGCCAGCGATTGCTGTATACCGTAGTTAAGGGCCGATGCTTTGCCGCCATTGGGTTTGGTTAAAACACGTATTTTGTTATTGCCTTTAAAAGCGTTGCTTACTTTTTCAAATGTGCTGTCCTTGCTGCCATCATCCACAAAAATGATTTCAAAATTGGGATAGTCTGTTTTTAATAAATTATTCACCGAACCTACGGCATTTACTTCTTCATTATAAGCAGGCACAATAATACTAACCAGTGGCGCAGCCGTATTACCCGATGCCCACGACGGAACAATATTTTCCTGTTTTTCCTTGCGGTGTTCAATAGCGGCCAGTATGGCCATCAAAAATATTCTTGACAATGATAAAACGATGAATACAATAAACAGCGAAGACAAGATATGACCACCCCAATAACCGGCTTCTGCTAAAAAATAATTGAGTTGTATCAGGTAATAGCCGCTTCCTTTTGGTATGGGCGGCATCAGATCATCTTTTTGTTTGTGCAGCAGATCTGCAATGGTGGTAAACTGGTAACCATTGTCTTTAAAATATTTAATAATCCGGGGTAGCGCTGCTACGGTTGCTTTTCTTGTATCACCTCCTGCATCGTGCAGCAGAATAATGCCGCCGTTTATATCGTTTGCGTCTAACCGCTTTTTAATCCGGATAACCCTTGCCACTATAGAGTCTGCGTTTACACCCGGTTCCCAGTCTTCAGGATCTATTGATTCGCCAATGTCGAGGTAATTTTTCTTTCTGGCAAGCGCTACCGGTATTAGTTCTTCAATGGCGCCTGGCTCATAGTCTGCATTAAAAGGTGCCCTGAAAAGAATGGTGGAATGACCGGTAATGGCTTCAATCAGCAGCCTTGTTGATTCCATTTCAATATTGGCCCGCTTGGTGCTTACGCTGGCAATATTGGGATGGGTAAAAGTATGATTGCCGATTTCATATCCTTCGTTATAGATTCTTTTTACAATTGGGATATTGTTTTCCGCATTAATGCCTACCACGAAAAAAGAGCCAGGTACATGTTCCTGCCCCAGTATGTCAAGTATTTGCGGAGTATATTTTGGGTCCGGACCATCATCAAATGTGAGCACTACCTGTTTGCCTTTTGGCTGACCATATTTCCTGATGACATAAGAAGAAGGCAGACTATCATAATTCTCTTCACTGATAAGCATTTCGGCAGTGTCTACCTGCGGTGTAATGAGTCCGTTTTTTGGCAGGCCCACAATGTCCAGTATTTCGCCATAGCCAATATAGTCGGGCTCGCTGATGGGATCCACTTTGGCAAATTCATTAAAATCAAATTGCCGCAGCGCATCTTTGGTCATGTCTTTATTATAGAAATTCCAGATACGGCTGTCTTCGGTTCCCAATCGCCAGATAGCAACACCGCTCAGGTTATACTCTGTTGCAAACCTTAACGTATTGAAATTGGTAGCGGCATCGGTAAAATAAACATGGTGCACTACATCATCATCATCGTAATAATTATAGAAAAGATTATAGTTGTCATTATCAAAGTCAATCTTTCCTTCACTTTCTCTGGCAGTAGTGAGGGCGTCCTGGAAAGAAACGGTATTTACAATAGTAGTGTCTTTGTCGTGCATCCAATCATAGCCGTAGGCGGCCATACAAAGAATTAGTTTTTCTGAAGGAATATTTTGCGCTGCCTTGTCAACGGCTGCTTCAATCCATTTTTGCGAACTGATTGGCCCAGGCCCGCTAGAATCATTAAATTGATCATAAGCCATTAAGAAAATATAGTCGTTATATTTTGCCAGTTCAGAAAAATTATAGTCATCATTAAAAGGAATTACGTCCTGCGTAACAACAAATCCCCTTTCGTGCAGTTTTTCATATAGTTCTTTCTGAAAAGCAACCAGGGGCTCATCGGTTGTCTGATCAAGTTCTTCAAAGTCAACGTTAAGGCCATAGAAATTATTAACGGTCAGGATTTTTATTACATCGTTAATAAGGCGTTCTTTTTTTGCCTGACTGTTAAGGATACGTTTTATCACATCTCCGCGAAAAACTTTATTAAAATTATTGGAAAGCAAAGGCATGATTCTTATTCCGGACTCTTTCATAACCGCCAGCGCCCGTGTATCGGTTAGGTTTTTAATGGTATCTGCAGTTGGATCAATAAGCAACCATTCCGGTATAACCAGGTTAATTTTTGATATGTTTTTTTTTAATGAATAAAAGGACTGGGCGTTCCAGGTTACATAAAAAGCTGCTCTTATGCCGCAGGGGAAATCGCCAAAAGGCCGGCCTTTTGTATCCAGCATGGGACTAACAAAAGGATTTGTATCGGGCTGCAACAGGGACTTGGCAGGCTTGTAAAAATTGCGTTTACGGTCGTACTTATCTGTTATGAACTTGCGGAAACCGGCGTAATCTTTGGTCAGCTTGTTTTTTTCTGCAAACGGCTGGTCCGGCTGTAATATTTTTTTTAATGATTCATTCAGTTGCGGTACATCGGGTTTTTTGTCTTGCCAAAGTGAGATAACAAGCACGGCGATGCCGAGTGAAAAAAGAAATAACAAGATCCTGCCACCCCATTTAAAACGTTGCCAGCGGGTAGGGTTGGTGGTTTGAAATACCTGGTAAGTATTGGTGTTCATGTATGCTTGATAGTATAGGAACACTCCGTTTGGGCGTCCTGTTTGTACAATAAAAATAAGACAGAAAATGCTAATGATACCCGTATGCAGGAAGAAACCTGACTTTGATTCGTTTTATTTTATTTCTCCCGGTTCCGCCCGGCGTTACTGTAAATCAATAATCCAAATCCAAACGCAGCCTGTCTTTCAGTTCCTTTACCAGCGGATATTCGGCCACAATCCGCAGGTATTGTTCTTTTGTATTGAGCGGAATCTCTACTTTATGTGAAAGATCCATTTTTTCTTCTATGATGATGAAAAAGGTAAGCAGGCGGTTATTAAACCGCAATTGCAGGTGTTCGGATAGCTTTACCCTTTCCGATTCTATAAACTTTAATTGCAGGTTATTGGGTGTTACAATTTCAAATGAAGTTTCGTCCAGTATACGCAGCACTGCCAGGTCAAAACTTTGGGCTGCCGGATTTTTATTTTCTTTTAGTTGTGTGGTAAAATCATTCCATGCCAGCAGCAGCGCTTCTGTAGTCAAAGGTTTTATATCTGCGGCAGCCCCATTATTATTGCCATTTGAGTATTGATTGCGAATCTTGCCCAGTGCACCCAACCTGCCAGTGGCGGCAGTCAACGGAGAGGCCGGAACCGGATCCCTTGGTTTTGGAAGGGGAGCAGGGCTGGTCTTTTCAACTGCAGGCTCCATTATTTTTTCTGCCGGTGTTTCAATAACCAGTTTTGCCTCCGTAGGGCCAGCTTTTGTTGCTGATGCCGGTGCGGCAATGGTTTCTTTAAGCGCTATATAATCCAGTCTTTTAAATGCTACGGGTTTTGCTGTATCAACCAGTTTTTTTTTACTGATTCCTTCGCCATTGCCGGTAATTTCCAGTGCCTGCTGCAGGTAAGAAAGTTTGATTAGCGCCAGTTCTACGTGCAGGCGTTTGTTTCTTGCAGCTTTATACTGAATGCCTGTTTCATTCAGCACGTTCATGGCACTGATGATATAGGTAATGGCGGTTCTTTTTGCTGTTTCAATATACCTGTCTTTAAAACTTTCCACCACTTCCAGTAAGCCTGCTACCCTTTCATCTTTGCATACCAGCAGGTTGCGCAAAAATTCAGCAAATCCTTCAATCACAAGGTCTCCTTCAAAGCCTTTGTTGTTAATATCATCAAACAGCAGCATAGCGCCTGCCAAATCCTGTTGCTGCATGCAATCCAGCAATTTGAAATAGTAATCGGCATCCAGTATGTTCAGGTGCTCCAGCGTGTTGGTATAAGTTACTTTTCCATTGGTAAAACTTACAATTTTATCCAGTATGCTGAGGGCATCGCGCATACAGCCCTCGCTTTTTTGGGCAATCAGGTGCAATGCTGCCTTGTCTGCTGTTATTTCTTCTTTGTCAATAATTTCCTGCAGGTGTTCAACCGTATCAGCGGCCGTGATGCGTTTAAAATCAAAAATCTGGCAACGGCTTAAAATAGTAGGTAATATCTTATGTTTTTCTGTAGTAGCTAAAATAAAAATGGCGTAGGGAGGGGGCTCCTCCAGTGTTTTCAAAAATGCATTGAAGGCAGAGGAACTGAGCATGTGTACCTCATCTATTATATACACTTTGTATTTACCGGCCTGTGGTGCAAACCGCACCTGGTCTACCAGTGCCCTGATATCATCTACTGAGTTATTGCTGGCAGCATCCAGTTCATGAATATTGAGCGATACACCCTGGTCGAATGATACACATGAATGACATTTATTGCAGGCTTCGCCGTCTTTAGAAATATTTTCGCAGTTGATGGTTTTTGCCAGTATACGGGCACAGGTGGTTTTACCAACACCCCTGGGACCGCAAAATAAAAATGCATGCGCCAGCTGGCTGTTTTTTATGGCGTTTTTTAAGGTTGTCGTAATATGCGCCTGTCCTACCACCGTAGAAAAATTCTGCGGCCTGTATTTTCTTGCTGAAACAATAAATTTATCCATACCTGCGGCGAAGTTAAGCGAAAAAAAAATTGTTGTTCCCGTTGACTGGGGCAGGCAAAATAGGCTAAACAATGGTTACGGGAAAAGATTTTTATGCACGAAGGGGAACAGATAGTCTTTGTCATAATTGTATAGCGTACATGCCAATTGGTATTGTGGAGGTGTGTTTTATAGGCTCCTCGCTAGAATATTCGCGAGGGGCTACATCCCTCGCTGGCGACTACGCCCTTTCAGGGCTTTTTTGCCCGTATGTTATGTATATACTACACAAAATTTTTTATCAAGCCCTGTGAGGGCGATGTTTGCCATCGCGGAGGGTATAGCCCTTCGCTATAATATTTGCGGGGTTATACCCTTCGCTACAATATTCGCGAGTGGTTACCCCTCACTACCCTAAATGCAAAAAGGGCTGCTTTTTCAAGCAACCCTCCAGACATAACCCAAGGTTCGTCTCCAACTGCGTATCTTAAAAACCTGTATTGTTTGGCAATAAGTTGGGGTTTACATCAGTCTCTTGTTTTGGAACAGGAAACAGTAATTGTTTTTCAGTAAATGTAGCATTGAAAACAGTTTTATGCCCCACAAAATCATCCCAGTTACCGGTAACATCGTTGTGCACTTTTTTTGTACGCAGCATATCAAACCACATTTTATTTTCAAAGCACAATTCAAAATAACGCTGCAGCCAAACTTCGTGTTCAAAATCGCTCTGACTTAATGCGCCTACAGGTGTCAGTTGAGCCCTGGCGCGAACATCGTTTACAGCTTTTAGTGCTGCCGCGTTGGCAGATCCATCGGCACGGTTTTCAGCTTCTGCATACATCAGCAATACATCTGCATAGCGGTACAGCGAGTAATTAAGATCAGACTTAACCGTATTGGTAACAGCTACTGAATCGAACCATTTATAAATATAAGGTCCTTTGAAAGTTACTGTAGCACCTGTTTTGATGCTTGGGTAATTGGTGTAAAAGAACTGGCGTTCCTGCACACGCTTATCGCCCGCAGGGAAAGAAGCAATAAATTGGCTGGTAGGATATACTGAACCATACTCATCAGAATATTTTGATATTCCGGAATAGTTGGGTATGGTTAGCGGCGTTAAAGGATTGGTAGACGGAACACTTGCAGCATATTGTACCTGGAAGATAAACTCGCCCGTATTTTTATTGCCTGGTTTAATCATGTCCCGATACTCAGGAAATAACGAATAAGCGCCGCTGTTGATTACAGCCAGTGAACGTTTAGCGGATTCAGCATAATTGGTGGCGCCTCCGTTAATGGCGGCACCCGCATAGGTAAGGTACACATCTGCCAGGATAGATTCTACAGCGCCCATTGATACATGGCCGGTGATATCTTTCCACGGAAGTGTAGATTTTTCAGCAAGCAGCAAATCAGGAATGATAATGCTGTCGTAAATATTCTTCGCCGGTGACCGCGAAACATTCAGTGTGTTTACATCGGTAGGTACGGTAGTAATATTTGGAACTGCACCATACATACGTACAAGAAAGAAGTAGTAAAGGGCTCTCAGGGTATGCGCCTCAGCCAGCATATTTGTTTTTGCAGCAGGTGTTAAACCGGCGGCAGTAATACCCGGAATAGATTGAATGGCCTGGTTGGTATAGCCTATTCCTTTGTATAGATTTTGCCACCAGGTATCAACATAAAAAGAAGTGGCATTGTAGTTCAAATTTTGAAAGAGGTTAAAATTGGTCTGTCCCAAATCACTGTTGGCTTTGCCTGTCATAAATTCCATAAGGTTCCAGGTATTGCCACCATAAGAAGAAGGCTGCCCGCCCAGCATAGACCCCTGCAGGCTTTGATAGGCAGAATTGGTAAATGCCTGCGCTACTTTAAGGCTGGATAATTGTGATTCAGGGGTAATAAAATTGGTTGGCTTTTCCTCCAGGAATTTTTTGCATGAGGCGGTGAGGAAAATGGCCGCAGCTATTGCTATATATTTTATTTGCTTCATGTTCGCTTTTTTAGAAATTAGAAATTAACTGATACACCTGCATTCCATACACGCGGACGCGGATAAGAGAAAAAGTCGAGGTTCTGAGAGAAATTGGGGTTGTTTCCGTAAGAAGCATTATAGGTATCCACTTCCGGATCATACCCTGTGTACTTGGTGCTGACAAACAGGTTTTGCACACTTATATAAAACCTTACTTTGTTGATCTTATACCTGTCAAGCAATTGGCCGGGCAGTGAATAACCCAAAATAAAATTCTGTCCACGGATAAAAGAACCATCTTCTACCCACCAGGTATCAAATTTTGAATCCTGCGCGTGAGCATAATTTCTTACCTGCGAAATCATGGTGTTCTGGTGGTCGGGCGTCCATGCATCCAGTACGGTGGTAAGGCTATTGGCTATGGTTTGACGGTCTTCAGAAGAATGTTTGAAAGTAGCTGCTGTGTTAACGCCTTCTACAAAACGGATATCAAAGCTAAAGTCCCAGTTTTTATAGGCAATGGTACTGTTGAAATTGCCTGTCCATTTGGGGTTAGATCTGCCAATGATGCTGTAATGCTCGCTTCCGTCTGCATTCAGCAGGTATTTGCGGTCGCCGGGTTTTAAACCCTGAGTGGCAGCCAGCGCGGCTTCTTTATCACTGTAAGTACCCAGGCGGGTTCTGCCCCAGAAAGAGCCAATGGCTTCTCCCACGCGCAGTATATTCGTTTGCCCCAGAAAGTTAGGTCCGGGAAAAATATCAGCGTTGCCATTATTCAGTTTCAGGATTTTATTTTTGTTGGCGGCAAAAATAAAATTGGTGGTCCAGGTAAGATCTTTGGTCTGTATGTTAACCGTGGTAAGATTAAGTTCTATACCTGTATTTCTTACGGAGCCAATATTCCTGTACACATAGTTATTATTCTGACCGGCCGACCATGGAATAGGTGTTTGCAACAACAGGTCTTTGGTAGTGCGGTTATAATAGTCCAGGTTTAGTGAAATGCGGTTTTTGAATAAACTTAGTTCCACACCCGCATCTGCCTGGTTGGAAATCTCCCACCTTAAATCAGGATTGCCGATATAATTGGGGTATAATGTTGACTGGTTAGCGCCATTCAATACCGTGGTACCGGGCGATATCTGCGCCAATGAGAGGTAGTTACCAATTTCCTGGTTACCTACAGAACCATAGCTGGCCCTGATTTTCAGGTCGCTGATGATTCCCGGACTATGTTTCATAAAATCTTCTTCGGAAATTCTCCAGGCAGCACCTACTGAAGGGAAGAAGCCATATTTGTGGTTCTTACCAAATTTTGAAGAGCCATCATAACGGCCGGTGGCAGTAAATAAATATTTATTGCTGATATTGTATGTTACGCGGGCATAGTAAGAATTAAGGGTTGACTTATAGTCCTGCGATTCTGAAGCAGAACGTACAGAACCCGCCTGCAGGTAATCCCATTGAAATACATCGTCAATAAAATTTTGTGTTTCCGCTCTTACCCTTTCCTGGTAGTTTCTCTGGAAGGAAGCACCCAGCAGGGCTGTTAGCTTTTGGTTGGGCTTTACCTGTTTGTTCCAGGTAAGATAGTTTTCTGATTGCCAGAAAGTATTATTGTAGGCGTTTATGTTTGCAACACCACCCTGATCCTGAGAAAGGTGGGGCAGGTCACTTCCTGAATAAAAATTATTTTTCTGATCATTGAGGTTGAATCCAAAATCAGATTTAAAATCGAGGTCTTTAGTAATGTGAAACAGCAGATAGGTATTGCCCAATGTCTGGAAGTTATTATTAAGCGTATACCTGCTCATGGCAATATGTACAGGATTGGGGCCGCCTTCAAGCCCGGCAATATCATTGTTACCCGCCCAGGTGCCATCTGGATATTTAATGGGCACAAGGGCTACTTCTTCTGTTACCATCCTGGGAACGTTTAAGCCACCATTACCATCTGACACCATTTTTTGCTGGCTTTTTATGATTGAAAGAGCGCCTCCTACTTTCAGCCATTTGTTTACATCATTATCAAGTGTAAACCTGGCAGAATACCGGTGAAAGCCTGAGTTGACCATAATACCATCCTGATTTAGGTAACCCAGGGATATGCCAAACAATGTTTTATCTGTACCACCCTGAAAATTCAACTGGTGGCTGTGTGAGAAAGCTGCTTTGTATGTTTCCTTTTCCCAATTGGTATTGTAAAGGGGCTTGTCATTTGCATCAAACAGCAGGGGATAATTGATATGGTTCAGCGCAGCGGGTGGCGTGTTAACAGCACCTGTTGCATCAAATTTCTGACCGTTGGCAAATGCCAGGTTGTATACCTGTACAAATTGTGCTGAGTTGAGGGTAGGCAGGTGGCGGTATAATTGTGCCTGGTTAACATTGCCATCGTAACTGATCCGTGTAGCGCCGGCTCTTCCGCGTTTGGTGGTAATCATTACCACGCCATTTGCGCCGCGGGCACCATAGATTGCCGTAGAGGAGGCGTCTTTCAGTACTTCCACAGAAGCAATATCGCCGGGGTTGATACTGTTACCATCAACACCGGTAACACCATCTACTACGTATAAAGGATCCAGGCTTGAGTTGATGGAGCCAAGTCCGCGTATACGTACCTTGGCGCCTGCACCAGGTGCGTTGTTGTTTACGCTTACATCTACACCAGCAACTTTCCCTTCCAGCGCCTGGGTAATATTGGCCACGGGTTTGTCGAGCAGTTTATCTGCTTTTATAACAGCAACAGAACCTGTTAAGTCAGATTTTTTTGCGGTACCATACCCAATTACTACCACATCGTTCAGGTTAGATACATCCTGTGAAAGTACCACACTCTGCAGCTTGTTTTGATCGTTTACCGGCACTTCAAGATTTTTAAAACCGATATAGCTGAATACCAAAACGGCATTGGCGCTGCTAACATCAATAGAGAAGCTGCCGTTTGTTTTTGTAGTAGTGCCGTTATTGGTGCCTTTTTCCTGCACGCTTACACCGGGCAGTGGCTCACCTTTGTCGTTGGCCACCTTACCGGTAATGGGAATGGCGGTGCTGGCCAACTGGCTTTCTGTGATCTTATCGCCCACAATTACAACCAGTTG